>Ga0326728_10013914_pt1 | contig 17291 bp, 10 predicted proteins | sample MB3enrmetagenome_FD_207602 | JGI IMG/M metagenome (GOLD analysis project Ga0326728, IMG submission 207602) | Lab enriched peat soil microbial communities from McLean, Ithaca, NY, United States - MB31MN | ecosystem: Environmental > Terrestrial > Soil > Wetlands > Peat | place: USA: New York... | reverse complement strand
AGGTCCGGTATTTGGATGCGCTCAATCACACCAACGCCATTTACACCATCACCGGCACCAACTCGGCCGGCGGGATGCTGTTTCCGGCGGGTTTTGTTTTCCAGCAGTTCAACGGGAACCGGCTCACCAAACGCGTGGAAGTGGAAGTGACAGACATTCGTCCGGCTTGTTCGCGGTCCAGTTTGATTCCGCTGCCGAAAGGTCGGGCAATCATTATTGACTGGCGCATCGAGAGCGGCATGCCCAACCGCCCGTCCTCCTACCAGAACCCCGTGATCGGCCAATGGCCCACCATCGAGGAAGCAAAAAAGCTCGCCGGCGTTAGAAAAGCCAATGAGATTCGCAACCTGGCACGAGCGGGAGTATCGCCGTTTCCGGAAACCCGTTCAACTTCTCAGGAACGGGATACAAATTCTGCTCCGGTGCTGTCGCTGTCCATTCGTTGCACGAATGATGTGGTGAAAGCCGGCGACGAAATCGCCATCGAATTCAGGATCACCAATCGCGGCACGAACGATTACAAATATGAAGACCGCACCTACGACCGCAGCGGACGGATGGGCGAATACAAACTCGTGGCGATGAACAGCGCAGGCGAAGCCGTTCCCGACCCGCGCGCCAAAGACAAGGGATTCTGGATGGGTGGAGGTCTTTTTCAATATGCGATTCTGAAACCCGGACAATCCTTTGCCAAAATAATCCCGCTGAACCGGTGGGCGTTGGTCAAAGAAGCGGGGCGATATGAAGTCCTTGGCACTTATTTTTCATCATCGTACGGCACTAATTTTGCAACCGTCATTTCCGATCCGATCAGCCTGACCGTGCAGGCCCGCACACCGCAGGAAATGGACGCTTACATCGGCGATCTGACCAACCAGCTTGAGGCGAAGCTGACCGGCCACCTCAATCCTGCCGCCAATGAATCAAGACCGCCCGACCCGGCCATGAATGAACTTGTCACCAAGCTGATGTTCACTTGCAGCCCAAAAATCGTTCCGACCCTGCTCAAGAGCATGGCTGACTACGGCAGCGGCGGTGGTTTTTGGGAACACGAGGCAATCACCTTTTATGTGCCGCAATCGGAAGAAACCAAGCAAGCGATCCTCGCGGCAGCGACGGCACGGGGCTTGGAGCGGAATTGGACCCTGGCCTCCCTGCTGCGGGAGTATGGTTTCACGGGGGAGGAACTGAAGCCGTTGATTGAGCGCGCTTTGGCGGCGGACAATGAGGCGGGCTGGGCCGTGGGCGCGCAGCTCGCGGCAAAGTTCGGCGACGACGCATTCATCCCACGGTTGACGGCCATCGCCCGAACGCCCAGGAGCGACGCACAAACTGCGGCCATCGGCGCGCTGGCGACACGCCGCACCGATGAAGGGACGAAGACACTGAAATCTCTACTGGACGACCCGCATGAGAATGTCTGGACGCCGTTGGCCGATGCCTTGCTCAATGGTTATCGCAATGGCACTTGGCAGCCAGGGGATTTTACCGCGCAGGATGTGAAACCGCTGATCGAGCGGATGCTGGCCTCAGGCAGCCGCAGCCCCGATGTCGGGACCGGCATCAGCCTCTTGGAGCACTTCGGGAGCGATGACTTTACGGCTCAACTCGTCGGCATTGCGACCGATTCCAGCAGTTTCGCCCGGCAAAGCGCCGCATATGCCCTGGCCTTAAACCGCACGGACGAAGGGCTGAAAACACTCAAATCGCTCCTGAATTCCTCCGATCCGAAAATTCGCGAGGAGACGGAGAATGCAATTCGGTCGGGCTACACCTCGCGCGGCGATTCACTCGGAAGGCCATTGCAGCCGGGAGATTTTGACAAACAATATCAGCAGCCAAAAGGCGGAAGGTGAATGCAAATACGCGCGTCGCACGCCATGCGGCGGTTAATGAGGGTCTCAGTATGGCCACAGCCACGATTGCGCGGGAGGCGCCTGGTTGCGTTGGGGACGAACCAAGACAGAAAAGCTCCGGCCCTGCATCGCCTGGTTCAGTTCACCGATCTGCATCACACGCATGAAAACTTTCAGATGGAGACGAAGACGAAGGTGGAACCGCAAATGGATTGGCGTGGCGATTCTGGGAGTTTTGTTTATCATCGGAATCCTGCTTTATTTGTCCTCGACCAGTGAAAACCCGCCGGAAAACCCGCCGGCTTCGGACCAATGAAAACCAGCCCCTGGAGGCGATGGTTGCGCCGGATAGGCCGGGAGCGGTGGATGCTGACCAGTCTTTTGGGTGAATTTTCAGCTTGCCAATTTGGGCCGCGCCGCTAGATTACAATCGAGAGTAGCATTATTGATTATGATTTCGCGAACTTGTTTTGTCGGCATGTTTTTCGCAATTTGTCTGGGGGCAAGTTGCGCCTCAGGACTTTGTGCCGGCACAAATGATCAGAAAGGTCCCGCGCCGGCCTTGACGAGGGAGGATGCCCCGGTGACGAACCATCCGGATTTGGCCCAGCTTGGGGATACCAATAATTTCCAATTGGATTCCGCGCGAGCGTTGAGTCCCAACGACGGGATTTCAATCACGGTCTATCAGGAAGATGATTTGACCACCAAGACCATCATTGACAAGAACGGCATGGTGATGCTGCCGCTGTTGGGGCAGGTGAAGATCAGCGGCCTGACGGTGGGACAAGCCACCGCGCTGATTCAGCAACTTTACGGCAAGGATTACCTGGTCCATCCGCAAGTCAATTTGATCGTGGAGCGCTTCGCCGACCGCCGGTTCGCCGTGATGGGCCAGGTGCAGAAACCGGGCAATTTTGATTTCCCGACCAATGAACCGGTGAATTTGTTGGAGGCCATCGCCATTGCAGGCGGATACACCCGCCTGGGAGCGCCGTCCAAAGTGGACGTGCGCCGCGTCGAAAACGGCTCCCCCAAGATCTATCATTTTGATGCCGGGGAAATGGCAAAAGACCCGAGGAAAAAGCCGTTTGAGATTCTGCCCGGCGACATTATCACCGTTGGCGAAAGAACTTTCTAGAAATTTGATATCGTTTTGTAACATTTATGCCAAACCTTGATCCGCTTGATTTGCCTCCGTCCCCGGAACCTTCCGCGCCCGATTCCATCGTGGATTTGCACGGCGTCTTCCGGATGGTGCTGGATAAAAGCTGGCTGATAGTTTCCTGCGTCGTGCTGGCGGTGATCGCCGCCGCCGTTTATGTGGAACGGGCGCCGCGCGTCTATGAAGCGGTCACCACCGTTCAAGTGGAACAAGAGGACGCAAAAATCGTCAAAGCCGAGCAGGTCGTATCCGAAGATATGCGCGGATTGGATGTTTTGAACACCGTGGCCCAGAAATTGTGCAACACCGCCTTGTTGCAACTGGTGCTGGAGACCAATCATTTGCTGCCGCCCGAAGGGACCGTCGCGACGAACGGTTCCAAGACGCTGACGCGCGAGGAAACCATCAAGCGATTTGCGCGCAACGTCAAAGCATCCTTGCGCCGCAACACCCGCCTGATTGACACTACCGTGCGAAACACCGATCCCCGGCTGGCCGCCCTGCTGGCCAATTCGCTGGTGGAGAATTATCTGAGGCAGGACGCGCTCGCGCAACACACCACCACCGAAGGCGCCAATGTATTAGTTCAACAGGAGGCCGAACGGGCGAAGAACAAACTGGAGGCGTCCGAACAGGCGTTGCAGGATTATCGCAAGCAAGTCGGCTCGGTTTCCCTGCAACAAAGCCAGGACATTATTGCCCCGCAACTTCAGGATTTGAACAAGCGCCTCACGGAAAGCAAGGCGAATCTGGTTCAGGCCCAGGGAGCCTATGAGGACTCGAAGAGGATGAGCACCAATATCGAAGACCTGCTGGCCTACACGAACGTCATGACCGACCCGGACGTGGTGCAGATTTCCACCGACGTGGCGAAGCACGAAAATGATTTTGTGGTGATCCGCCAACGATATCTGGAAAAGCATCCCAAATACATGTTGGCCGCCGAATCGTTGGACGGCCTCAAGCAAGAACTGGCCGCCACCGTGCTCAAGGTGCGCACCCGCATTCAGGAAAGCCGGCGCATCGCTTATGAGAACGCCTTGACCACCCAGCATGGTTTGGAAGCGCAACTGAACGACACGGAAACCAACGCCATGCAACTGGGCGACGTGGCCGTCCGTTTCAATGTGCTCTCCCGCCAGGTGGAGTCGGACAAGGCACAGTTTGATAACATCATCACCCGGCTCAGCGAGATAAAGGTTGCGGCGCAAATCACGCCGGAAAGAATTCGCGTCATCCAGCCGGCCTTGGTTCCCGAACTGCCGGCTTCGCCAAGAATCAAGCTCATTTTCGCGCTGGCTCTTTTCGGCGGGCTGGCCGTGGGTTTGGGCGCCGGTTTTGCGCTGGAATCCATTAACACCTCCTTCCGCACCGTGGAGGAAGCCGAGCATTATTTGGCGCTGCCTGTTTTGGGCGCGATCCCCAAGATGCCGAAGGCCGAAATCGGAGGGAGCAAATTGGTGGCCGCCCAGGATTCCAATTCCCCCGGGGCGGAAGTCTTTCGCACGTTGCGCGCGACTCTTTCCATGCTGGGACGCGAAAAAGACCGAAAAACGTATCTTTTTACCAGTTCGCTGCCTTCGGAAGGCAAAACTTTTACCTCCCTCAATTACTCGGTCAGCCTCGCCCAACAAGGCCTGTCCACGCTTCTGGTGGACATTGATTTGCGCCGCCCGTCGGTGGAGGCGTTTTTCACCGGGAAGCACAGACAATTGCCCGGCGTCACCGATTATTTTTTGGGACGCGCGAAATTCAGCGAGCTTTGCCGGCAACACAAAGACATTTCCAAGTTATCTTGGATGCCCAGCGGCAGTTCCGTGCCCAACCCGTCGGAATTGCTCATGCAGGCGGATTTTCAACAATTGCTCAACGAAGGACTGGCTCAATACGACCGCATCGTCTTTGACACGGCGCCGCTCCTGCCGGTGAGCGACACGCTTCTGCTGGCCTCCAAAGTGCAGACGGTGGTGCTGGTGGTGCAGGGCTGCAAGACGTCGCGCAAAGCGGTGGAGCACAGTGTGCAATTGTTGAACAAGGCAAACGCCCCCATTGGAGGGATCGTCTTGAACCTTTTGCCGAACCGTCGCTTCAGCGGCTATTATTACTCCTATTATCACGGTTACGGATATGGACATTATGGCTACGGCGATAAAGAAGCGGACAAAACTCCAGTGGATGCCTGATGGCCGGCTTTGATCAGTCTGATGGATGGGATTAGCGGTTTGGCCGGGGGTAGTTCACCCTCAGTTCATGGGCCTTCCCGCCGGATGAGCGACAGGCGGCGGTTCTGGCCCCTTGCCGGGCGGAGGATCAAGCGCCGCCGCCCTGGATCAGTCACGGAACGGTGATGATATCGTTCTGCGCCGCGGCGGAGACGTCTTCGATCCTGGCGTATTGCACCAGGAGGTTGATCACCTTGTCGTGGAGGATGGGGCGATGGATCACCTCCTCCACGCGGCGGTTCTTTTCCAGTTCCTGGTAGAGCTTCTCGACGGGCATCTTGTGCTCGACCGCCAGCGTTTGGAGCCGCGCCAGGATGTCCGTTTGTTCCACCCGGATCCCTTCCTTTTCGGCAATCTTTTGAAAAACGAACATGGCTTTGATCCGGTCCCGGGCCATGTTGTTGGCGGTGGCGTAAATATTGTCCTTTTCCGCGTCGAGCGCCTCCTTGGGGACGCCGCGCTGCTGGTTTTCGTTGACAATACTATAGACGAGATTGCGCGTCTCGGCGGTCACCACGCCTTCGGGCAGGTCGCACTGGACGCTCTGGAGGAGGGCCTGCGTCACCTGCTGGCGGATTTTGCGGTTCTGCGTCTGGTTCCACTCGTTCTGCAAATCGGCGCGCACCCCTTCGCGCAAGGCTTCCAAGCTCTTGGCCCCCCACGATTCGGCAAACTTCTGGTTCAGTTCCGGCAGGAGCTTCTCCTTGACTTCCACCACTTCGACCTCATAAACGCCTTTCTTGCCGGCCAGCGCCGGGAGCATAAAATCCGCCGCGAAATCAATGGAAACCGTTCGTTTCTCGCCCGCCTTGGCCCCCAGCAATTGGCCGCTGAAACCGGGCAGGAAAGAATCCTTCTCCGTTTCGATCCAGAAAGCCTTGTTCGCCGTCAGGCCCTTGGCGGTGGAGGCCGTCTCGGTGATCGGTTTGCCCTCGCAGGTTCCGCTGTAATTGACCACCACGGCGTCGCCTTTCCTGGCCGCGCGGTCCACGGTGAGGAAGGTCTTTTGGCGCTCGCGAAACAGGTGCAACGCCCGCTCGATGTCCGCGGGGGCGGCGCCGCCGATTTCGCGCTGGGCGCGGAGGCCCTTGTATTCGGGCAGGGCAAATTCCGGGGCGGTTTCCATGGTGGCGACAAAATGGAGCGGCTGGCCGCGGGTGAATTGGACTTCCTCAATATCGGGCGCGAGCACCGGGGTGATTTTCTGCTCCGCCACCGCGGCGCGGTAGGAATCGGTGATCACCTTGCTTTTCACCTTGTCTTGAATCTCCGTCTCAAAGCGTTTGAACACCATCTCCTTGGGGGCCTTGCCCGGACGAAAACCGGGGAACCTGGCCTGGCGCTGGAAATCCCTGGTAATTTCCTCAAAGGTTTCCTCAATCTTTGCTGGTTCGACCTCCACTCGCATCAATTTTTTGCAGGGAGCCAAAATCTCGACCGTTACATTCACAAAAAGCCTTTCGATTCGATGGTCAATCCGACACACCGGGCTTGCAACGCTACGGATTGCCGGGCGGGGCGTCAAGCTAATCAGCCTCATTTTTGAAAAAAGGGCTTGCGGAGGCAAGGAACGCTGGTAGGTTGTCGGCCCTTGATTTATGAGATCTGATATTCATCCTAAATACGTGGAGGCCGAGATCCGTTGCGCTTGTGGCAACGTGATCAAAACCCGCTCCACCAAGCCGCACATGATGCTCGGCATCTGCAACCTCTGCCACCCCTTCTACACCGGCACGCAGAAATTCGTGGATACGGCCGGTCGCGTGGACAAATTCCAGCAGCGCATGGTCAAGACCCAGGCCGCCCAGGCCGCCCAGGCCGCCAAATCCGCCCGCAAGAGAAAGTAGCCCCTTTCCTCCCGACCGCCCGCCAAAGCCGCAACTTTCGCGGGCGGTCGCTTTTTTTGCGGGCGGCGCTCCGTCGGCTTTCCGCAAAACCCCATCTTTTTTGCCAGTGGATTTGCGCCCCTACATTGAGAAATTCGCCCGCCGCCAGGCCGGGGTTGAGGCCGCCCTGAGCGATCCCAGGTTATTCGATGTTCCCGCCAAGGCGCAGGAACTGGCCCGCGAATACGCCCGCCTGAAGGAATTGACCGCCGGCGGCGAGCGCTATTTGAAAATTCTCGCCGACCTGGCGGAACACGCCGCGACGCTCAAGACCGAGCCGGCCGACAGCGAGCTGGCCCAGTTGGCCAGGGAAGAGGTCACCCAACTCCAGGCCGAGGAAAAAGTCCTGGCCCGCAAAATTTGCCAGGGCCTGGCGCCGCCCGACCCGGCGGATTCGCGCAACACCATCATCGAAATCCGCGCCGGGGCGGGCGGATCGGAATCGGCCCTCTTCGCCGCCGACCTCTACCGCATGTTCACGCATTATGCCGAAAAGCGCGGCTGGAAGGTGGCGAACATGGACAGCAGCCCTTCGGATCTGGGCGGGTTCAAGGAAATTATTTTCGGCGTGACCGGCCGGGATGTTTTCAAGCGCCTCAAATACGAGAGCGGCGTGCATCGCGTCCAGCGCGTGCCCGCCACGGAGGCGCAGGGCCGCATCCACACCAGCACGGCCACCGTCGCCGTCCTGCCGGAGGCGGAGGAAGTGGACATCGAGATCCGGCCGGACGAGTTGGAAATCAACGTTTGCCGGGCCTCGGGCAAGGGCGGCCAGGGCGTCAACACCACCGACTCCGCCGTGCAGATCATCCACAAGCCGACCGGCATGATCGTGCGTTGCGCCGACGAGCGCTCCCAGCAAAAGAACAAAGTCACCGCCATGACCGTGCTGCGCTCGCGCCTGCTGGAGCGGAAAGTCGCCGAGGAAAACGCCCGCTACGCCGCCCGCCGCAAGGACCAGGTCGGCACCGGGGAGCGCAACGAGCGCATCCGCACCTACAATTTCCCGCAAAACCGCGTCACCGACCATCGCATCGAACTGACGCTCCACAATTTGTCGGCGTTTCTCGAAGGCGACATGGATTGCCTCATCGAGCCATTGATGGCCCACGACATGGAACAACGCCTCGCCGCCTTGACTCTTTGACCCCATGCCCATTGAAGCGCTCATCTTCGACTGCGATGGCACGCTGGCCGACAGCATGCCTCTGCACTGGCGCGCCTGGAAGCAGGTGACCGAACGCCACGGAATCCAATTCCCGGAGGACCGTTTTTACTCCTTGGGCGGGGTGCCGGCCCGCGACATTTTGAAAATGCTCGGCGAAGAGCAGGGCCGCCCGATGGACTACGCGGCTGTGGCCCGGGAGAAGGAAGCCGCTTTCGAGCAAATGATCCCGCAAATCCCCCTGGTGGGGCTGATCGCGAAAATTGCGCGTGAGAACTACGGCAAGCTTCCCCTGGCGGTGGCCTCCGGCGGAACCCGCCGCGTCATCACCCAAACCCTCCATCATTTGGGCATCGCCCATCTCTTCCAGGCCGTCGTGGTCAGCGAAGACGTCGCCCGCCAGAAACCCGCCCCCGACATCTATCTCGAAGCCGCGCGCCGCCTGGGAGTCGCCCCGCGCAATTGCCGGGCCTACGAGGACACCGATCTGGGCCTGGCCGCCATCCGCGCCGCCGGCATGGAAGCGGTGGACGTGCGTCCCCTGCTGGCCGCCGGATGAGAAAACAGCATCAAGGCAGAACGTGCCCCGGGATGCTGCAGCGCGGTTTCTCGCCGATGGTGCCGATGATGTATTTGCCGCCAGCCGGGCAGACCGGGAAATTGCCGCCGCGTCCGCGGCCAAAATAGGGCGTGAGGTCTTGCTCGGTGGGTGTGTCGGAATTCTGCTTGTGATTTTCCAGCGCCCATTGCCCTTTGGCGGCGTCTATGAGCCTGAGATTGATGATGCAGGCGTTTTGTGGCGTCCTTGTGATGGTGCCGCCGCGTCGCGCCATGGCTCCGGTAGTGGCGGCCGCATTGGCCTGCGCCGTGTTTCTGGCCCGGACGAAATTGGGGATGGCAATGGCGGCCAACACGCCGCCCACCGCGACGGCCGGGAGGATCACGGCCGCGCTGCCCATGGATTTGTTTCCGTTGCCGAAGGCCTCCCATCCTTCCGAGCCGTTGACGCTGACGGAGTAGGAGAAAGCGGCATTGGATTTGATCATGTCCTGCCAGATTTTTGTCTGGCCGCCCAGCGCCCCGGCTTGGGCGCCGGCCACGCCCTGCATGGCCTGGCTGAACGACTTGCCAAACTTCTCACTGACCAGCGTAAAATTGTTCCCTTCGCTCGGAATGCCCTGCGACAGCTTTTTGAATTCCGGGGTGGATTTGAAACCGCTCTTCTTTCCCGTCTGCACCGCGATAATCTCCCGGAGCAGCGTGTCGGAGGAGGTCAGGAGAAGATAATCCCCGCTGCGCGCCAGGGTGGGGCTGAGGCTGACCGGCAGGGGGAGCGGGAAGGTAAGGCTGATGGTCTTGATGCCGTCCTGAGTCATTTTGGCGACCAGGGGGTTGCCGGTCGTGAGTTGGTCAACGCGGTTGTAGATCGCATCATTCTTCACCTTGATGAAAATGGCCAGGGCCGGATCGGGAATGTCCATCGAGTTGGTGCCGAGGGGCAGGGTGACTTGTTTGGATTCATCGAGCGTAAAAAGAACGCCGTAACCGCCGCCCAGGGAGCCGAGCGCATCATCCAGGCTGATGCCGGCCGCAGACTTGAACTGCTCCGGAAACGCGGCCAGCGCCTTGTCCACCTCTGGAATGTGGAGCTGTTTGAGTTCGCTATCTATCGTTTTCCACACCAGCGGAACATCCACGTCCGCGTACATTGCGAAGGCGGTGTCTTCCGGCAGCAAATCCAATTCCTTGAGAGGATGGGCTTCCTTGCCGAAAGCCGACCACATCGCGCCGTCGGCCTGGCCCTCATAATGGTGGACGACCAATTTGCTGTAATAGAAGCCCGGCTCGCGCGCAATCGAGCTGGCCCCCACGCCGCTGATGTTCTCCACGCCGCTGTCTTTGACCAGGGCGCCGATCGCTTCAAAAATCCGGGCGACGTTCTCGCTTCCCAGCGCCGGCGCGAGCGGCATCTGGCTAAAGACATTGCTGTAGGTGGCGATGTTCTTGGACAAGCTGCTCAAGGCCTGCTCGGTGCTGAGGTAAAGATAAAAGTTGCCGCCTTTGTCGAGTTTAGCCGTGACCTGGTCAAAGCTGTTCTTCTCGGCGGAAACGATGCCAGCCCCTCCATGAGAGCTTGGGGGGGCCGGCCTGGCGCCGAGCGGGGTGGAAACCTCGTTTTTCTTGCAACCGGCCAGGAGGGCAACGGCGCTGATGAGCAGGGGCAGGGAGATGAGTTTTAAAATGCGGGCATTCATGATTTTTCGTTTAGTCAAATAATTGCTTTTCACCAGCAAACCCTGTTGCGCCCCAAATGGCGAGCACAAAATTGCGCCGCTTTTGTAATGGACCAGAGCACGTTTCCTGCTTTCGAATTTCACTGCGCGCGGCCGAATTTCTTTTCCAGCTCGCGGAAATTCATTTCGATCAGTGTGGGCCGGCCGTGAGGACAAGTGTAGGGCATGGCGCAATGGCGCAAATCCTCAATCAAATTCTCCAACTCCGGGCGGGCCAGCGGATCATGGGCCTTGACGGCGTGACGGCAGACGGTCTTGGCCACGGTCTGCTCGCCCAGCCGCAAGGTGTTGACCGCCTGGCCGGCCGCCTTCAATTCGTCCACCAGCGTGAGAACAAACCGGCGCGGATCGCCCGTCTTGACAAATGGCGGCAGAGCGTCCAGCAAAAACGTCCGTTCGCCAAACTCGCTCAAACCGACCCCTAATCGGCTCAGGGTGGGCAGTTGCTCGCGCAGAAAACGGGCGTCGCGCACCGGCAACTCCACCGTTTCCGGCAAGAGCAGCCGTTGGGAAGGCGCGGCGCTGGATTCCTCCAGGCGGCGCAGCATTTGTTCAAACAGAACCCGTTCATGCGCCGCGTGCTGGTCCAGCAAGACCAGCCCGCGGTCGGATTCCAGCACCACATAGAGCAGGCCGACCACGCCCACCAGGCGCAATGGGACTTGCAGAAGCGGGACGGGAGCCGCGGGCGCGGCGGGCGGGGCGGGCGCGGGCGAGGATGGAGGATGGAGGATGGAGGACGGCAAAACAAAGCCCGCAGCGGGAGGCTCAGCGGGCGGGGCATTGCTGATGGGGGATTGCGGACGGCGGATTGGCAAATAGGTCCCATTCATCCCATCCGTCCCATCCGTCCCATCCGACTGATCCGGCTGATCCGACTGATCAGGCGCGGGGCCGGCAACGCCGGACGGCGGCGGAGCGAGTTTTGGAAATTCCGGCTGATCCGTTGCGGGCGGGAGGCTGGGCGCGGGTTTTGCAACGGCCCGGGCCGCCGCCCTTTTGGCGGGGGCGTGGTAAGTTAAGAGCGTTTCCCGAATCGCCTGGGACAGCAATTGGCGCACGGCCTTTTCGCGATGGAATTTCACCTCGCGCTTGGCCGGGTGGATGTTCACGTCCACCCCCGCCGGATGGACTTCCAGAAACAGGCAGCAAACCGGATACCGGTCTTTCATCAATGCCGTGTGATAACCCTCCAGCAACGCATAATTGATCCCGCGATTCTCCACCGGCCGCCGGTTGACGAACACATACTGCTCCGCCCGGCTGGACCGCGAGACGCCCGGCGCTCCCAGCAGTCCCCAAACGCGAAACGGATGAGACGGAGTGACGCCGGCCGCGCCGGCCGCGCGTTCGGTTTCCTCGCGCGCGGCCGGCAAGTCCCCCTTGAAATCAACCTCCAGCAGACTTTCTTCGCCGCCGCCCAGCGCGCCCCATCGTTCGCGCAAGGCGCCCAGCCGGTCTTCCTTGGGCACGGCGGGCAATTGCCAGACCATGCGGGCGTCCTTGACAAATTCCAGCGCCACCCCCGGAAAGGCCAGCGCGGCCAGCGTCAGGTAATGCTGGATGTGCGCCGACTCGGTTTCATCGGCGCGCATGAATTTGCGGCGGGCGGGCAAATTGAAAAACAGTTGCCGCACTTCCACGCAAGTGCCGGGTGCGCTGCCGCAGCCCTTGACCGCGATGATTCTTCCCCCGTTGACCAGGATCTCGGTGCCTTCGGGCGCGGCGCTGTCCCGCTCGCGCGTGAGGAGGGTGAAACGGCTGACGCTGGCGATGCTCGGCAAGGCCTCGCCGCGAAATCCCATCGTGCTGATCGCGCTCAAATCCTCCGCCCGCAGGATCTTGCTGGTGGCGTGGCGTTCCAGGCTCAACAGCGCGTCGTCGCGGCTCATGCCCAGGCCGTCATCGGTGACGCGGATGAGGCTGCGCCCGCCGGCGTGAATTTCCACCGCCAGCCGGGTGGCTTGGGCGTCCAGGGAATTTTCCACCAATTCCTTGACGACGCTGGCCGGGCGTTCCACCACTTCGCCCGCCGCGATCTGGTTGGCCACCTGCTCCGACAATAAACGAATGCGATTCATGGAGATTGCCGGCCAGCCGGCCTGTCCGGTCCGCCTGCGTGATGCGTCACTCATGGGTGGCAGGGCGCGCACTCCGTGCGCGCCGCGGCGGGCAGAGGACTGCCCGCCCTGCCTTTCCCCCTCCGTCACCGACGCATTGTCCGCCCGCCATCTAGATCCCTGGTTCGCCTTCCGGTTTCAACCGGCGCTGGTCTTGAGAATCGGCAAGGTGAAGCCAAAAACCGCGCCGCCCTCCGGCGCGTTCCTGGCATAGACGCTCCCTTTATGGTCCTGAATAATCTTCTTGCAAATGGACAGCCCCAGGCCGGTGCCGTTGGCTTTGCCGTAGGTGGCAAAGGCCTGGAAAAGACGGTCCAGCATTTGCGGCGGAATCCCCTTGCCGGTGTCGTGGAGTTCCGTCACCACCGCCGGTTCGCTGTTGATGCTAAAACTCAGCCGGACTTTGCCGCCGCCCGGCATGGCGTCGGCGGCGTTGCCGATAAAATTATGAAACACCCGCGCCAGCCGTTGCGGGTTAATTTCCACCAGGGTCGCCGGCGGCTGGTTGACGTACTCCACCTTCACCGACTTGAGCGCGGCCTCCGGCTGAATTTCTTCGATCAATTGCAGCACAAACGCGCTGTAATCCAGCCGGGCCGGAATGAAGTTCGTGCTGGACCCCTGGGCAAACTCCAGCAGTTCATTGACCATGTTGGTGATGCGGTCCACCTGCTTGCGAATCCGCACTTTGGAAACCTGGCGCGATTCCGCGGTGGCCGAGGGCATGCAAGCCATGTCCGCGGAAATGCCGATGATATTGAGCGGATTCTTCAAATCATGCACAATCGAATTGGCAAAACGGCCCACCAGCGACAGCCGTTCCGCCTCCAGCACCTCCTTGGTGTATTTGTCATTGAAATCCCGGATGCGCTTGCTGATCTCCCGCACGATCGCCGCCGCCAGCCGGGGCGTGCGGCCCAACAGTTCCAGCAAATCGGACCGGGAAATGAAATAAACCACGGCCTTTCCGTCGGCCACCGCGCTCAACGAGCGCATATTATCGTCCAGCACCGCCATTTCTCCAAACAGATCCCCCTCCGCCGCCTGCGAAAGGGGGCGGGCCTCGCCGTGCGCCACCACCTTGGCCAGGGTGATAGTTCCTTCCTTCACCACGTAAATGCCGTCGCCGGGGTCGCCTTCCTGAAAGATGGATTGATTGTGTGAAAAAGACCGTTCCTGCGTCACCTTCCGCACCTTCGCAAGGTCCGCAGGCGGCAGATCACAAAACAGTTTGCTGGATTCTAATGGCACCATGTCCTTAGTTTATGCTGAAAACCGGAAAGGTAAAGAAAAATGGATCATTCGGTCGAGAAACGATAGATGATGGTGTGGCGGTAGGTTTCCCCGGGCCGGAGCACCGCGCTGGGAAAATTGGGATGGTGGATGGAATCGGGGAAATGCTGCGGCTCCAGGCAAAGGCCGTGGCGGCGTTGATAGACCCAGCCGCCTTTGCCGGTGATCGTGCCGTCCAGAAAGTTGCCGCTGTAAAATTGCACGCCGGGCTGGGTGGAAAGCACCTCCAGCGCCCGGCCCGACGTCCGCTCCGTCACCCGCGCGATGACCGCCAGTTGATTGGGCGCTTTGTTGGGGACCCAGTTGTGGTCGTAGCCGCCTCCCAATTTCAACTGCTCATCCTTCTCCTCGATGCGCGCGCCGATGGCCGCCGGCCGGCGGAAATCAAACGGCGTGCCGGCGACCGATTGCAGCCGTCCGGTCGGAATCAGCGTGCTGTCCACCGGCGTGAATTGATCGGCGTTGATTTGCATGAAATGATGGAGCACGTCGCCCCGCCCCGCCAGGTTGAAGTAGGAATGATGGGTGAGGTTGACGATGGTGTCCTGGTCGGTGGTCGCCGTGAAATCCAGCCGCAGCCCGTTGTCATGTGTCAGCGTATAGACCGCCAGGACGCGGAGGTTGCCGGGAAAACCCTCCTCGCCGTCCGGGCTGAGGTAACGCAATTCCACAGCCGGGCCGTCCGGCGCCAGCATGGATTTGGCCTCCCAAACCACTTTGTCAAATCCACGCAATCCGCCGTGCAGCGAGTTGGGTCCATTATTGAGAGCCAGTTGGCGGGTGACACCGTTGAGCGTGAAGCGGCCCTTGGCGATGCGGTTGCCGCAGCGCCCGACCAGGCTGCCGAAATACGGCGTCGCCGTCAGATACCCCTCCAAGTTGTCGTAGCCCAGCACCACGTCGCCCAGCCTGCCCCGCCGGTCGGGAACCAGCCATGAGGTGACAATGCCGCCGTAATTGGTCAGCCGGACTTCCACCCCGTTGGCGTTGCGCAAGGTGTAGAGATTTGCCGGCTTGCCGTCGCGCGTCGCCCCGAAGGGTGCGCTGATGATTTCTCCAGTTGATGGGTTCATGGCGCGGACACTGCCAGACCTGCCCGGAAAAATCCAGCCCTAATCGCCCTGATCCCAAAACCGGCTTTTTGCTTGCATTAGTTGGCCATCTTTTTGTATCGTCCTCAGTGTTCCAGATAAGCCCGGTTTTTGCATTCCTAAACCAAATTACCGAACGGAAATTTATGCCTCTCCAATTTAAAAGACAGCGTGATCAAAGTCTGCGGGATGTTTGTTTTGGCGCGCTTCCCCATCTCGCAAACGCGGGAACCATGCTCCGGCATCTCCTGATCCCCATTACCGCCGCTTTGTCCGTCTCGGCCTCCGTCTTCGCCGCCCCGGTCCCCGTGCCGGGGGATGCGCCTGTCCCTGTGGATCACCTGCGCCTGGGCAATCCCGCCGTTTTGCCCATGACCGGCATCTGGCGCTTCAAGCTCGAACATGGCACCAGCCCCGCCGTCAGGGGCGAACTCCCCGCCGACGCCGCTGTGCCCGACTTCGCCACCACCAATGCCTCCGATGCCAGTTGGACGAACATCCCCGTCCCTGCCAATTGGGAAATCGAAGGCTTTTCCATCCTCACTTACCAGTTGCGCGGCGGCGACCTCTCCGATGACATCGGCCTTTACCGCCGCTGGGTGGATGTCCCGGCCTTCTTTGCCGGCCAGCGCGTCCTGTGGCATTTTGACGGCGTTTATGACGGCGCGGAAGTCTTCGTCAACGGCCAGCGCGTCGGCTACCACGAAAGCGGCTTCACCGCCTTTGATATTGACGTGACCAAGGCACTCAAGCCCGGCCAGCGCAATCTCATGGCCGTGCGCGTTTACAAGACAACTTCCACCAGCAACCTGGAGAGAGGCAGCTTTTGGTGTCTGGGCGGCATCTACCGCGAGAACTACCTTGTCGCCCTTCCGCCCCTGCATGTGGAGGATGTCACGGTCGTCACCGACTTGGATGACCAGTACAAAGATGCCACGCTCAAGTCCACTGTCCGCGTCGCCGGCCCGGCGGGGGCGCATTTCATTCTAACCGGCGAACTGTATTCCCTCGACGGCGCCAAGGTTGCCATCCCTGCCATGAGCCAGGCCGCCGACATCGGCGCCGACGGAGCCGCCACTCTCACCTTATCCGCGCCCGTGACCGCCCCCAAACTCTGGTCGGCCGAGAAGCCCAACCTCTATTATGTGTTCTACCGCCTGTCGGACGGCAGCCAGACCGTTGAGCGCGTGCAGGACCGCATCGGTTTCCGCAAGATCGAGATCAAAGGCGGCGTGTTTATGGTCAATGGCGTGCCGGTCAAAATGGCCGGCGTCTGCCGCCATGAGGAGTTCTCACCCTGGGGCCACGCCCTGAACGAGGATTGCTGGAAAACCGACATCATCCTCATGAAGGCCGCCAACGTCAACGCCGTTCGCACCGCCCACTATAACCACGCGGAGCGCTTCATGGAGCTGTGCGACGAGGCCGGCTTCTACGTGCTGGACGAAGTGCCCTTCTGCTGGGTCAACACCGAGTTGAACAACACCAACCGCGTCTGGGCCTACATTTCCCGTTCCAAGGAAACCCTGGACCGCGACAAGAACCGCGCCTGCGTCGTTGTCTGGGGTTGCGGCAACGAAAACGGCTACGGCGCCAATGCCCAGGCTTCGTTCGACTACATGAAGGCCAACGACCCCACGCGCCCCGCCTTGATCTCCCAGCAAGGCCCAGGCCCAAACCCCAAGACCGACTTTGACGACTACCATTATCCATCCGTCTCAAGCCTCAGGGCCATGACCACCAGTCCCAACCGCGCCAAATACCCCGTCATTGTCACCGAGTACGCCGGCGCGCAGGATGCGTGGGGCCAGACCCTGGTGGACAACTGGGAAGCTATGTGGCCCGCCGATGTCATCACCGGCGCCTTCATCTGGGAATGGCAGGACCAGGGCCAGCTCGACAGATTCCCCGATCGCTGGTCCATCCACAGCTCCTTTGCTCCGCCCGCCGACGCCACCCCCGGCGCGGCGCCGCCCATTTCCGGTATTCCGACCGCCAACCTGACGACTGGCATGCGCCCCTCGGGCGGCGGCGGGACCGTCGCTGCCGATCGCCAGATCAAACCCATGCCGCTCTGGAACCTCAAGATGGAATACAGCCCCATCAAGATTGCCGCCCACGAGGCTGACTTGGTGTCCGGCCAATGCGTCGTTCCAATCCAAAACCGGTATTCCTTTACTGATCTGGCCGAACTGACCT
>Ga0326728_10013913_pt1 | contig 17292 bp, 11 predicted proteins | sample MB3enrmetagenome_FD_207602 | JGI IMG/M metagenome (GOLD analysis project Ga0326728, IMG submission 207602) | Lab enriched peat soil microbial communities from McLean, Ithaca, NY, United States - MB31MN | ecosystem: Environmental > Terrestrial > Soil > Wetlands > Peat | place: USA: New York... | reverse complement strand
ACCGCCATTCCCAGCGGCATGTAACCCTGCGTGTCGAGGAACGACGATAGTGGGCGGAATCCCTCCGGAGCCACTCCGACAATAGTTACAGGCTGGCCATTCACGGATGCTTTTTTGCCCACGATGTTGGGGTCAGCTCCGAGATGCGCCTTCCAGAATGAGTAACCCAGCACGAGCACGGGGTCGGCGCCGGCAATGCGGCCTTCGGAGGGAAGAATGAGCCGGCCGAGGGCGGGGCGAACGCCGAGCATGTCGAAGAAATTGCCCGTGACGTAGTCGGTCCACATCCGTTCGCTCTTGCCGGCTACATTCAGGCCTGTGATGCTAAGGATGTGCGCCCCACCCACATCGGAGAATAAGACACTGGTCTGTTTTCTGATCTCCTGGAAATCCAGATACGAGAATCCATTGCTGAACTCGCCTCGCTTCCCCTCGGCGGAAAAGGTGGCGATCTGTTCCGGATGCCTGACGGTAAGCGGACGGAATACAAACGCATTGACCATGCTGAAGATCGCGGTGTTCAGCCCAATTCCAAGCGCCAGGGTGATTACGGCCACCGCTGTGAACCCGGGACCCTTGGCCAGCATGCGTATTCCGTAGCGAACGTCCTGGATGAGTGCATTCATACTTTGTCTCCGCGTCCTGACAAATAGTGAATGGTGAACAGTGAATTGTGAATACTTAATTGTGAAATACCATATCCGTGTCTGTCCTTCAATTTACTATTCATAATTTACTATTCACCATTCACTATTCAGCACTTACTATTCATAACGTAATGCCGCCAACGGATCGACCTTCGTCGCCCGTCGCGCCGGAATCCAGCTCGCCGCAAGCACCACGACAGCGAGGCTCAGTATTGCGGCGGCGAAGGCCAGTGGATCGCTTGGCCCTAGCCCAAAAAGCATGGAGCGCAGCACTCGCGCGCCTGCCACGGCCAACGGGAGACCAAAGAGCAGGCCGGCCGCGCTGACCGCCAAGCTCTCGCGCAGGATCATCCAGAGCACCTGCTGCCGCTGCGCGCCCAGGGCCATCCGCACCCCGATCTCGGAGGTGCGCCGGCCCACTCGATACGAAAGTGTGCCGTAGAGTCCCGTAGCCACGAGCAGCGCGGCCAGAAAGCCGAAGGAGATGGCCAGCCGTGCCGACAAGCGCTCATCGGTAAACGAACGCTCGAACTGCTCCTGCTGCGTCATGGGCTCGAGCAGCGGCAAATCAGACCCAAACTCCGCCACCGCGCGACGGACCACGGGCAGCAGTGCCGTTGGGTGGCCGTCCGTGCGCAGTTCGATGTGCATAGTTGCCGTCCCGGAGATTTGCGTGTAGGGAAACCAGGCCATGGGCCTGGCTGTTTCCTCGACGCCGGTGTATTTACTGTCCTGAACCACTCCCACGATGGTGTATTGGTCAGCCTTGGATCCCCTGTCGAACGCCACGTGGTGCCCCAGGGGTTCGCGCCGGGCGAGGTAGCGCTCAGCAAAAGTCCGATTGATGATCGCCACCTTGGGGGCGGTTGCCGAATCGGCGTCGGTGAAGTCGCGCCCGACCAGGATCGGAACGCCCAGGACGTGGAAGAAATCCGGCCCCACATTGTTGCAGCGCATTGAGGAAGAAACACCAGCACGTGGCGGCGTTCCGTCAACATACGCGTCGGCGTTGTTGCTCCACCCGGACCCTATGCGCTCTTCCATCAAGGTGGCGGATTCCACACCGGGCAGAGAGCGCAGCCGGTCCATGAGGGACTGATAGAAATGCAGGACCTCCGCCTGTTTGTGGAGTGCTGGTGGCGGCGTGATGCCGAAGACGAGCAGGCCTGGCGCGCGCAGACCCAGGTCCAGCGTTTCCAGATTCCGAAGCGTCCGAAGCAGCAAGCTGGCGCCCACCAGCAGCGCCAGGCACAGAGCAATCTGAAAAGCCACTACCGCTTGCCCGCGCCGATGATGTTGCTTGTCGTGAGTGGCGCTGGGGGCGGAAGTCTTGGGCGCGAGTCCGGCGGCGCAGCGCACGGCGTTGCGCAAGGGGGCCAAGCCGAATAGCAGCGCAGCGAGCGCCGAGAGACCCAACGTGAACGCCAACACCCTTTGATCGGGCGACACATTGAAGTCCAGCCCCGCCCAGGCAACCAGGGCCTCGGTGGCCCAGGTCGCGAAGAGCCAGCCCAGTGCGGTTCCCGCTCCCACCAGTACCAGGCTCTCGGCAAGCAATTGGCGAAAGAGCTGGAATCGGGTTGCGCCCAATGCCAGCCGGAGGGTGAATTCCCGCTGCCGCGCGGTGTTTCTCGCTACCAGCAGCATGGCCACATTGCCGCACGCAATCACCAACACGACGCCCACCATCGCCATCAACACGAGGAGCGGCTTTTCGTAATTCTCCCGCAAGTTCTCGATGCCGCGCACCGGCGTGAAGAGAAGCTGCACCGGCGGTGATTTCGGGTCCGGCTTTACGCCTGTTGCAGCCAGGGTGTGCTGGTAGACGGAGTTCAACTGCGCCAGCGCCTGTTGTTGGCTGACCCCGGGATGAAGTCGCCCGATCATCAACAGGAACAACCAGGTGGGATCTCCATAGAGGCTATCCGTGCTATCCGGCGAGCGCCCCCAGGGCTTCAGGTCATCGCGGGTTTGGAAAGGAACCCAAATGTCGGTTGGCTCGCCTTGTCCTACTCCCCCGAACTCCCTTGGCGCGACCCCGACAATCGTGAACGGCACACCTTTCACGTAGAGGGTCTGCCCTAGCACTGAGGGATTGCGGGCAAAGCGCCGCGTCCAATAGGCGTAGCTGAGCACAACCGTCGCGCTGTGCCGAGCTTCATCTTCCATGGTGAATCCCCGGCCACGCGCCAGCCGCACTCCCAGTCCGGAGAAGAAGTTCCCGCTCACCATGTCCGCGTTGGCCTCTTCGGGTTCGTTGCCAATGCGCACCGCAACCTTCCTATAGCTGAGCGGCACGTAGGCGACCAGGTCCGAGAATACGGTGCGCTGCTGCCGGAGTTGCTCGAATACCGGTTCAGTCAAGGAAGTATCGTTGTAGCCAGTCTGGGACGTATTGGGCGGCTGACCGGTGGTGTGCAATCGAACCAACTGTTCCGGCTCGGGCACAGGCAGGTGACGAACCAAGGCGGCATTCATCACGCTGAAGATCGCTGTGTTCGCACCAATACCCATCGCCAGCGTCAGCACCGCGACCGCGGTAAAGCCGGGGTTTTTCGCCAGCATGCGAATTGCGTAGCGAACGTCCTGGAGCAATGTGCTCATCGTTGTCCCCATCCCTGACAAGTGGCTAGTGCCTAGTGGCTAGTGGCTAGGTAACCCCCCTGCTACCAGGCACTAGCCACTACGCACTAGCCACTGCTTTATTCATGCCGCAGCGCCACCATCGGATCGACCTTGGTCGCCCGGCGCGCGGGCAGATAGCAGGCCACGAGCGCGACGGTGAGCAGCAACACAGCCATGCCGAGAAAAGTCGCGACATCTATGGGCTTCACTCCATAAAGCATGTCCCCAAGGAAGCGTGTCAGGCCCGCGGCCCCGACGAGTCCGACCCCCACCCCCAAACCTGCCATCGCGGTGACCTTCCCGAGCACCAGCCTGAGGATGTCCTTACGCTTGGCGCCCAGGGCCATGCGAACACCGATGTCGTGGGTCTGGCGAGCCACCGAGCAAGAAATAACCGCGTAGATCCCTGTAACCACCAGAATCAGCGCCAGCAGCGCAAAGACGGTCATGAGCAGCGTCAGGTAACGGTCCCCGGCGATTGACTCCGATACGACCTGCTGCATCGTGGCGATGGCGTAAACCGGGACGTTGCTATCCACAGCGCTGATTTGGGCGCGCACAGCGCGCACCAAGCCCTGCGGGTTCGTGGCGGTCCGGGCCACCAGCTTCATGTTGTGGATGTCTGGCTCTAGCACGTAGGGGAAATAAACTTCCGGCATAGCTTCGTCGGAAAGCGACCAGCGCCGGGAGTCGCCTACGACTCCCACTACTTCCAACCACGCGGAATCGCCACTGAACCTCAGACGCTTGCCGACGGGGTCCTGGCCCGGCCAGAAGTGGCTTGCCAGCGCTGCGTTGATTACGCCCACCAGTGTGGAACGGGGTGTGTCAGCAGACGTAAAAGTCCGACCCTTTAACAACGGGATGCCTAACACGCGAAAATAGTCCTGGGTGACCGCAGTAGGCTGAACCAGCGGGCCCTCGCCAAAGCCGGGGGTCTGTGCAGCCCCTTCAACCTGAATGGTGCCGTTTGGTCCGCCTCCCAGCGGTAGCTGGCTCGCAAAGGCCGCAGCCCTCACCCCAGGCAGGCTCTGGATTCGCGCCAGCGTGTCTTGATAGAACGTCAAAGCCTGCTCGGGCTTGGTGTAACGGAACTCAGGCAAATCCACTTCCATCGTGAGTACGTTGGCTGTTTCAAATCCCACCTTCACTTCGGCCAATTTCTGGAGGCTCCGAATCATCAGCCCAGCGCCCACCAGCAGGATGAATGCCAGCGCCAGCTCCGTTACGACGACGGCGCTGCGGGTTCTTCGGCTGCGAAGGTTCTCGGTCAGACTCCGCGTCCCTTCCTTCAGAGATTCGTTGAGATCGGCGCCAAAGCCGCGCAAGGCCGGGAAGAGGCCGAACAAAACTCCGGTGAAGATGGAGATGCCCAGTGTGAAGGCCAACACGACTGGGCTGAGGTTGATTTCGTTCGCGCGAGGGAAATAATCCGGTGGGCTCAATGACAGCAGAAAGACCTTCGCCCACAGCGCCACTAGAAGGCCTGCCGCGCCGCCCACAACTGAAAGCAGGATGTTCTCAGTAAGCAGTTGACGCAGCAAGCGAGTGCGTCCTGCCCCCAGCGCGGTGCGGACGGCCAACTCTCTTTCCCTCGCCGTGGTGCGGGCAAGCTGCAGGTTCGCGACGTTTGCACAGGCAATAAGCAACACAAAACCCACAACCCCAAATAGGACCAGGATTCTTAGGCGGAAGCTGCCTACCAGGTAATCACTCAGCCGTTGGACCTGGGCTCCAATACCTCGGTTCGATTCCGGGTGGAGCTTGGCTTGCCGCTCCGCTAGAGCTTTGATCGCGGTTTGGGCTTGCTCGAACGTGAGGCCGGGCCTGAGGTGTGCAATTACATAGAGCCAATGGCCAGTCGGCGCATCAGCGCGCCTCGGAGCCAGAGGTATCCACAGATCAGGTTTAATCCCCCAAATCAGCGGGAACACAAATCCCTTCGGCATTACTCCGATAATCTCGCGGTTTTTGCCGTCCAGGGTGAGAGTCTTGCCGATGATCCCGGGGTCTGACCCGAACCGGCCTTCCCAAAGCCCGTAACTGAGGACGGCCACCGCATCGTGGCCGGGGACGTCCTCGTCCGGCCGCATCACTCTGCCCATGGAGGGCTGGACGCCGAGCATTTCCAAGAGCCCGGCTGATACGGGCGCGGATCGGACAGCCTCGGCCTCTCCCACGCCGGTCAGACTGGCTCGTGACAACCCCTCGGTACCGGCGGCCGTGCTGTCAAAGATGTCGGGTTGTTCTCTCCACGCTAAAAAGTCCTCGATGGTCACAGGGGCACGGTCGAGTTGCGGTTCGATTTGCCAGACCAGGACCAGGTTGCCCGCATCCTTGTAAGGCAAAGGACGAACCAGCACGGCATTCACGACGCTGAAAATGGCGGTATTCGCGCCGATGCCCAGCGCCAGCGTCAACAGCGCGACCGCGGTAAAGCCGGGGTTCTTCGCCAGCATGCGAAAGCCGTAGCGAACGTCCTGGAGCAGTGTACGCATCGTTGTTCCCATCCCTGACAAGTGGCTAGTGGCTAGGTAACCACTAGCCACTGCTTTATTCATACCGCAGCGCCACCAACGGATCGACCTTGGTCGCCCGGCGCGCGGGGAGGTAGCTCGCGAGCAGCGCGACGGCAATCAGCGTAAGTGTTACGGTGAGGAAAGTCAGAGGGTCGGTAGGCTTCACGCCGTAAAGCAGGCTCGACACAAACCGTGTCAACGCCAGCGCGCCCAAGATGCCTAACCCCACACCCATAAATATCAACTTGGATCCCTGTCCCACGACCAGTTTCAGGATATCCCTTCGCTCTGCGCCGAGCGCCATGCGCACGCCGAATTCGTGTGTTCGTTGCGTGACTGAATACGAAATCACTCCATAGAGTCCGACCATCGCCAGCACCAATGCCAGGGCAGCGAATAGCATGGAAATCATCATGGTGAGGCGTTGCGGCGCAACTGACTCAGCGGCCATGCTGTCCATTGTGCGCACGTCTCCAATAGGCTGATTGGGATCGATACTGTGAACGATCTGGCGGATATCGGCGACGAGCCTTGTCGGGTCCTGCGTCGCGCGAACCACCAGCGTCATGTCATCCATGTTCTCCATGAAGTACATCGCGATTGCGGGCTCGGCGGCGGCTCCAAGCTCCTTCACGTCGCCAACCACTCCTACCACCGTCTTCCAGTTGCAAGGCGAGTCGGAGCAGTTAACCCCGAAACGCTTTCCAACCGGGTTCTCGCCAGGCCAGTATTGCTTGGCCAGGGATGCGCTAATGATGGCGTTCGCACTCCACCAGTCGCTTTCCTCGAACGATCGCCCCCGCAGCAAAGGAATTCCCATGGCGCGAAAATAACCAGGCGTCGCCTGGCGATGCGCGGCCCAAATCGAACCACGCGCGCGGGGCGGCCGGCCCTCGATCACGATGTCCTGTCCCCAACCACCGCCTGAAAGCGGCGCGAAGTTGATGATGCCCGCCGCCCGCACCTGGGGCAGAGAAGTGATCCGCTGCAACAACGGATCGTAAAACCGTTCCCCCACGTGTTGTCCCGGGCGGTGCAGTGCAACAGTCAGGACGGATTCAGACTGGATGCCCAAGTCCACGGTGGAAAGCCGAACGAAACTCTTGGCAAGCAGTCCGGCGGCCGTCAAGAGTATTGCCGCGAGCGCAACCTCGCCTGCAACCAGTACGCCTCGATAGGATTGCGCTCCCGCGGCCGAGCGCGAATCGCGCAGCCCTTGCTTCAGCGCCTCGTTCAAGTCGAAACCTGCGGCTCGCAGCGCCGGCGCCATGCCAAACAGCAGCACGGTGAGCAGAGTAATCACCAGCGAGAACAGAAGCACTGAGCTGCCAATTCCGCCCCGCACGAGCGGGCTCCAGGCGCTCGGCAGCAACACATATAGGATCTCGACGCCGTAGGTCGCCAGCAGCACACCCGCGGCGCCGCCCGCGAGGCCTAGCAATCCGCTTTCGATCAGCATTTGGCGGACGATTCGCGCGCGCCCGGCGCCCAAGGCGCGGCGAATGGCGATCTCCTGCTGCCGCCCCGCGGCGCGAGCCAGCAGCAGATTGGCAAGATTGGCGCAGGCGATCAGCAGAACGAGACCGGCGAACGCCAGCAGCACCAAGAGCGAGGGGTGGAGCTGCTTGGCATATCGGTCGCGCACGCTCTCCACCACCACGCTCTGATCCGAGTTCCATTCTTCAGGGAACAGCTTGGCAAGTTGCGCGGCGAGGGTTTCCATGTCCGCCTGCGCCTGCCGAAGCGTGATTCCCGGCTTTGACACCCCAAGGGCATGCAGATAATAGCTGCCCGGACCCTCATCCAGATTGGCTTGCAGAGGCAGCCAGAGGTCCTCCGGAGCAATGGAGAAGCGAAAGTTTGCGGGAAGCACGCCAATTATCTCGAAGGACTTGCCATTCAGGATGAGCTTCTTTCCCAGAATGCCCGGACTGCTGCCATAACGCGTCTGCCACAGCGCGTGACTGACGATGGCGACGCGGTTGCCGCCGGGCTGGTCCTCCGTCACGCTGAAAGTCCGGCCTAGGATGGGCGTCACGCCGAGCACGCGGAAGAATCCTTCCGTCACTTCCTTGGCGTGAACACGCTCCGACCCTTCCGGGCCGGTCAGGTAGTTCTGCTCCCGCACACCTTCGCCGGCCCACGCCCCCATGGCTTGAAAAACCTGGTTGTGATCGCGCCAGTACTTGAAGCTTGGCTGGTCTGCCCAGCCTCCCTCGGTCGCCATCCCTGATTGCGCGATCTTGCGCTGGTAACATTTCACCATCACCACTCGATTAGCATTGGCGAAAGGCAGCGGGCGGAAAAGGAAATCATTGGCGACCGTAAAGATGGCGGTGTTGGCGCCTATCGCCAGCGCGAGGGTGAGTACGGCGATGAATGTGAAGCCAGGATTGCGGCCAAGCTGGCGAAGTCCGAAGCGAACGTCTTGTAAGAGTGCGTTCATAGTATGTTTACGCCTGCGTGTGCAAATAGCGAATGGTGAATAGTGAATTGTGAATTGTAAATTGTGAAACGTTACTTTGATTCATGATTCACTATTCCTCTCTGTTCACGCCATCTCCCGATTAGTAGCAGCTATGATCATTTGACAAAGGATGTACGAATTCATACCATCGGTCTGTGAAAACGAGGGTATCTAAGAAGGGGCAAGTGACCATCCCGAAGCCGCTGCGTGTTCGGCTGGGCATTCGCACCGGCCAAGTTCTCGAGGTGCGCGAGGAGAACGGCTGTCTCGTCATGTCCAAGGAGACGCTACACCCCGACCCAATCGACGGGTTGTACGGAATTCTGAAACTCGGACGCCGCACTGATGACATCATGAAAGAACTCCGGGGCGAGTACCCAATGAAGTGATTACCGTCCATAGGTCGTAATCGCCCTTCGCAGCCCTCGGCCCGTCAGCTTTCAGTAAATTGCCACCCTCGAACGCTTTTTCTTCAACGGACGACTGATAACTGACGACTGACAACTGATGACTGAAAGCTGACAGCTAATTCAGCCTTATTCGATTGAACGCGTCCCAAGTGGACATGTCGGAAAGCACGACGCGGTCGCCGGGCTTCAGTCCGTCCACAATCTCGACCGTGTTGACAGAGCTTCGCCCCAGCTTCACCTGCACTCGCGAAGCGCCATTGCCTTCCTCATCCAGTTTGAAGATCCCCACCGTGCTGTTGGGTTGGCCAAATGCCGGCCGGCCCACATAGATCACGTCTTTCAGGTTCTCGATTTCGATGGTTCCTTCCACGCTCAAGTCGGGACGCGCTCCGAGGGGCAACGGCCCTTCCAGTTTGACGTCCACTGTCACCGTTCCGTTTATCACCGCCGGATCAATCCGCTCCACATGGCCTGGAATCATGCCGTTGCGCGTGTCGACGGAAGCGAGTAGCCCAATTTGAACGTCCTTCGCCTGGGTCTCGGGAATCTTCAGTTCCGCCTTCAGCTTGTTCGGCTGGGCCACCTTGGCCAGGATCGTGCCCGTCGTAACCTGTTGGCCGACTTCCACAGGCACCTCTTGCAGCACGCCCTCAACTCCTGCTCGCACCTTAAGCCGGCCTAGCTCTGCCTGCTTCAAGTCGAGGAGAGCCCGCAATTGCTCGACCTTGGCCTTCTGCGCCTCGAGCTGGGCCTTGGCGGAAGCGGCGCTCACCGCCAGACGGTCCTGCTCGATCTGATTGCGCGTGGTCAACTCGTCGGCTTTGGCCCGCGAGAGCTTGGAGTTCAGCTCTGCCGCTAGGCCGGCCTTGGCCAGAGCCGCATCCTTTTCGGCATTGAGCACCGCCTGGCTATAATCGGCCTGAACCGTGGCGGCTTGGGCCTTCTCGTCCAGGAGTTTGCTATCAAGCTGCGCCTTCAAACTGTTGTGTTCAGCCTCAGCGGCCTTTACCTGCCATTCGGCGTCCAGAGCGGCCTGCTCCAGTTCAGGATTCTTCAATTCCACGATTAACGTATCAGCTTTCAAGTGCACTCCCGGCAGCAGCCGGCTCACCACCCGCCCATCCGAGGTCGCCGGAATCCAGAGAAGCTCATCCGGAACTAACGTGCCCAAGCCTCTCACTTCGAGTAGCATCGGTCCCCGTTTGACTGTGTCGATCCAGACCGTCGCCTTGTCCACGCTGGGCGCGGCGGGCTTGAGCCGCGAAAGTCCGTAAGTGACGGAAGCGATGGCTAATAGGCCTACAGCAGAATAAATGATCCTGCGAATTCGGCGTTGTCGCTTTGCATCTTCACGTGGTATGTCCATATGGATACTCCCCGAGGTTTTTTAACGCAAGAGGGCTGCCAACTTGTTTGTCGAACTAAGCCTTTGCTTTCAGCTGGTTAGTGCGAACTGTAGGCGATGCCCCCTCCCTTAGTGTCCGATTATGGGACGGCTCGTCCCGAGTTCGCACAGTTAGTTCTTAGTTCTCAGTTTTCAGTAGTCGGTCCCAAGCTATCAGCTCTCAGCCATCAGCTCTCAGTCTTCGGGTTCCTGGATGTCGAGCCCCAGCGGCCGCCGTAAGACCTCCAGACTTTTGACTCCTGAATCCCGCATTCTATTTCTCCGCTGTACCGGGAATGTTGGGCGCCTTCTTGACCTCCCCGCCCACTGCCTCGGACAGATCAATGTGGTTCCTCTCGAGCAGCGTTCCCGTGTTTTGTTCAAACTGAATCAATGCCTTCGCATAGGCCGCGCGCGCCGCCACGACCGCCCCTTGGGCATTGGCCAAGTTGGTCTGTGCGGTGATCACCTCTTCCACCGTGGCCGAAGCGAGAGTGAATTTCTGCTGCTGCATGCCGAGCACCTGGCGCGAGATCGCCTCCAGATTCGTGGCTGCGTCAAGCTGGGTCTTGGCCTGCTCTACCGCGCTCACGGCCTTGGCCACATCCCAGACGGCTTGGTTCTTGGCCTGCTGAAGCGTCATTTGCAACTGCCGCTGCTCGATGAGAGCCCGAGCGGCGTCGGCCTGCGCAATGCGGTTGCGAAGCGGGAACTGCAACTGAACTCCGTAGGCGACGTTAGGATAGTCGTTTGCAAGGATATTCGAGAAGGTATGGCCCAAGGCCCCACCTAGTCCCTGAAAGGTATAGGAAGCGTAAGCCGTAAGCGCGGGCAAAAGGTTATTGCGAGTTTGCTGGATAGTGTACTCCTGGTTGCGCAAATCGAGATCGGCCTTCTCGATCTCTGGACGATGGCTTGCGGCTTCTTTCATAGCTTCGTCCAGAGTGGGCACATCCTCCGGATGCGGCTCCGGCAGCTTGTCAGCCGGGACGATATCCACCCTGGCCAACTCCTCATTGAAACTCCTGGAGATTTTGGCTTTCAGGGATTGAGCATCCTGGGAAAAGGTGTTCCCTGCCGCCAGCAGATCCTGTTTCCGCTGTGCTACTTCCTCCTGGCTGCGTAGCACATCGTACTGGGCCACGGCCCCGATCCTCAACTCTGTCTGGTTGTTCTCCAGGAGCTTCTGAGCATTTTGCAGCCCCTCCTGCGCAACCCGGATTTTTTCCGCGTCGGCGAGCAGGTCATAGTAAGTGCTCATCACCGCTGCTACCTGGGTAATTACGGCCAACCGAAATTTGCTCATGGCGATCTTCAGCTCATTGGGGCCTTGCCGGATCGATCTAGCGTTGGCGCGGTAGCCAAATCCGTTCAATAAGTTCTGGCTAAAAAATATCGAAAGCCCCGAAGAAAACACCGGATTGAATTGGCTGTTATCGGTTGCGGTGTTAGAGGAATAACGCTGAGTGAATTCCGCCACAGAGAAGCCGGTGCCGGTCAGGAACCCCTGGCTGTATCCTGATTCAAAGATTTCGTTATGAGAGGTCTCAACCGGCACACCGCCCAGCAGAAAGTAGTTGATAGGGCTGATGGCATTGCTCCAGCCATAGAGGGTGTATACGTACGGATCGCAACAGGAACCTCCACCCCCGAGGTTGATGCCGCCTCCCAGACTGCTGGTCGCGCTAGCTCCGCCACCGCCTCCGCTACTGCCCCCACTTGCGCCGAGAGCGCCGCTGAAAGCTGTGGTGGATTGAAATGCGCCTGCCGCGCCACGCAACGCTCCTCCCCCTTTCGTGCGGAGATAGTCCGATTGTGCAATAGGGAGGTCGTAGCGCGCCACCGCGACGTCCAAATTGTTCTCGATCGCCAGAGCAATGGCGTCATCGATGGTGAGCACCAATTTGCCGTCGCGAATCAGATCTTGAAGCCGAGGCGAGTTCTCCAGCCGCGGCCGGGGAACATCGCGGCCGAAATAGGGCGCAAAAATGCTGGGAAACGCGCGACTAGTCGAGTAATCGAAGTGGGTCGCTTCCTCCGGCCCCGGGCCCTTCCGGCCGCCTTGCCCAGCCAAGGGCTGAACCAAGACCATAACCACGAAACCTGTCGTCAACATCATTCGCCAAAATACCATTCTGGTTACCATGCTCACTTCTCCGTTTGACTCTGAGACTCGTAGGGGCTGTCCTTGTGGCAGCCCGCCGGCTTCATTCCAGCCGTATGTGGTTGAATGCATCCCACGCCGACATGTCGGAAAGGATCACCTTATCGGCGGGCTGCAAACCATTGAGGATTTCGACGGAATTCGCGGAAGCGCGGCCTAGCTGCACCTGTACCAGGGTGGCGCCCTTGCCGTCCTGGTCGAGCTTGAAAAGCCCTATGGTGCTATTGGGCTGAGCGAACACCGGACGGCCCACGTAGATCGCGTCACTCAGCTTCTCAATCTCGATCGTACCGTCCACGCTTTGGTCTGGGTTCGCCCCCTTTGGCAGTGGACCATCCAGTTTTACGTCGACCGTCACAGTGCCTTCCACCGCGGCGAGGTCGACCCGCACCACATGGCCTGAAACGATGCCGTCGTGCGTATCGATAGATGCCGTCTGGCCTGTACGCACATCCTTGGCCTGCGCCTCGGGGATCTTCAGTTGCGCCGTCGGGATCTTAGACGTGGCCTTGGCGCCTTTCGCTTGCGGAAGGATAGTACCCAAGCCTCGCACTTGGATCAGCATCGGTCCACGCTTTACCGCGTCAACCCAGATCGTGGCTTTGTCCACCACCGGCTCCGCGGGCTTGAGGCGCGAAAGGACAATGGTGATGCCGGCGATGGCCGCTAGGCCCACAACAAGGTAAATGATCCTGCGAAGTTGCCGCTTTCGCTTGTTCGACTCGCGCGGGATGTCCAATACACCGGTTGGTTGGTTCGAATTCATCTTTCACTCTCTTTCCGCCAGGTGAGTCCTGAAGGCGTGGTAGGGGCAACCCTTATGATTGCCCGAGGGCGGCCACGAGGGCCGCCCGTACAACGTGATTCTTTCACACCTCTTACCTCCTAGGGCACGAGACGTGCCAACCCGTTTAGGGTTGGAAACGTTTGTTTTCAATTCATTAGGAGGGGTCGCAGACAAAGGTTCTGGTCGAGGTGTTCGATTTTGGGATAGCCCGTCCCGAGTTCGGACAGCGACAGAATTAACGATTTTCGATCTTCGATTGGCGATTGAGCCACAGGCAGGAGTGCCTGTGCTTTCCCTTGAAGAAGTGAATGAGCGTGTTGGTATCGAGCAAGAACATAGGGGGTGATAATAACGCGGCCAACGGACCAAGTCAGCGTGCCGGCGGACTAATTCCCGCTTAGAGCCGCACGCGGGACTGATCCTTGCCAGCCAGCCGACGGAGCTCCTCCAGATCAGGAAAGTCCGGCCACGCGCCCGCCAGTTGTCGTGCCTCGGGCGGCCAATCGGTGCGCGTCCGGCTTTCGACCAGTTCGGCAATCCAGCGGCTGACCGAGACTCCCGATTTCCGAGCCGCCGCTCTCACGCGCCGGTCGGCAGCATCGTCGAGATATATCGTCACTTGAGCCATGTTGCTCCCTCGCATCCGACAAAACACATATACGTGCCATTATACTTGCTTCGAATTCGGGTGGCAAATGTTTGTACCGTTCTGTACCGTTCTTGTACCGTTCTCCACAAGCGATGCCCCAGCCCACGGCTCGGCATTTGATACTCCGCACTCTCGCCTCTTCGCAGCCAAGCCCCATGATCCAGCCAAGCACCTGGCAGAGATTTTGTGCTTGACAAGTTGCCGCCAATGAGCTAGAGTTCTAGCGTATGACCGAGGTGTGCAGCGCCCGTAAGAGCCCGCAGTCATTCCCGCGCAGGCGGGAATCCACGTCCCGAGCCTTCCAAAACTGTCCACGGATCTTGATTCCCGCAGACGCGGGATCGGCTTGCGCTTGGAACGGAATCCCGACCCAAATGTCGCCACCACATCGGCTCTTGACAGCGGTCGGCGATTTGGAAAGAATTCTCTTTTCGTCGGAACAAACCGGGAATGTTATTGAAAATAAAGGATCGCCGTTGAAAACCGCAGAGGAAAGCGGGAATGTGTATGAAAACAAAGTCACTTAGCCCTTAATGGCGGGAATGTTGTTGAAAATACAGGCAGTTAAGTCAGGGCTGGGCAAAAGCGAGTGATGGTTACTGACAAAATGTCTTGCAAGGCTCGAACGCTCTTCTCCCTGTCCTCTGTGCCCGAAAAGACGTGACGCACAGACCACTGACTACCTCCGTTGCCTCCGTGTTAAGATTTGGGAGGCGTACGGCCGAACGGCGTTCGGCCCTCGGGCGAGCCGCGCTGGCCCCTACAAGTCGGTGGATTATTGCCGAGCGGGCCTTTCAGCGCCTGAATCGCGCTGAGGAAAGTGAGAAGAACACCTTGAGGGTAAAGCCACTTCGGTGGGTCATCATCGTTCTAGCGTGCGGAATTCTTGCTAGTGCGTCATTGCAATTCTCTTCTGAAAACCAAAGTGCCTCTAAGCCCCCGGGCACGAGTTCTGCGGCCAAAGCCGGGGCGCTTCCTCAGATTTGGAAATCCGTGTCGACGGGCAAGGAATACCGTGTCAAGGTTGAGGGCGACCGCTTCACTGCAGAGTGGTCGAACATCCCGCCCGAGGCCGCCAAGCAAGGCGCGTACATTCGCAGTGAGTGCCACCACAGCGGGTCGCGGTGGATCGGCACATCGCGCATACTTCTTGCCTGTCCCCTGCCTGACGGCAAGACGAAAATGTGCCCCATGATTCTTCGCTTCGAAGTGGATTCCATCTCTCCCGATCGCATCACTGGAGGAGGAGAGATTCTCAGGGACTTCGACTGCGCTTCCTGTGAGGTACGGAAGACGGGCTGGGGGCCGTTTAGCTGGGAGCCGAAAAAGCAGTGACGAGTGACAAGTGACGAGCAAAACCGCAGTGACAAGTGACCAGTGAGGAGTGGCCAGTAACGAGTGACCAGTGACGAGCAGGAAGGCCAGAAATGCGGAGACAAGTGACGACCAAAAAGGGCGAGGAACATGCCATTGACTTTCCGGCTCGTCACTCGTCACTTCATTTTCTTGACTTCCTCCGTCAACGCCGGAACGATCTCGAACAGGTCTCCCACGATGCCGTAGGTTGCGGCTTCAAAGATGGGCGCTTCCTTATCCTTATTGATAGCCACGATCGTGCGCGAGCCCTTCATTCCCACCATGTGCTGGATGGCGCCGGAGATTCCCAGCGCAACGTACAATTTGGGCGCTACGGTCTGTCCCGAACTCCCCACTTGGCGATCCATTGGCAACCACCCGCTATCGCAAATGGGGCGTGAGGCGCCGATTTCCGCACCTAGCGCGTCCGCCAGTTTCTTGGCCAGTTCGAGGTTCTCAGGGGCCTTGATGCCGCGGCCAACGGCAACGATGATTTCCGACTGCGACAGGTCCACTGCTTGCTTGGCTTCGCGAAAACGCTCCCCCGGCTTGGTGCGGATTCTGTCGGCTGGCAGAGTGATTGGAACCGAAATGATTTTGGCGGAACTGGTCCCACGCCGTACAGAGTCCTCTCGGAAAGCTGCGGCCTGGAACGAAACGAAATGCGGCGCTTCCCCGGCAAACTCGACATCGGCAACAAACTTTCCCTGGAAAACCTGCCGAACGAAGACCAGTCGCTCGCCTTCCAATCGGTAGCCCAGGCAGTCACTCACCAGCGCGTGTTGCAGGGATGTGGCCAGCTTAGGAGCGAAATCCCGGACCTGATAGGTGTGGCTGAAAACTACCAAACGTGGCTTCTCTTGCTGAACAACCTCTCGTAGCGCCTCCGTGTAGCCATCCGGTGTGTACTCGGCGAGGGAAGGTGAATCGACGCACACCACCTCCTGGAGGTCGAGGGCGGCAAGTTCCGAGGCGAGGGCCGCGACTTCATGGCCCAAAAGCACGGCAGAAACCGTTCCGCCAAGTTGCTGGGCGAGTTGCTGCCCGGCGGCCATCGCCTCCCATGTCGGTCGGCTAAGCGTGCCGGCTTGGTGCTCCGCGAATACCAATATCGCTTCACTCATATTCGTTTCCTATTCGCCCTCTCGAAATCGCGCGTACCGGGTAACGCGGACCTCCGACTTTGAGCTCTGCGCTTCACTAGCCCCGTCATTCCGAGTGGAACGAGGAATCTTGCTCTGCTTATTTCTCTCGCAATCCGCCGACGCAGAGAGAGTTTGCTCGCCCCGCGCGGAATGACATCGGTAAGTGGTTCGCGGGAGCGACACTAGTCCGCACTAGGCCTTGACATTTTTCTTGGCGCGAGCCGGTGTCCCGCTGAATGAGGCCAAGCACTCGCATTCCAGCTCGAGTGGAATAGTCTTGCTGAATTTGCCGGCTTCAAACTTTCGCTTCTGTTCCCGCCAGACAGGACCAGTTCGAGCCGTTTCGAGGGCCTTTGCATCGCGCCAGAAAACCACCCAGAAATATTCAGGTTTACGGCCCTCGAAGACCTTGACAAAGTAAGCCTGCTGGCATCCATCGATTTTCTGCAGCGTCGGCAGCGTCACTTGCCGTCCGAAGTTCTCGTAGTCTTCGGTTTTCTTCTTTCGCGCGCGCATTCTCCAAATATGGGCAAACATGGCTTGCCTCCTCGAGGCGGCAGAACCTGTCACGAATTGATTTGGTCGCCGCCCTGTGGCGAGATAGACCCGCCGCTCCATCGAACGCTAGATCACCCGAGCCTCGTTTCTGAGTTTATCCACCAAGCGTGCGGAGATTTCCTTGGGGCTCCCTTGTAAGAATTGCGTTTGAGTCGATTTGGCCGGCGCGTACACTTTCAGAATCCGCTGCCGTGGGGCGACGTCCGCCGGGCTCAAACCCAAGTCAGCCGCAGTCAATTTCCGGATAGGCTTCGACTTTGCCGCCATGATTCCTTTGAGCGTCGCATATCGCGGTTTGTTGATGCCTGACTGAATGGTCAACAGGGCAGGGAGCGGCATCTCAATCCACTGAAACCATCCGCCCTCGAGTTCCCGCTTCACCTTGAGCGCCGCGCCGTTCACTTGAATTTCCATGATGATGGTGGAGTAGGGCAAGCCCAGCATTTCTGCGAGGATGACTCCGGTTTGAGCGAAGCCGAGGTCGTCGGACTGTAGGCCGGTCAAAACAAGGTCCGGCTGCTCCTTCTGGATAGCTCGCGAAATAGCAAGTCCGACGCCGTGGGCGTCGAGGCTTTCAAAAG
>Ga0326728_10013912_pt1 | contig 17293 bp, 21 predicted proteins | sample MB3enrmetagenome_FD_207602 | JGI IMG/M metagenome (GOLD analysis project Ga0326728, IMG submission 207602) | Lab enriched peat soil microbial communities from McLean, Ithaca, NY, United States - MB31MN | ecosystem: Environmental > Terrestrial > Soil > Wetlands > Peat | place: USA: New York... | reverse complement strand
CAATTCAAATCCCATAGGGTCGTGACGCGGCTTCGTTCAAACGGCTTTATCGAAAGCGCGCCCTTGTGACCTTTCGGCTGACCGACCGATTTCTCGTCGGCGCGCTTCCGATAAAGCACTAACGTTTGCACTAACGTTTATCAGGCCCAATCCTGCGATGTACCCCCTTAACGCATGTTCCGAGTGCGCCATCCAGGAGTCAAACACCATCCTGCCGCACTGCCAGATCGGCCGATCTTATCGTGGCGGAGACCCTAGGACTGACCCAGACCACACTTTCCCAACCGCCGTGGGCAGTCAGAAACTTGGGTGAACGCAAGTACTCCCATGCTGCTCCTGCGAGGCCAACAGCCTGCTTACCGCCCAACGTGTAGTGCAGGTCGCGCCAAGTGCGGCCGTCCGGCGCCTGTCCTTTGTACCCGCGCTCCATAATACCGATTCCCAGCTTGGGCTGATCTGTCTTGAACATGATCAACTGAAAGCACCCGCACCCCGTGTGCGGTGCCTCGTCGAGGGAATGCAGTTGGACGCGTGTGATCCTTCCTCCCGTCAGGCGCGCAGCCGCCTCATTGACTCCAGACCACTCACTGGCGACGGGATCGAGGAGATCACCCTTGGCGCAGGTCCCAAAGGAGTTGATTCCGGAGTGCAAGGCGCGGTGATGGATGTTGGTCATGTCGTCGTAGCCGTAGAGTGCGCCGGTCTTGATGAACTCGTAGGCCCGGCCGCATTGCGGGGGCCGCTCGGGCGTAAGAATACAGACGTGATCGGGCGCGAAAGCCGAGCAACCTACGCAAGTGATAAACTCAGAAACGCTCTCTTCGGTAGCCGACTCGATTTCCCGCTCCCGTCGGGCTCTCTCGGCAGCAACATCGACGGCCATGGTGATCAAGCGACCGCGGTCAAAGATGACCTCAGCGCGTAGTTTTGTGATTCTCGGAAACTCGTTGCGAACCGCCGCAATCAGGGACTCACCAATTTGCTTGGGAGGCAAATTCAAGCCGGGCGCAAGTCCTAGCACCAGCCGACCGGAAGCGTGCTTCGCCAAGACTCCACGCATTTTGGTGAATACGCGCGCCGCGCGGGACTCGATATAGCGCCGGTCGAAAGCATCCAGAGGTTCGGCATCTACAGTCAGGAGAACGCCCATCGGACCAGAAGGCGATCCAAGCACATCGACACTGGAAACCTCCACTTGCCCTTTCCGCAAAAGATAAAAACTCTCGGGTGTATCCCCCCACGTTGCGGCGGGTTCGAATCTAACATCGTCCTCCTGAGGATTCAGGTAGTCGGGCAAGGGCGGAAGGTCAGGGTGATCTAGGAGGCGGCGGATGCTAGGGAAAGCGACCACGGCATCGACAACCTCATTCAGAGTGGCAGCGTGGACTTGGCGCCCGAGTTGGAACGGATAGTCTGGCGGTGTGACGGTTGGTACGCCGATGCGCATGGCGGCCAGAGATAGAGTCGATTCCAGATCATTCAGCTTTCCGCGGCAGACAATCAAACCTGAGGTGAAGTCTTCGATGAAGTGCCCCAGCAGATGGGTATCGCCGGACGGCACGCGCCCGTATACAAAGGCGTAGCGCGCCAGCCCATTGAGCAGGCTGTAAACGCCAGTACACCTCTCCGCCGTGCCAATGAACTTGAACTGCCAGCGGGTATTCAGCGCAGCTTGCGTTTCCTTTACGTCTGCATCTCCCAGGAAGGAGATCCAACCATTCAAGCGTTTACTAGCAAATACCTGGGTCAGGAAGGCATCGTCGTCGGGCACAGATTCGGAGGCGCCAGGCTGGTTGCAGGCGTAAAGCTCGAGCAGTACGAGACCCACCTCGAGGAGGCTAAGGGGGTCAGTCTCGATACGAGCGCGCACATCTTCGCGGACCCTCTCTGGATCAGGGGTCTCCCCATAAACCGCCAAGGCTAAGGGAAGGGGAAATCGCTCAGAGACGATGGGCCGGAATCCGAGCCCCTTGGTTATCTGCAAGAGTTCAGCAAGCCCACGCTGAAGGATAGCCCGCGCCTCTCGAGAAAGTCCGGTCCCGTGATTATGAGAATGGTTTTGCAAGGCGAGCCCCCGCCAAGGACTTCAAGTCTTTTTCCAGGCCGAAGTGGTATACGTGCCAACCGCGGAACTTGTTACTCGCTTAGGCAATTTGTTTGCCGGCATCTGGTCCTACGGATTGATCGTAAACAGAATCCACCGCGATCTTCACCGCGTACTTCGGCGAGGGCAGTGATGGCGATGATTGCTTTAGTTGCTCCGCCATCTGGTCATAAAGTGGACCTGACGAGACCAGTTCTGCCGTCCCTTTGATCTGGTAGCCCTTGGCGGTCGCCGCATCGATTACCGTGACAGCCACGCGAGGATTTTGCTCCAGGTTCCGCCGCGTCTTCAGGGAAAAGAGATCAGCGAAAATAACGTGTTGATCGTCCATTACCCGGACCGTTCCCTTGGGAGTGACGTTAGGCACTCCCTCTCTTGAAGCGGTGGCTACCCAAGCCATCTTGCCTGGGAAAAACTCCTGCACATGCTTAGGAATGCTTGCCATTCGCGACCTCCTGTGTAGTAACCGGAATCACCATTATCGACCTCCGGCCCAACCGATAAGATACATCTGACCGCCGCTGAGCGCAATTGTCAGTCGGGTTTGCAGTGCAGGATGCTTCCGCGGGCCACGGAAGGGGGAAGCGCTGTTGGCTAACCTCCACGAGGCGATCGGGGCCTGCCTCTCGCTTGAGATCGCCCAGCCAGAGCGCATCGGCAAAGACGGGATATGGGAAATCGCCTTATGAAGTCGGCCTCGGGTTAGGAGCTTGCGGGCTCGCGGAGAAAAGCGGATGGTAACTCCTTGTACGACGGTCTAAACATCGCGCTGGTGTCCGAGAGCAGTTGCGATCTCATGACAGCCGACGAAAAGCTCTCTCGCTGCCGCCAGAGTCTAGAACGAATTCAACCCGGTTGTACGCAGCCTCGCAGCAGAAAGAGGCCGAAAGCATTGTCTACTTAATTTCTGGACACTCCACTAGGATTTGAGGCGGCCCACCCCTAGGCCTTCCTCTTTTTCATTTGGTCGATCTGTTCATCGGCGTAAGTCTTAATCAACGTACCTTGCCCAAGTCCGCCGGCCTTCCTGAAAGCTTGAATGGCTTCGTCCCACTTACCATCCAACCCATAAGCCTCGCCCATGCGATAGTAATCACGGGGATCGGGATGGCTGGACGTGGTTACCGCGGTGGTCAATTCCCGCTCAGCCTTCACCAACTCAGCTTTATCGGGGCCGGCAGGGGCCCCGGTCGCCAGTTCAAGATAGACCGTGCCGAGAGGCCCGTGGATTTCACTAGCATTCTCCGCCAGGCGCTTCTGATAAACCGCATCAGCCTCATTAGGTTGTTTGAGAATCTGCGGGATAATCTGTAAGGCGCGATTGGCGTCGTTCAATGCTTCCAGCAGAATCTTGCCTCGGTCAGCCGCGTGGTTGCGGAGGTATTGTGGCATGGGCAACATCCCAATCCTCAAAATCAAGGACGTGAGGTTGTCAGGTTTTAACTTCAAGCTCTTGCCGGTGTAGTCGACAACTTTCTCCACGTCGCCCTTTTGTTGATAAGTATTGGCTCCAAAGGAATAAACGGAGCTGAGCAAAAGGCTGCGGGGATATTTCTTAGCGAACCCATCGACTAGCGCAATTTCCTTGTCAGGGTCCAACTCGCCCGTGATGGCCGAGAAACCCCGGGCTTGATCTCTAGGGATATCCTGGACTCCGGTCGGGCTTGGTCCCAAGATCATCTTCGCTATTTGGTCGCGGACTTTCGGCCCCGCCTGCCGGGCCGCCTCGATCACCTCGTCGCTCGCATTTGCCTTGCGCAGCTTCTTCTCGATGCCCGGAGTCATCTCAAAGTCCACTCCGCGCCCCTTCACCTCTTTAATCACTGCCTCGGCAGGGGCACTCCTAATTTCCCTCGTCAACTCCTTCTCGGTCATCAGAACAGGCGCCTGCATCTGGTCCTGAAGCTGCCGCCCCATCGCGGCTTGGTCTCGTATCTGGGTCTGCGTCTGGGTGACGGGTGCCTGGTAATCGGTTCGATCCGTTGGGCACAGCGTCCCATGGTAGTACGGGTCCTGGGATTGTGGCCCGGCTGGCGCCTGCCCCGTTTGCGCGTATAGAGCGCTGGAGCAGATGACCAGTGCCGCAAACCCCGCTAAGCGGGACAGTGCGTAAATTCGAGTCGATTTCATGACATAACCTCCTGAGTAAAGTCGCGATTTGTGGAGTAGCCTTTTGCTGCTCTCGCTTGTGGTGGACCCCCGGCGAATGCCGTCCCCTACCCTAATCACGACGTCCGAGACTGACGCACTCGAAGGTGGAATTCGCGCCGCAGCGATTGAAGCAAGAGTCAACAAAAAACCCCGGCGGGCATTGCCCGCCGGGCCGAACGAAAATCAATGAAACAGCTACTGGCTGATTGCTACCCCGTTAAAGGTGGCCGCGCCGCTGATTGCGCTTGACGTCGCCTCGGGTGTGAGGTCGCCGTAGGCGTCGATGGCGAAGACTTCGACATAACCGAAACCACCGGCGGTGTAAATGACGGCGAGCCACTTCATGTCGCGGGACACCGTTATGTCCGTCGGCGAGCCCGCCAAGGGTATCGATTTGTTAAACGCCCCGCCTTGGCCGTCGCTGAAGAATATGGAGATAGCATGGCCCGGGGAATTGCCTGTATACCATACGCTCCCCGGCCCTTTAGCAACCCAGCAGGGGGCGTTGCCAGAGATAAACGTCAGTCCGGGTATCGGGTAAACGTTCCGACTCGCGTCCACGATAGCGAAGGTATCGGTACTGTGGGCCGGAGTGAATCCCAGAATGTCTCCCCAGAACGCCTCCCCGAACGGGACAATGTTCGCCACGCTCGGGAGCGTTATGGTGGTGCTTGTCCCGCTGAGCGCCCCATGGCTCATGAGCGGCAGTTGAAGCACGGATCCTGATTTCAAGGTGACGGCCGCCCAGTGCGAACCGACCGCTATCTGCGCAGCCGAAGTATCAGGGAGACTAACAACAGTTCCATCAACATGGCCCGATGGCCACGCATGACTCTCGGCGCAATTGGTGCCGACCACGAAGAGTTGTTTCCCGGTGAGCGCGACAGAATCGGGGTTCACGCAGCCAGGCGCCAGACCTATCGTTCCCCCAATGCTGATGATGTCGTCATCCCGCACCAATTGGCTGACGCTATTTGATCCGTAGTTGGCTACAGCTCCGAGATCGTCCTTGAACTGTAGAATTCCAGCGTTGCCGCCCGCGCCTCCATTACCACCGGTGGGCAACATGTCCACCAAGGATAGCGAAGGTGTTCCCTCTGTATTCAGCTCGAACACAACGATATCGTTGCCGCTTACGTTATTCGTGCTCGTGAGCACGAACGCGTTGCGCTCATGCTCGCCTGCAACCGCCATGGCGGTTGCGAGAAATACCACCGCCAGCACACTGCTGGCGCGACACAAATTGATTCTCAAGGTAATGTTCTCCTTTTGTTTGATTTTCCAAAGCCCTTTGTGGCTATTGCTAGCTGGCGGTACTGCTGATTCAGTCAGCAGTTTCCCCCACACTCTGGAAATACCATTCATGTCCGGTTCTATTCCCGAAAACAAGGAAATTTTATCGGTGCTGGTTATAAATCAGAGGAATGACTTCCCGGGATGAAAGATGGGGTAGATGTGGAACGCAAACCCGTCCGGGGGTAGCTCCCCTCCTTGGTAAAGAGGGAGTGGTTGTTGGAAGGAATTAGCCGGAACAGCGCAGAGGTGGAACAGCGTCCAGATGCACGCGAGGTTGGGATCCAAGCCCTGCTTCGAGGGCGGTCTTCAAATGGGGAGCAAGCGCGTTGGCAATCTGCATGGTCGTGTCCTGGGTAAGGTCAGAGACCACAAACCCGAAATACCCCTTTGACTCGAATCCCGCTACGTTCATTCCCTCGAGATGGGCCTCATACAGATTGACACTGCCGGAAACGCCTGATCTGAACGCTTTCCCGGTTGGGAGTTGTTCTCCCTCACTCCGGGTCAGGATCACGGATAGAATGGTGCCACGGCCTCGGGTGATGAAATGAACGTACTTCCGTGGGCTTCCCGGCACTGAGCAGATGTGCGCTTCGAGAACCTCGAACCCGGGGAGGTTTTGCTGCACGACCTCGAGCACTCCTGCGTACTGTGGCCCAAGTTTCTTGCGGAGCAGTCCGGGCGAGTTCGCGACGTCCGGGTAGTTGTGCCCTTTGATGGCGCACTGGAGATGGTCCGAGACTCCGAGGGCCAGCACGGCGTCCACAAGTTTCCTGCCCCGCAGCCGTCTGATCTGCTGTTGCGTGGCAATACCCCCCAGGACGACAACCACTACCCCCGCAAGAGCGACAGCCCAGGTAAGCCGTCGAGAATTGCCCAAAAAGCTGAGTGGCGTTTTCCTTAGCCGGAGTTGAATTGCTTGACGCAGTTCTTCGGGCGGGATCTGGTTTACCACCGCCCTGCGCAACGTGTCGCGTACTTTAGTGCGGACTGCCAGTTCCCGCGAGCAGGCTTCGCAGCTCTCCAGGTGCCGCAGAACATCGTTGGTGGTCTCAACCAGAAGCTCGTTGCTGAGATATGCGTCGAGGTGCTGGCGTATCCGCTCGCACTGCTTGGAGTCGAAGTTGAAGACTCTCATGCGGACTCACCTGTAAGCGGCTGGCCCGTGTCCGGCGTGATCCCGTAAGAGCTGGCAATACCGGCCAGTTCTGTCCGTAACAGCTTCCTTCCTCGGCTTAGTCGCGACATTACGGTGCCCAACGGTAGCTTCATGGTTTCTGCAATCTCTTTGTACGAGAACTCCTGCACGTCCGCCAGTAGCACTACTTCGCGCAATTCGATCGGCACCCTTGCCAGTACCGCCAGCACATCTTCATCCCGGATTTCCTGCGGAATCGGAGTTTCAGCGATGAGTCTATCCTGATCTTCAGGCTTCTCGAGGTGCTCCACCTTGGCCGCCTTGGCCCAGCGCCGCCGAAAATGATGCAAGCGATGAAAGAGGATTTTGAACAGCCAGGCACGACAGTTCGTTCCCGCTTCGAACCGGTGAAATGATTTCCACGCCTCGAGATAGACTTCTTGCACCAGATCCTCTCCCTCCGTTGTGCCCTGGGTCAGTAGCCGAGCGGTCCGGTAGAGGTCGGGGAAATGCGGCATCGCCGCGGCTTCGAAGTCCTCCACTCGGACCTTGGGGTGAAAGAACAAGTCCATCTCCGGCATCGCATGGCGTTCGAAGAGGCGGAAAGGCTTGGCCGCCGCTCTCGTCGCGCCTGAGTTGTCATTTCTAGCTGTCCATCTTGCCCATCTTAATCTCTCTTGCTGGCGCCTGTCTTCTTCTTTCCCATCTCATCCTGGTTTCTCATATTGTCGCCCCTCATCTTGTCCCTACCTATCTTGTCTTCAGTCTTCATTTGTTCGTCCTGCGCCCGAGCGAATGAGCCTGTGTATGCGAGATTTGCGAGCCCGAACCCGAGACCGATTGTCAGGATAAGAATTGCAATGTGCTTCTTCGTTGTTGGTCCTCCTTCGTGAGATTTCAGCCAACTCCATATTTTCACTGCCAGCAGGCGCAACTTCACCCACCGGCACCGGCGGATCAACGGGGGATGTTTTGTTCCTATTGGCATTCATCGCGATTCACTTCTTTTTAGTCGAGGTACGGTCACTGCGTGTCTAGACCCCTCATCTCGCTAATACCAATTACCCGGAATTGTATTCCCGCTACCACGATTTACTTGCGAGAGGTCGAAGGGCACTGTGCCCTTGGCTGGGCTCGACACACTGGGCATAGGGTGGTGCGGTTCGAACGCAATTGCGGGACCAGATGCCGAGACTGGAAAACCATGATGGGTGGGTGGATGTCGTTCAGGTGAATGGCGCGATGCTCAATAGCATCAGCCTGTTTCATAGCGAAGTTTACCTCATGGGGCCCTTGCTGATGTTCCGGATTGCGGGCAGGGGGAAATTCGAGAAAGTGTCGGAACTATTGGGGCCGGCCTTCCTCAAACCCATCGTTGGCCGCAGCTTGGCTGTTGCCGATTTCGAAAACGACGGTGATCAAGACCTTGCCATTTCCGTCAGCGGAACCTACCCCGAGCTTCTGCGCAATGACGGTGGCGATGCCAAAAACTGGCTGGAAATCATGCTGGCGGGAAAGAGGTCCAGTCGCGACGGCGTGGGCACAGCATTGGAGCTGGTTTCCAAGGGATATACGCAATGCGGACAGAGAAAAGGGGGCATGAGTTACATGCCCGCCCACGACCACCGCGTGCATTGCGGCTGATGTCAGCGCAAGAGCATCGACTCACTTGAGATTATCTGGCCGAACGGAACAGTGAATAAGCCCACCCACGTTCCCATCAACCAAATCATTACCCTGAAGGAGGGGTCGGCTTCATCCCACCTTCCTTCACCCCCGTTCCGACCAAGTGAATTGCAACCTGGAGCTTGAGTGGTGGCCAAAGGGGAAGGTGCCTGCAAGGGTACTACTTCTTCCCCTTTTCTTGCTCGAGTTGTTCTTCCTGCCATTTACTGTTGATGGCGGGATAGAACTGTTCAGGGTGTTCGATGGCCCATACTTGTTTGTGGATGATCCAATTTCCGGGATCGAGGGCCGAGGCCTGCCGGAGGGCTGATAGAGCTTTTTCCTTCTGCCCAAGGTCGAGGTAAGCGGTGGCCAGTCCCACCAGCGCACGAGTGGATTTGGGATCTTTCTCAAGCGCAGACTGGAAATCGCGCAACCCCTCCGCATCTTGCTTGGCTTCCACACGGCGTTCCGCCAACGTCAGACGAAGGTCCAGGTTCTCAGGATTGCCCTTAACAGCCTCCTCGGCGCGGTGCAGCGCCTCTTCGATGGAGCGGGTGTACTCGAATCCGGGTTGTGTCGTCTGCGGCATGCTGGGAGCGGCCAGGAGCCGTTCGATAGCCGCCACGTCCGCTGGATTGCGAGCGTCGAACCCACCGATCTTGATGTAGCGGAGTATCCCCTGCTCGTCAACAAAGAAGCCGTTCGGGACCACAGGGAAACCGTAGAGGTCCCACAGTCCCTGGGCGCGATCCACGGCGGAGGGATAGGTCACCCCCGCGGCCTCGGTAAAGCGCCTTGCCACCTCCGCCCCCTGCGTATCCATTGAAATTGAGAGGATTTCGAAATTTTCTTGGTGGTGCTTTTCGTAGAATTTCTGCCAGACCGGCAGTTCTTCGCGGCACACTCACCACGACGCCCAGTTGAAGACTAGCACGCGATGGCCGCGGAAATCACTCAGCCGGTAGGTGGTCTTGCCGTCAAGAGAAGGAACCGTGAAGTCAGGGGCAGGTTCGCCGACTTTGATCTTCTGCGCATTCCCTGAAATTACGTTCATGACGATCAGTACAGCACCCAGAAGGGGCAGTTTTAACCCGCGCATGACACCTCGCACCTTGATACGAAGTCGCAATCTCAATTGTGATTCTCCCGCCAAACGATACTATACAACCCTTCGCCTCTGAATAGAAGGGCCGGGTGAGCTTTCACTCCAAGGTCTTCGTTATTGGTGAAAACAACTGCGCCCAAAGAGAATGGATGGACTTAGGGAATAGTTCACGCCGCTATTGGTATTGCCAGTATGGGCAGTTGAAACTAAATCTGCATGGATGCGTCTCGGAGGTCAAAATGTTGAATTCCGATAAAGGACAAGACAGATTAACTGGCCGTTTAAATCGAAGGGCTTTCATTGGGGCGTCTGTCACGGCGCTTGCCGGCCTTGTGGTCTGGCATTACCCAAGCTCGAAATCCTTGGAGGCTGAGGCTGCACCCGCCGGACAGCCGAAGATGGTTCGGATCGTGGAATTCTCCGATACGGGCGCACGGCAAGGTATTGCGGTCGTCCCGATGATCATCAAGAGCGAACGGGAATGGCGGAAACAGCTCACCCCCTCTGCGTTCGACGTCACTCGGAAGGCGGACACGGAGATGGCATTTTCAGGCGCCTACTGGAATCTCCATGCGAAAGGACTATTCCGTTGCATCTGTTGCGAAACTGCCCTTTTTAGCTCCGAGACGAAGTTCGAGTCGGGCACTGGCTGGCCCAGCTTTTGGGCGCCCATCGCGAAGGAGAATGTCCAGGAAATCGAAGACCTTGCCTGGGGGATGAACCGGACGGCGGTTTCCTGCCGTCGCTGCGACGCTCATCTGGGTCACGTTTTCGACGACGGGCCGCGGCCCACCGGGCTTCGCTATTGTATGAATTCGGTGGCTTTGCGGTTAATCAAGACGGCGTGAACACAGTAAGAATCACCGGGCAACATCTGTCATAAGCTGCCAGGCGTAATCTTGCCCCAAAACATCGCGCGCCGGGGGATTGCAGGAGTTAGGACCAGGAGGTTTTGGTATGCTGAATTCCAGCATTAACCCATCTCACGATTTGATTTGCATGCTTTTTCTGTTCTCTGTATTGGAATCGGTGGCCTGCTCACCTGCCCACGGACAGATTCCGGCTTTTGCCGGGGAGTCCTCTTCTCCCGTGGTCAACGGCAAGCAAGTCGCCGTCTTGGCAGGAGGCTGCTTCTGGGGCGTGGACGCGGTGTTCAAGCACGTCAAGGGTGTCGCGAGCGTGTTTTCGGGGTACTCGGGCGGGAGCGCTTCGACTGCTCAGTACGACACTGTAAGCACCGGGACAACCGGCCATGCCGAATCTGTGAAGATTACCTTTGACCCGTCTCAGGTTTCGTATGCTGAGTTGCTCCGGGTCTTCTTTTCCGTGGGGACGGATCCTACCCAGCTGAACCGTCAGGGTCCAGACGAGGGAACTCAATATCGCTCGGTAATCTTCTACGCGAATGAGGATCGGAAGCAGATGGCGCTGGCCTATATCGATCAACTGAACAGGCCGAAAGTTTTCCGAGGTCCGATTGTGACCCAGGTGGTGCCCCTCAAAGCTTTCCATCCGGCGGAGGAGTACCACCAGAATTTCCTCGCGCGCAATCCGACCCACCCCTATATCGTCTACCACGATATGCCGAAGTTGCGCGAGCTGCACAAACAGTTCCCCGATCTCTATAAGAGATAGCGAACCTGCATGGACAGCATGCCGTGATGAAGCTGGGCATTAAGCAGATGGCGCGGGCTTCCACGGGGGTCTGAAGTAGCGGTAGAATGCTTGCTGATTTGAGGACGGGAAAGGAACGCCCATGTCAAACGTCATCTACGCTACCGAGGCGCACGTCGAACGCCAGGCTGGCCCGCTACTGACACGCCTTAGCGCGCGCCTGCTGCCGGTGCTAATCTTCTTCTCGGCCTGCGCAGTCACATCGGCGCAGCAGGCAATCAAAACGGGCCCGGAAGTCGGCTCTACTTTGCCCGCGTTTGAGGCGCCTGATCAAAACGGCCGAGTGCAGAACTTGCAGACCATTCTTGGTCCGAAAGGCGCGTTACTGGTTTTTTACCGTTCGGCGGACTGGTGACCATTTTGCAAAACCCAGCTCGTCGAGCTGGAACAGCATCTCAGCAATATCCGTGAACAAGGCCTGGGGTTGGCGGCGATCAGCTATGACAGTGTGGCCGAGCTCAAGAACTTTGCGGACCGAAAGCATATTACTTATCTTCTGTGTTCTGATTCTGATTCCAAAATCATTCGCACTTTCGGGATTTTGAACGAAACCATTCCGGCGGACTCCATGGCCTATGGCATCCCTTACCCGGGAACGTACCTGGTCGATACGAACGGTAAGGTGGTCGCCAAGTTTTTCGAGGACGACTTGAAGGAACGCACTCCGCCGATGGAGATTCTCGAGCGGGTTGGGGGCGCGCGCGGCTCGACGCAGGCAACCGTGGAAGCCAAGCAGCTCCGCTTATCCTCGTCCGCCAGCACGAATGTAGTCCACCCGAACCAGCGGGTGGCGCTCTTCTTGGACATAGACCTGATGCCCAAGATGCACGTTTACGCCCAGGGAGTCCAGGGCTACATCCCAATCCAGTGGCATATGACAGAAACTGCGGCTAGGTTTTACCCGGTGAGATATCCGGCGCCGGAGATGCTCCGCCTGGAGGTCATTAAGGAAACTGTGCCCGTGTACCGTGGCCACATTCGGTTGGGTGAGGACGTTGTCATCGGCACGGAGGCCCAGGTGAAACCCAGGCTGAATGATCACGGTGAGATGGTCCTCGAAGGTTCGCTTCACTATCAGGCTTGCGACGACCGTAAGTGTTACATTCCAGAGACCGTCCCGGTGAAGTGGACATTCAAATTCGAGCCGCTCGATCTCGAGCGCGTTCCCGCAGAGATCCGGCACAAGCCTAAACCTTAAGAGCAGTGCGTGGCTACGGAATAGGGGGGGATGAATGAAATTAGAGATGCGCGCTGCTCAACCAAGGGGACCGCCTTCGAGCACGTCATGATTGAGTGGTTGCCTTGGTTGAGGCGCTCCACCAAAACATGCCTTGTAGCAACGACTTATTCAACCAACGTTTACGGCAAAAATTGGAAATTCTGCGGGATTTGAAGGATTTTGAGGGAATTGTGCGGTAACAAATTCAAGCGCGGCCGGCTTGGCTCCACCGCTCATCCTGAGAGTTAACAGATGGATTCCCGCGTGCGGCGCATATCGCATTTAGGCAAGCCCGGCGCTACTTCCTGCCGACCGCCGGACGCCCGCGAGATTGTTCAATATGCCATAAGCACCGGACAACATCGCGCTGTCCTGAACTGAGGTCCAATCGATTCAATTCACCACAGCAATGATCTTTTCCTTCCTAATTATGGCGTACTCGGAAGAGACCTTCCCACTATCTCGGCAGTGGATTGCCAACGGGCAGGATAACTCGCTCATTGTGGAAGTGTAACTCCTGACTCCCCGGAAGTCCCCATCTAGGGAGTCACTGTCGCTAGAAATCTTGAAGTGCGAAACTTGGTGTAAATGAGTCAAGTTTTCACATTGTGAGAATCACGCTCGTACATGCTCGCGGGCTGGGCTGAAGCCCCGTTAGTATCACGTTCGACGTCGGCCAACCGGAGAAGCAAGCACGGCAGTTCTTCTATGCCGATGCGATCTCTGAGCCAACCCGTTGCATTCGAAATTCACTGACGCCCAATTTCAACGTGCGCCACAACCTCGCCCTGTGGCTCGATGCGTTGCAAGTCGCTGCTGGCGGGACAGTTGCGGTCTCAGACCAGGATTTGGCCTGATAAGTCGCCTTCACGTCTAGTACCAACCGGTTCGCCCGCCAACGTGGCACTCCGAACACGAAGGAATCCACGCCATGAGTTCCGATTACCTACTCTGTTGCGACTTAGCGACCACGGCGACCCCCACCCGAAGGGGGTTTTGGGGGCGGCTCGGCGTCTCATGCGGTCCCGCCCGAGAGAACCGCCGAGACCCCTTTCGCAGAATCAGAGAATTGAAGAAGACGGGATCTTCGGCAGGCTGTAAAAAGCCCGCTGGGCCGTCCCCTTGGCAATGCCTGTTTCTCGGCGGATCGTACCCCAGGAGTGCCCCTGAGCACGCAGGGTTGCTATTCTGGAAGCATCCACGGTGACTCTCGGTCTTCCGAGCCTCTTGCCTTTGGCCTTCGCATTCCTGATCCCAGCTCTCACCCGCTCGGCAATCAGGCTGCGTTCGACTTCCGCGACGGCACCGAGAACCGTAAAGACCATCTTGCCGGTCGGTGTGCTGGTGTCCACTTGCTCCGAGAGGGAAACGAAGTCAATCCCGAGGGCCTTGAACGTTTCCAGGGCGCGGAGCAGGTGAGACACCGACCGGGCGAAGCGGTCGAACTTCCAAACTACGACGGCATCAAAACGCCTGCGGTGCGCATCAGCCATGAGGCGGTTCAGTTCGGCACGGTCTTCCTTACTACCGGAAACCCCAACATCCACGTACTCCTCGGAGACCGACCAGCCCCGACGCTCGCAGAACTCCCGAAGTTCGCGCAATTGCATTTCGGGGGACTGGCCGTTGTTTGAGGTTGAGACCCTGGCGTAAATGGCGGCATACGAGATTTCTTTTTTGACTTTGGAAGACGATTCGCCCTGCGGTAGGATTTGTTTAGCCATGTTCAAGCCCTCCTGTGGCTTGGGTCTGGTTAGGCAGCCGTTGAAGTTCCAGCTTCAGCGGTTGCCGCTTTTCTTTTTCCGGCCTCTACCCTTTCGGTAGCTGGCCTCTTTGACCTTCAGCAATAAAGCAACGTCCTTGGCCGACCATAGCCGATACCCGACAGCCCCGATTAATGTGGCCTTGGGTGCCCTCAGCCTGCCCGCCGCAATCCACTTTTGTAGAGTGACCTGGTGGATTCCAGCCCGTTTAGCCGCCTCAGCCGTTGTGAACTTGTTGTCGATCATCGGGTATACCTATAGCGCATTTAGAGCCCAGTGTCAACTCCTTTTTGGTTTGCCTCGAATTCAGCGCGAGTCTACAATGTCATACATCAGCGAAGTGGGAACTCCATGCCCAAGAGTGCAGACTTTGAGATTCGGCGACACGGTCGGTGGGAACGGATTAGTGTCTTAGAGGCCCTAGCGATTAATGAGAAGAGGGGACGGTGTATCGAGTGCGGGAAACCAGGCAAAGCTCACCGGGTCAGCAGGCATGGAGCCCAAGCAGCCCACTTTGAACACGACAAGAGAAATCCAGATTGTTCACGAAGCGATCATCGAACGGGTTGAAAAGGCGCTGGCCTTGGGCGAACAGGTCAAGTACGGTAGCACGAGCAACCCTCGGTGGACAGATGCCCGGAACACGGCCCGAGCCGGAAGAACCCACTTCGCTACCAGAGCTGTTTGGGCTGAGAGGGCCAGTGGACCCCGGATCGCCCCCGACGCCGAACCCCGACAAGAAAGCGAAATAGGACCGGTGCGTGGCGCGTCCCGGCATACCATGACAGGCACGTCGTGCTCCCTTCGATGTGAGCGGCACCAAAAACCTCCGTTGCTCCGCTCGGTTTGTTCGGCAAGACGGCAAAGTGCTGTGGTCTGCACCATGAGACTTCTGGCGAGGCGCGTGCGTTGTGTTGAAAGTCTATCCGGGGGGGGCATGAACATCCTGATTATCAGCATCGATCACCACATTCAATGCGTAAAGACTGGCATTGAGGGTACTCTTCTCAAGGACCGCAAAGACAGGCTGGAGTCTTTACTAAGGAGAGAAATTCTGGCGCGCAGTGTGCAGTTCATCGCCGAGGAAGCACACCCACTTTGTACAACAATCGCTCAACAGCTTGGGAACGCATTCCATCCCGAAATCCCGTGGAAAAATATAGACATGAGCGATGATGAAAGAAAGTTGGCAGGGATCTACGACGCCCTGAAAAAACGTCCGGTCCACTGCGAACTGACGGGCGAAGAATGGGTGCAGTTCGAGCACCGCATTCCAGAGGACGACATCCGTGAAGACTTCTTTGCCGCGGCGTCGTTGAGGGGTGCCGGCCAGTCTGAGAGCATCCTGATTCTGTGCGGCGATATGCACGTTCAAGCATTGAAGAAAAAACTTGAGCTGCTCGGGCACAGAGTAGAAAAGGATGAGAGTCTGATCCTCGACAAACGATGGGTCTAGCCCGACAGCGTAGTACCTGATGAAGAAGCGGTGACAGGTTCCTCATTCTGCTCGGCAAGGATAGCAAGGTAACGCGATCTGCATTTTGAGCTTCGTCACGCTGATCCGCCGTCACCGTAGCGGACCGGAACGGCTCCAAGAATGGTTCGGCGTGCGCTTTGCTGCCACGCTGACGCGGAGTTCATCCCTCGGTATTGTGCTTGAGTCTACCTATGCGCTTGTGACTTCCAGGCGCGAATGCGCCACGCACAGATCCCGGAAGGCCAACCCGATGGGCGGGTACCTTCATTCACCGCGTGTTCACTACGAGGACTCAACAGGATTTGCACTTCACATGTGGAGAGGCAGAATCTTTCGATCCGCATGGGGGTGCGCCGGATGACGCGATTAACAAATACTTTCAGCAGGAAGTGGGAGAACGTGAAGGCTGCCTATGCGCTGTGGTTCGCGTTCTACAATTTCTGCCGCATGTATGAGACAGTCCAAGTTACTCCCGCGATGGAAGCAGGGATCACAGATCACGTGTGGACAATCGAGGAAATGCTAAGTAAGATTAGCCTCTAAAGCGGAAAGTACCCTACACGAAACCCGCCACACGTCAAAGAGGATTCCTATGACAACTTATCCTGCCCTGAGTTGCAAGAATTGCGGTCGGCCCATTTTGCTCCCTTCAGCCACGCATCCCGGTATACCTCCCAATCAAGCATGGTGGCCCATGGACGGACTGCCGCAGACTATTCTTGTCGGGAATATGAAGACTGAGAACTTGAATAAACAGCTTTCCGGCGATGAAGTTACTTACATAACCATGAGTCGTTCCAGGTCTTTCGGGTATGCGGTTCCAGATATCCGTTCCGAACCCCCCCAATGCGATTGATTCCGCCGTATCGGCCAAGCCAAACAAAACTGGGAATCGGAAGAGTAAGTTCTAAACGTAGATTCTGACATTCCTCGTCAGTATAGAATTTCCTCCTTTCAAACCTTCCAATCAACTCCAAAGACATACACGTTTTCATTACCCATCTGGCAAGTGCTAGTTGTTGGCTCTCGTCTAGGTTCAAGGAAATATCTTGGACCAAACCACCAATTAAGGGCTTAGACAGGTTTTCAAGGTCGCTCATCCATCCGTGATTACATTCTGAGCACACACATTTGACCGTCATAACAGGCTTAGCTTTTTTATAAACAAAGGGTCTGTCTTGGACATAGCCGCGCATAGCTACCTTGCGCCAAGACATCAACTGCTCTAGCAGCCATTCGGGCCAAACATGCTCACGCGTGTCAGCAGGGCGCTCGCAGAAAAGGCAATGTCGAATCCTTGCCACTCCAGCAGCTTACCACCTTTCTTGCGTCAAGTATGCAATCCCCCGAACGGCAATTCCCTAACCAACTTGTCGGCTCTTTTTTCAAAATGAGTCACTGCCCCGAACAACAATCCTCAATCCTGTCACGCACGCGCGCGCGGAACGGTCAAGCCATGCCGGAGTAGCGCCCCGGATGCGTGGCTTGCAGTTGTGTTTGTGACGTGCTTTGTGACGTAACTGTGGTTACCGACTCTCAAATATGCCGGTATACGCCAAGGTGTGCTGATGTTGCGGATTCCGGGGCAAGGCGGTCGCGATTGCGAAATTATCCCGGTCAGTATTCCGAAATTAATCCGGTCACGATTCCGGGATGAATCCGGTCACGGATTCCGATTTTAAGCCGGTCAGTTTCGGC
>Ga0326728_10013910_pt1 | contig 17296 bp, 12 predicted proteins | sample MB3enrmetagenome_FD_207602 | JGI IMG/M metagenome (GOLD analysis project Ga0326728, IMG submission 207602) | Lab enriched peat soil microbial communities from McLean, Ithaca, NY, United States - MB31MN | ecosystem: Environmental > Terrestrial > Soil > Wetlands > Peat | place: USA: New York... | reverse complement strand
GATGCGGGCCGGCTGCCCCATGTAGACCATTCCGATATCGCTTTCGTCCACCTTGCCCTTGACGTACACTTCCCGCAGGTCGCCGAGCGTCATGATCAACGTGGCTCCGGAGCCCATGGTCAGAATCGAGCTGACGGCGTCTCCCACTTCGCGGTCCCGCGAGAGCACCACGCCGTCGATGGGCGAAGCGATGGTGGCGTTGCGCAGGTCCTCCTCGGACTGCGCCAGGGCCGCGCGCGCCTGCTCCACCTGCGCCTCGGCCTTGGTGATGGCGGCCTGCGCCACTCCCAGGTTAACCTGCGACTGTTGCTGGCGGTTCACGGCCAGCTCGTAGTTCTTCTCGGCGTCGTCGCGGGCGGTCTGCGGCACCAGCAGTTCCTTGAACATCTGGCGCGCTCGCTCCATGTCGCGTTTCAGGAATGGGACATCCGGCCCCAGCGCTTCCACCTTGCTCCGCTCATAGTCGGCCTGCGCGCTCTTGAGCATGGCGTCGGCCATGCCCAGGGACGCCTGTGCCTGGCGCAGTTTGGGGAGCAGGTCGTTCTGGTCCAACTCGCAGATCACCTGCCCCTGGTGCACCACGTCGCCGACGTTCACCGGCAGTTTCAGAATGATTCCGCTGGCCTTCGATTTGACTTCCACTTGGGTGGTGGGCTGGATCTTGCCGGTGGCCACGACCGAGCGCGCCAAGTCCATCCGCTCCACGCGAGCAAGTTTTTCGGGATCGATCTTGGCCGGCGTCCGGCTGAGCGCCCGGAGCGAAAAGAAGGCGACACCGGCGACTGCTAAAACCGATACCAGCGCAATCCAATAAAAGGTATGTTTCTTGCGGCTTGCCATACTATGAGGCCCTATCCTCTTTCATGATACGAAGTTGACCGACGGTTGGTTCCGCAGGCGCCGGCACCACCAAAAAGCAAAACCGCAGGTGGACCGCCTGGGACGGTCGACCCGCGGCATCCCGATCAGATAGCGAACGATGCTCACGGAGTGAAGACCAGCTTGGTCTTGGTTCCACCCAGCCGAATTTCGGAGATGGTGGGTTTCCCTCCCTGGTCCGAATAATGGACAGGCCTGTCTGTCCCAAGCGGAGCGGCGGTCCGACGCCGGAGCATGGTGTTCGGGGAGAAGCGGCTGCGTCTCCGTCTCCGGAGGGTCGCAAGTGGTTTCATTTTGTTGGGGTTCCGCGACGAATTGGGTTCGTTTCGTAATTCTGCTATTGGTCTCAGCTTGGGTTCGGTCCGTCGCGGGAGCGGGGTTTTCTGGCGAGGTGGGTCCGTTGCCGTTTTCGGATGGGTGCAAGTGGTTTCGTTCTGTCGGGGTTCCGCGAGAATTGGGTTCGTTTCGTAATTCTGCTGTTGGTCTCAGATTGAGTGCGGTCCGTCGCGGGAGCGGGGGTTTTGGGGGGAGGTGGGTTCGCCTCGGTCTGCGAAGGGACGCAAGTGGTTTCATTTTGTTGGGGTTCCGCGAGAAATTGGCTTCGTTTCGTAATTCCGCTATAAGGCGGCGGCGAAGGGTGGTCCGCTGAGCGAGGGCGGCCTGCGCGAGGGCAAGGGGTTCCTGAGAGTTGACGGTATGCGGCACGGGATTACTCCTCGCTTTAAGAGGTAGCACGAGGAGGGGCTGGAGTCTGAAACGCGACGGGTTCTGGTGATGAAAAGAAAGGAGTTATTGAATTAAACTGGCTGTCACTGAAAACCCCGTGGGGGGTCGCGGAGCCCGCGCGCTTCCTACAACCCGACTTCGAGGACCTTGACCGCCCATTCTGCCCCTAAGTGATTTCGATTCAATTGATTGGGCTGTGATGGAGTGCGGGCCGTTTGCACGGTGACTTTCAGTCGTACCTTGGTGCAGGTTCATTCTCGGGCTCCACGAACGCGTTGATTCTGTCCCCTTGGCCCCGCCTTGGCAGAAGCAACTAAAAAAACAATAATATTGATTGACCCATGGTCTATAAGTAGCTAGTATCTAAGCGGTAGGGTTTTGTTTTCAATTTCGATCCGAGGAGGCAGACATTGGCAACGGAAGATGAGAGTTTAACAGCAAAAACCAAGGAGGGTCAGGCTGAATTCCTGACCGGCTCGGTTGTCGAGGGTCGGCTTGGGTCAGAATTTCTTAACGAGGAATCGCTCCGCCGCGGTTTCGCTTTGGCGCTAGGTGTGGATCCCAACATTGGCACTTCACAGTCGAGCTGTCATTTTGCCAGAGCCCTGATCCAATCCGGCGTAGTTCGCCTTAGTCCCGGCGAGCGCTTGAGCGGCTGATAGAACCGCCACGACCTTCCCCGCAGCTTGCAAGCCTCGTCCGCAGACAGCGCAATGCTCGCCCACGGCGACGTGGTCGGTTTCCTGCTTCAGCGCGGCCTTTTGCAGGCTAGTTCGGTTGTGGACGGTGCCTTGGTCGTGCGGGACATGTCTAGGAGGAACCGCAATTTTGCGCTGAATGGCGGCGGCAAATCCCCCTCGTACTTTCTGAAGCAGGGCTTGGACCCGGACGGTGTGGCAACCGTTCTACATGAGTCCGCAGTCTACACCCTCTTCTCCGCGCGAGGGTGTGCAATGGCGCGGTACCTCCCACACTTTTTCGGGTACGACGCAGACCGGGGCATCCTCATCCTCGAATTGGTGCCCGGTGCACGCGACCTCCGCGCTCACCATCTCCGTACCTGCCGCTTCTCCACTACACTTGCGCGTGGAATCGGCGACGCACTCGGCGTCCTCCACAGCCAGACGGTCGCGCAGATCCGATTAATTGATCCCGGGGCCACCCCTTGGGTCCTGTCGATCCACAGACCCGATTTAAGTGTTTTCAGAGAGGCTAGCGCTGCCAGCCTGGAGCTGATCAAGATTGTCCAATCGACGCCTGGGTTCGGAAAGCACCTCGATCAACTGCGTTCGACATGGCGGTCGAGCGCGATCATCCACCAAGACCTCAAATGGGAGAATCTCCTAGCCTGTCGTCCGGTCGGCTCCAGCAAAATGACGCTAAAAATCATCGACTGGGAAGCGGTTTGTCCCGGCGACCCGTGCTGGGATATCGGATGGGTCTTCGGCCAGTACCTCAGCTTTTGGTTGCAGTCCATCCCGATAACCGGCCGCGATCTCCCTGAACGCTTCCCCGAACTGGCACGCCATCCGCTTCATCGAATGCAGCCGGCTCTGCGCGCATGCTGGCGGGCGTACACCACGCGACTCGGACTGGATGACGCGTCATCCGCATCTTTGCTCCTCAGGGCTGTGTCGTTTGCCGGCGTTGGGCTCGTCGTGACCGCCTATGCGGCAGCCCAGATGTCGACTGCTCTGGACAGCAACCTCATCCTGCATCTCCAGCTCGCCATGAATATACTGGCGCGCCCCAGCGAGGCGGCCGAACGCCTGCTCGGTTTTGCCGCGGGAGTTGACTGACCATGGCGCCACAGCCCGGGCTTATTGAGGGAGCGCTGGAGGCCGTCATCATCGACTCCCCAATCTCCTTCTCTTGGTTCGGTACGAGGACCGGGGCGCTGCCACCGAGAATCCGCAAGGCCATGGGCGCCGCAACGATGCGCGGCTATCTGAGGCACAATCTGCAGGCGCGGCTCTACCGCGATTTCTATTGCAGGGGCCGCGCGACGCCTGCCGAGGATGGATCGTCGCCCCGCGGCTCGTCGGGCCTCACACCGTTCCTCCTCGCCTTGTCCGCGGCCAATGCTGGTAGCGGCTCGCGGGAGCCGGGGTGGATAGTCCAGACTGTCGAGGATGGCCGCGTGGTCGTTCGGCGCGACGGCCTGAGTGTCTGGGTCGGACCGGACGAAACCTATGCGGCGCCGCATGAGGACTTGCGAACCGGCGACCAACGCCACGTCCATTTCCCAAAAGAGCTACTCAGACTTTTCTCCGGTTTCTACATGGCCCTCGGGAATCAGGGCCTCAGCCAAAACCCCGCCACGACCGTCGTGCGCTTCTACTGGAACCTGCAAAGCGGCGGCGCGTCCCCTCTGCTGGCGGCTGCCACCCAAACCCTCAATAGCGCCCAAATCCCGTTCCATCTCAAGGTGCTCAGCGACGCCGACCTGTACAACCGCTGCGATGCCGGCGTGCTCTACGTGGAGAAACCCGACTATCCCCGGGTCGCTCACGCGGTGCGGTGTATGTATGCCGGCCTCTCCAAATACCTTAAGCCCGCCACGCCGGTGTTCACGAAGCAGTTGGCACCTGGCCTGGCGCTGGCCGAGGAGCCGCCGGACTCGACCGAAAGCTTCGGCACCAACCGTTGCGGCTTGCTGGCGGAGGGACTCATCCGCGCCTATGAGCGGGCGATTAAGCCGGTATCCGCGCGAATGGACCTTGTCGCGGAAAGTTTTGGCGATGCGGGGGTCAGCCTAAAATCACCCTTCTTGAATCCCGGCTCGACCGACGACTACCTCTTTCCACGGCTATGACGGTGACCGCTCCGCTTTCGCCTGCCTCGAAGCCGTGGCTTGAGACCGCTCATTCGATTGGCCGGCGGATTGCAAGACAGGCGATCTGGCACGAGGACCGCTGCAATTGGATCGGAGCCTCGCTCGAGAAGGGACTTACTGGCCAAGCCACCCTGGTATACGCGACGCTTGGGCCCGACCTCTACGGCGGGACGTCCGGCATAGCCGTGTTTCTGGCCGAGCTCCATGCCGCGACCGGCGATATGGACATTCGGCACGCCGCAATGGGAGCGATGCGGCACGCGCTCGCCCGGGCGGCAGACCTCCCATCCTCCATGAACCTCGGGCTCTATTCTGGGAGAATTGGCATCGCGCTCGCCGCGGCGGCCGTCGGAAAACTCCTCGCCGCCGATGACCTTGTGGAGCGAAGTCGCGGGCTCGCGCGACCGCTTCAAGACGCGGGAGATGAGTTCGATCTCGTCGCCGGACGGGCAGGGGCAATCGTCGGCCTGATTACGCTGCGGGAGCTGCTAGACGAACCGAGCCTCATGGACCCTGCCTGCCAACTCGGCGAAGCGTTGATCGAGACAGCGATCAAGGACGCCGGGCGGTGGTCTTGGTCATCCCGGCGCCAATCGGAATCTCGTAACCTTGCCGGTTTGTCCCATGGAGCCTCGGGCGCCGGATACGCTCTCCACGAACTCGCGGCGGTCACGGGGGAGTCGGTTTTCTACGACGCGGCGGAGGCCGCCTTCAGCTACGAGCGCCAGCTTTTTGACGTTGAAGCGCGCAACTGGCCGGATCTCCGGGATCTAGGCTCGCGATCGAGAACGACGGCGTCGCCTCCGTTCATGACGTCCTGGTGTCACGGCGCGCCAGGCATAGCGCTTTCAAGACTGAGGGCCTATGAGCTTACCGGGCAAGAAGCCCACCGAGAGGAGGCAATTATCGGGGTCGAAACCACTCGCCGTTTCGTCGAAGCCGCCGTCCTGGGCGGCGTTGGAAACTACTCGCTCTGTCATGGCCTGGCTGGGAATGCCGAAGTGCTCCTGTACGCCCGGACGGTACTCGGAGCCGACTGGATATCTTGCGGAAGGATCGCACTGAACGTGGCCGAGGCAGGGATCGAGGCCTTTGCCAAGCCAGGAAACGTCTGGCCGTGCGGGACGCCCGGAGGGGAGACACCAAACCTCATGCTAGGCCTCGCGGGCATTGGCATGTTCTACCTGAGGCTTGAGGATCCGCATGTCCCTTCCGCACTGGAGATCCGGACCTGGTCAAAGAGTCGCATCTGAGCATGTTTTGGACCGTGATCGGCCCCGGTATTTCCGATCCAGTTGAGATGTTAGTCTCCGGCAAAATCTCAAGGGCCCAGGGGCCGAAGGAGTGACGGGCAGGGGGGTGCACTCGAAGGGAGCGCAATGAATTGAGGCATCCTCGGGCAACCGGAAGTGCGGCACGACGCGTTGTCCGTGCAGGGCCAAGCCTTTCAGCTTGCCGTCTTCGATTCGTTCTGCTCCATTCACCTGCTTCTCCCGCAGACCGTGACACACCCGGCTTGGCGGACTGTTGCGGATGTCTCAAGACGATCCCTCTTTAGCGAGCCTAGGGAGCGTTTGCGTCGAGCCGTCCCCTCACGCGCCATGATGGTCTCGAAATCGAGTAAAGCAGAGTGCTGCACTGGGAAGCGAAGTGCTGCGCAGCCGATAGAGGGAACCTGACCGACCCGGCTGACGAGTCGGCTACCCGTGGCAGTGGCGCGCTCAGTTCAAGGGCCTGACTGGATTAGGAACGACTTCGGGGGCCTGCTTGTGCGAAGGGGATCCGGGCGGGGCCAGGCTTGTCGTGAGGTTGCCAGTGGTACCTAGGTGTTCATTTTGTTGGCTATGTGGGTCCTTCTGTTGGACTCACCTGAACTGAGATGAATTGAAGGAATCTCCTGCCGAACTCCGAGAGGGCGAAGGTTCTTCTTGCTGGTTGCGTCAGGAGGTTCGAGGCTGCCATTCTCGCATCCAGGCGCCCGCTGCCGGTCCCACCGGCTGGGACTTCCCTGACCTTCACGTGTTCGAGAACGAGGCCCATCCCTTGCAGGCGAGACAGGCTCACCAACACTTCCGCGGCGTAATCGATGTTGTGTATGTGTGGCGTCCAGCCTTTCAAGTATTCATGATTCAGTACCTTGAGATCGTTCGCACTGAGTTCGCGGAGCACCCGGATGTACTCCTCCTTGTCATCGGCTGTGAATTCGGTGCTGCTGGCGTTGGCGAGGGCCTTACCGAACATGCGGAGCTTGTCTCTGTCGTGTGTCGTGTGCAGCCTTTCGAGGAGGAGAAAGAGCAGGGTTTGGAACTCTTCGGATCGAAAGAACTCTCGGTCGATCTTCTCGTCGCCGAGTTCGTGGAGGCGGTTCTTGATTTCGTCTAGGACGCAGTTCAGGCGCTCTTGGACTCGCCGCTGTGCTAATCCGTCGATGATCTCCAACAGGGCGCTGCCAGCGTATGGGATCGCAGCGATTGTGCTCCGAGTGGTGATGCGCTGAATAGAAAGTTCGGATTCGTCCCTATATGCATTGATCTCCACTTCAAGCTGGTCGGGATCTTTCACGTGCGGGATTGTAACACGGTGAACCATGAATCCGGTGCTCAAATTCGTGCTCTGTCGGCGGTAATAGACACCAGCGTGGGCTTCTGCTAATGGCCATGGGCTTATCGATTCCTGCTGAGAATAGCCAGTCGGAGCCCATTCCCACCATCAATCCGCGTGCTTTCCCCAAACGGCATTCGCGGACCTTTGTCGGATTAGTAATGGACGGCCGTTACATGACTGCTGAAGGCTGGAGAATCACGGTCGCTTCGCCTCGCGGCGAATCCCCTCGGCGATCCACATCCGCAGTTGCGTCTGGTAGCCGACTGACTTGGCGGCCGCGATTTTCTTCGCCGCGGTAATCTGTTCCGGACCCAATCGAATTGAGATCGGAGACTTTGCCGCTGTATGGCGTTCCCGAATTGACCTTTCCAACGCCTTGGATGGCTTCGCTGGCTCGCCTTCGGGCAGTTGATTCCACACCTGGGCCACAGAGTGCGTTTGGAAGTACTCGGCAGCCGCCTCGTCCGATTGGAACTCCGGCAGAGGCGCTTTCGCCGGAGAGATTTTTTTCTTCATATGGTCCACCTACTTGCGGCGGAACAGACGCCGCTCACTGTCCTCCATATCGCGGGCCGTGACCACTCGGATCGCGCCTCTTGGAAGGCGTCGAAACACCACAAAGGCCAACCGGCCGTCGAGGGTTTCGCCCAAGGCGATATATAGCATCCGACGAGTTCGCCTGACCTTGTAGTCGCCCGCAAAGACCTCTTCGACCTCCCCGGGGGGTGAACTGGTGACGCTCGATATGGAGTACGTTGGAATCGTCCCAGTCGAACCCCGAAATGACGACACCGTCATCGTAACATAATGTATGTACAAGTCGCTACCCAGCCGAAGCTGGCCTGACGCATCGGGCGCGCAGCAAAGCGATCCACTTACGCGTATCGCCATCCCGGACTTGTGCCGTCTGCGGCCTCCCAACGGCATTGTGGGAGATTAGCGGCGCCCCATCACCCTTTGATGACGCCCATGGGCCGCAGGCGCGCCACCTTGCGCGCCAGTCCCGCGCCGTGAACCACCTCGATCACTTCATCCACGTTCTTGTAGGCATCGGGAAGCTCTTCCAGGATGCCGTCGCGGGATTCGCTGCGCACCAGGATGCCGCGCTCTTCCAGCTTGTCCCGCTCTTCGCGCGCGTTGCGGCCTTTGCGCGCGGCGGTGCGGCTGAGCAGGCGGCCGGCGCCGTGGCATACGCTGCCGAAGGTCTCACGCACTGCGCCCTCGGCGCCCGCCAGCACCCATGAGGCGGTGCCCATGCTGCCGGGGATGAAGACCGGCTGCCCCACCGCGCGGTAATCGGCGGGGATCTCGCGGTGCCCGGCGGGGAAGGCGCGGGTGGCACCCTTGCGATGCACCAGCACTTCCCTCCGCCGGCCTTCCACCTCGTACCACTCGCGCTTGGCGATGTTGTGGCATACGTCGTAGACCAGGTCCAGGCGCGCGGCCCCACCGAAAACCCGCTGGAACGCCCCGCGCAGAAAGTGCAGGATGGCTTGCCGGTTGGCCCACGCGAAATTGGCGGCGGCGCACATGGCCGCCAGATAGCGCTCGCCTTCCTCGGAGCGAATCGGGCCGCAGGCCAGTTGCCGGTCGGGCAGCGAGATGTGGTGTTTCCCCATCGACTGGTTCATCACCGAGACATAATCCGTGCACACCTGGTGGCCCAGCCCGCGCGAGCCGGAGTGAATCAGCACCACCACCTGGCCTTGCCGGATTCCGTAGGCGCGGGCCGCCGTTTCGTCGTGCACCTCCTCCACGTACTGGACCTCCAGAAAATGATTGCCGCTTCCCAGTGTTCCAAGCTGCGGCAGACCGCGTTCGCGCGCACGCTCGGATACGGCCGCCGGGTCGGCGCCTTCCAGCGCGCCGCCGGCTTCGGAGAAATCGGCGTCGCGCTGCTCCCCATAACCGTTCTTCACCATCCAGCGCGCGCCTTCCACCAGGATTCGCTCCAGGTCGCGCGCGCCGATCTTCACGAATCCCGAACCTCCCACGCCGCACGGCACATCGCGGAAGATCTGCTCCACCAGCTCCCGCAATCGCGGCCGTACTTCGGTCTCTTCGAGCGTGGTCCTCACCAGCCGCACGCCGCAATTGATGTCGAAGCCGACGCCGCCGGGTGAAACCACGCCGCCCTCGCAGTCCATGGCCGCCACGCCGCCGATGGGGAAACCGTAGCCCTGGTGAATATCGGGCATGGCCAGGCTCGACCCCACGATTCCCGGCAGCGTAGCCACGTTCATGGCCTGTTCCAGCGAGAGGTCCTTGCGGATCTGCGCCATCAGGGCCTCGCTGGCGTAGACGATGACGTCGGTCCGCATGCCCCGGGCTTCATCGCGGGGAATGCGATGGCGCAACGCGTCGATGGCTTCGATCCGAATCAGATTTCAAACACCGCGCCGGTATCGGCGCTGGAAACTTGTAGCAGGTAGCGCGCCAGCCAACCGCGCTTCACTTTGGGCTCGAACGGCGGCAGTTCCTCCAGCCGCCGGCGGAGTTCGTCGTCGCCGATCCTCAGTTCAATGCGGCAGGTGTGGGCGTTGATGTAGATGCGGTCGCCATCGCGGATCGCGGCAATGGGCCCGCCCGCCGCCGCTTCGGGAGAAACGTGACCGACGCATAGGCCACGCGTCCCGCCCGAGAATCGACCGTCCGTGATCAGCGCCGCGCGGATGCCCGCGCCCACGATCGCCGCGGTCGGCGAGAGCATCTCCTGCATACCAGGGCCGCCCCGGGGGCCTTCGTAGCGAATTATGACCACTTCCCCGTCCTTAACCTCGCCCGCCAGGATGCCGCGCAGCGCGTCTTCCTGCGACTCGTAAACGTGCGCCGTCCCCTCGTACTCCAGCATGTCCGGACCGATGCCGGCCACCTTTACGACCGCGCCTTTCGGCGCCAGGTTGCCGAAGAGCACCGCCAGCCCGCCGGTCTTCGAAAATGCGTCTGCCACCGGGCGGATCACGTTCCCATCGGCGTCGGGTGCGCCGGACACAGAATCGATCAACCGGCCCGCGACGGTGGGCACGTCGAGGTTGAGCCCGCTGTCGGCGTGCCGGTCGATCTCCTTGAGGATCGCCGCCATGCCGCCCGCGCGGTGGACGTCTTCGAGGTGCACCTCGGGGCGGCTGGGCGAGACTTTGCAGATATTGGGTGTGGCCGCCGAAATTTCGTTCAGCCGGTCCAGATGGAACGGGATGCCCGCCGAGTGCGCCAGCGCCAGCGTGTGCAGGATTGTATTTGTCGAGCCGCCCATGGCCATATCGACCACAAACGCGTTGACCAGAGCCTGCTCGGTGACGATATCGAGCGGCCGGACATCCTTCTCCAGACACCTCTTTAGAGCGTGCGCGGCCCGTTTCGAAATCTCAACCCGGTCGGGATTCAACTCGGTGGTGCGCGGCGCCTCGCCCGCCCAGCGCTCCGCCGGAATCGTTCCATTGCCGGGCAACGCCAGACCGATGACCTCACCCAGGCAGTTCATGGAGTTGGCGGTGAACATGCCCGCGCAGCTTCCGCAACCCGGGCAGGCGCGCTCAGCCAGTGCGCGCAACTCGGCATCGCTCATCTTGCCCGCGCTATGCTTGCCAACCGCTTCGAACACGGTGATCAGGTCCGTGTTGCCCTCGCCTGCCAGCATCGGCCCGCCGCTCAGGTAAACGGCGGGGATGTTGATGCGCACCATGGCGTTGTACATAGCGGGAACGATCTTGTCGCAGTTGGCGATCCCCATCCAGGCATCGCAAGGGTGCGCGCCAATGATCGTCTCGATTTCGTCCGCAATCAGCTCGCGTGAAGCCAGCGAGTACTTCATTCCGAAATGGCCCATGGCGATGCCGTCGCAAATGGCGCCGCCGACGTTCGCGTACCAGACGTTGAAACCCAGCGCCTTTAATTCCTGGCACACGATCGCGCCGATTCGATCCAGATGGGCGTGGCCGGGAATCTGATTGGTGAACGAATTGATGACCGTGACGAAAGGCTTCTGCAAGTCATCCAGGGAGTCGATGACCCCCGCGGCCATCATCAGGGCGGCGGCCGGCAGCATGGGTGCGCCCTCGGCGACGATGCGGCTGCCCTTCTTGCGGATATTCTCGATACCAGGGTTCATAAGTCCTCATTGTCAGATATCCAGGTACACTTCCGCCACCCACAGGCCGCCGCGCCGCTCGATCTTCAATTGGTGATACGTCACGGCCTTCACAATCAAGCGGGCGCGGTGGCGTAGCGGATCGCGCGGTTCCCCCATGCCCACGGCCTCGATGGCGGTATCGCAAAACTGCGTCACCCGAAAATCCTGGAAGGCGATGCGCTTTCCGTCGAACCGGTAGAGCACCTCGTTCAGCCAATCCACCAGCAACGATTCGCGGTCGCCGCTTTCGACGGCGAGCGGATATTCTTGCTGGGGCTGGACCGCGGCAGGATCGGCGGCGATGGAAAGCATGGCCAACGCGGAATGCGCGAACAGTTCCGGCAGCGTTCCGCCAAACGCGCGGAAGCCGATGTCCGCGGGATGTTCGAGCACCTCGAAATCGCGGGGGCCCATGTCACCAGGAAAAGGGGACAGACGCATTTTCCATCCGGGAAAATGCGTCTGTCCCCTTTTCCATGTTACACTAGCGGGCCGTCGCATTTGAACCGGCATGATGGTCACCCACGAGCAATTCGAGGTCGAGTATCGCGGCCGGCATCTTATTCACGCCGCCGTGGATCATTGGGCGGCGCAGAGGCCCGGCGACATCGCCATACTGAACGCCTCCCGCGGCGCCAAGCTGACCTGGGCCGAACTGCAGCGCGGCTCCGTGGCGCTGGCCGCGGAACTCTTGCGCATGGGATTCCGCAAGGGCGATTTCCTGGCCGCGTCCCTGCCCCTGCTCAACGAGCATATCCTGCTCGAGTACGCTTGCTTCCGCTTGGGCGTCATCCACGCGCCGCTTGACCTACGGCTCCAGCCCGCCGAAGTGCTGCGCTGCCTCGGCCTGATTCGCGCCAGAGGGTACGCCTTCCACTTCCCGGCGCTGGGCGAAGCCGTGCGCCCGCACTGCGATTTCGTCGAGCACCTGATTCAGATCGCTCCGCCTGGAGAATGCATCGCCGGGGCCGTCAGCTTCGCCGATGTCATGGCGCGCGCCCGGCCCAGAGGGCACCCCGGCGCGGCCACCGTGCCATCCGACGTGGCGGAGCGGGATGGCGCGCAAGTCATCTTCACCACCGGTTCCACCGGATCGCCCAAACCCGCGCTGCTTTCCCACCGCGGAATCGCCTGCCAGAATCTGTGCCTGGGCACAGCTTTCCATTTCACGCCGGAACAGCGCGTGCTCTGCAATTTGCCGGCGTCGCACGTGGGCGGCCAGGCCGAGGTGCTCATGACCACTCTGTTCATGGGCGGGACCGCCGTCACGCTGGAGGTCTTCGACGCCGTGAAGTCGCTGGAGGCCATCGAGCGGCTGGGCGTCACTCTCGTCGGCCAGATCCCCGCCATGTTCCAACTGGAGTGGCGCACCGCGGATTACGGCCGGCGCAATCTCGCCAGCCTTCAAACCGCCGTCTATGGCGGGCAGGCTGTCCCACGCCCGTTCCTGGACGAAATGCTGAAGATGGCGCCACAAATCGCGACCGGCCTGGGCCTGACCGAAACCTCCGGCTTCTGCACCTACACCGCCCTCACCAACGACGCCGCGGCCCTGGCGCGCGGCATCGGCTGGCCCATGCCCGCATACCCCATGTCGATCCGGCAACCGATGAACGGCGATGGCTCCGCCGGCGCCGCGGTCTCCGCCGGGGAAATCGGCCACGTCTGTTTCAGCGGCCCGCAGACCTTCCTGGGCTATGTCAATGACCCGGAAGCCACCGCCGCCACGTTGTCCACCGATGGCTGGCTATATACCGGCGACATGGGCCGCGTGGACCAGCACGGTTTACATTTCTCCGGCCGCGCCAAGTGGGTGCTGAAACCCTCCGGCTACCAGGTCTTTCCCGGCGACGTCGAAACGCATTTCAGCACCCTGGCCGCCCAGGTAGCCAACATCGGAGTGGTGGGCCATCCCCACCGGATGTGGAGCGAGGGCATCATTGCGTTTGTCGAGAAGCGCCCCGGTGCGGACCTCACCGAAGCCGCGCTTCGCAAGCACGCGCGTTCCCTGACGGCGTATATGCGCCCGCTTCACTACGTGATTCTGGAGCCCGGCGCGATGCCCCTGAACCGCACGGCCAAGGTAGACGTGGTTCGGCTCCAGGAACTCGCGAAGGAAGAGGTCGCCCGGCTCCGCGAGCGCGGCCGATGGGACGCCGGCGGATAGCCTGTGCCGCGTACCGGCGATTTTAGGCTTGACTCGCCGGCTATTACGTGTCACGATACTACGTGGCAGGTAGTAACCTATGAGCGACCCCTCCCTCCTCGTCATGGCCAGCCTCGCCGATGGCGACAAGCATGGTTACGCCATGATGGAGGACATCCAGCGCTTCACTGGCTTGCGTCTCGGCCCCGGCACCCTCTATGGCGCCATCACCCGTCTCGAACAGCGGGGCTGGATCCGTCCCGTTGCCTCCACCGACCGGCGCCAGCCCTACCACCTCACCGCCGCCGGGCGGCAATCGCTGGAAGCGCAACTGGCGAGCCTCAATCAAATCGTCAAGGCCGGGCTGCGGCGGCTGAATCATGCTTGAACCTCTGCTGCAGATCGTGGTCCGTCTCTATCCGGCCGCTTGGCGTGAGCGTTACGGCGAAGAATTCTCCGCGTTGCTCGAAGATGTGCCGCCGCGCTGGCGCGACCTCTTCGACATTGGGAAAGGAGCCATTGCCATGCAGGTCTCCCAAAACCGAGCCTGGAAATTAACCGCGCTGATGGGCCTCGCGGGCCTTCTGATTGCTTTTGCAGTCTCATTCATCGAGGCCCCACGCTACTCCTCCATCGCCACGATGCGGGCGCCAAACCCAGAGGCAGTTTCCTACATCTCCCAACAGGCGCTCAAACGCACCTCGCTCGCCGACCTCATTCTCCGTTACGATCTCTATCACCGCGATCGGTACCGCTGGCCCATGGATGAGATTACCGACGAGATGCGGCGTGCCATCCGCATCGAGTCGGACCACCAGCATCCTCCCGCCTTCACTGTGCAATTCCAGTACTCGGACCGCCTCAAAGCTCAGGCGGTTGTCGGTGATCTAGCGGCGCTCTACGCCAGGGAATACCAGCGCTTCGATGGCTCGTCGCTTGAAGTCCTTGATGCCGCCAGTCTTCCGGGAACGCCTCTTCGCACCTTCCATTTCGCGTGGCTGCTGTGGGGGCTTGGAATCGGCCTCGTCGCCGGCGTGGTCATGCAGAGGTCTTTCTTGTGGAGTCTCGAGATGGCCGGCTTCGGCTTGATCGGCTTCGCGATCGCCACAGGCGTCTCGTACATAGTTCCGGACCGCTACGTCTCGACAGCCATCGTAGCCGGCAACCTCTCCGTGCCTGCGCCGGCCGCAATTCAGGCTCAGGAAATCCCCATGCCGCCCAACACTCCGAAGGTCTACGTCCTCTCCGCGGCCGATAACGACAGACTCCGTGCCCAGTACGCGCTGCGCGACGCGATCACATCGGTACGACCTCGGATCACCGACGTGATTCAATCCGCCAGCCTGCCCGAGCTTCCTGCCGGCCCCAACCGGCTCTTCCCCGCTCTCGGTGGCCTGCTGGCGGGATTCGCAATCGGTCGATGGTGCATCAAGGCCCGCGGCCGGCAGACATCGCGCACGCCACTGCCGGATCGAGCTTAGCCCACAACCGCCGGCGCTACCTACTTCATTCCCACCCCCAGCACCGTCTCGGAATGCGGCGCGGCGGGCAAGCTTGGCACCTTTGCGATGTGGTTGGTATGATCCTTAAGGTGCGACACATGCGACAAACGGTCCTTCTTGTTTTCTTAATGGCGTTCTCCTTGCAAGCGCAGCCATATACCCGCGGCGTCGGCGTCTATCCGGGGGATCCCAGGGAAGACTTTTCCCCGGCCCTGGTTCCGGATACGCAGACGTACCGCAACCTTGCGCTCCACCGCGCGGCCTACCAGTCGAGCAGCTACGACTTCTACCACACGGCCCAGTTGATCACCGACGGCATCAAGGACACCACGCTGCCGCGATGGATCTCCCTTGCCACCAGCGATCGCGGCACGCTCTCGCGGCAGGAGCGCGAGCACGCGGTGGATCACAACACTACCACCCGGGTGAGCATCGCCGGCCCGCCTTTCTGGATTCAGGTGGAAACCGGCGGCGGTGAAGCTCCCTTCGAAGTGGACCGCATCGATGTGACCGGCGGCGGCGGGGGCCGCGGCGGAAGTCAGGCAGCCACCGGTGGCGCCGTCGCGGTCTACGGGTCGGACGATGGGCAATCGTGGAAGGAACTGGGCCGCGCTGCGCCGCTGCCCCCTCCCGCTCCGGGAACCGGCGCCGGCCGGGGATTCGGCTTCGGTCCATCCCCCATCTCAGTGAAGTTCTCCGCCGCCGCGCACACCCGCTTCTACCGAGTGGCGTATGAGGGCGGCACGAGCACGCAGTGGGGCGTCAGCGAGTTGGCGTTCTTCCATAACGACGCGCGCGTCGAAGTGGGCGGGCCGTTCCACTTCACCTCCGCGTGGAAGCCGGCGTCGAGCGGCAACGAATGGGTGTACGTCGATCTCGGCGCCGCCTGCACGTTCGACCGTGTGGTCCTCGACTGGATCCGCCGCGCCGCCGAAGGCTCCGTTCAGGTCTCCGACGACGCCCGGAACTGGCGCACCCTTCAGGCGCTGCCTGCCGCCGGCGGCCCGGTGGACGACCTCAAGCTGGCGCAGCCGGCGCGCGGGCGATACGTCCGTGTCCTGGTCACCAAGCCCGCCACGCCCGACGGCTACATTCTGAGCGAACTCGAAGTCTACGGGCGCGGCGGTCCCGTGCCCGTGCCTCACCCAGCGCCCGCCGCGGATGCCAACGGGCGGCTGCAGCTTTCCGGCGGCGCTTGGCGCATCCAGCGCGATTCGCTGGTCACCGCAGATGGCCCGGCGCTCTCCCGGCCCGGCTTCCCGGACAAGGACTGGCTGGTGGCCACCGTGCCCGCCACCGTGCTCTCCAGCTTTTGGAACGCCGGCGCGATTCCCGACCCCAACTACGGCGACAATATCAACACCATCTCCGATTCGTTCTTCTATGCCGATTTCTGGTATCGAAATGAGTTTGTCGCGCCGCCGCTCGCCGCCGGCCGCCACGCGTGGCTCCATTTCCGCGGCATCAATTGGAAGGCCGATGTCTACTTGAACGGCGAAATGCTGGGCCACGTCGATGGCGGATTCATGCGCGGCGAGTTCGATGTCACGAAGCAACTCAAGCCCGGCGCCAGGAATGCCATCGCCGTCCGCATCCGGAAGAACGCTACGCCTGGCAGCGTTAAAGAGAAGACCTGGGAGAGCCCCGATCCCAACGGCGGCGCGCTCGGCGCCGACAACCCCACTTACCACGCCACCGCCGGTTGGGACTGGATTCCCTCCGTCCGCGGACGCGATATCGGCATCTGGAGCGACATCTACCTCGACTCGAGCGGCCCCGTTACCATCGAGAATCCCTTCGTGACGACCACCCTGCCGCTGCCCGATACCAGCCGCGCCGATGTCACTATCGAAGCTACTCTGCGCAACAGCGGCTCGACCGCCGTCGCCGGAACGCTGCGCGGCCGCTTCGGCGATCAATCCTTCGATATTCCGGTCACTCTCGAAGCGTCGCAGAATACACTGGTGAAACACACCCTGCAACTCGCCAACCCGAAACTTTGGTGGCCCGCCGGATACGGAGACCAGAACTTATACAAGGTTCAATTGACTTTTGAAACGGCCGGCAAGAAAGTCTCCGACAGCAAGTCGTTCCAGACCGGCGTGCGCCAGTTCACTTATACCGACGACAACGCTGCGCTCAAGATCTTCATCAACGGCCGGCGATTTATCGGGCGCGGCGGCAACTGGGGCTTCCCCGAAGTCAACCTGCGCTACCGCGCGCGCGAATACGACGTGGCCGTGCGCTACCACAAGGACATGAACTTCACCATGATCCGCAACTGGGTGGGACAGACCGGCGACGACGAATTCTTCGACGCCTGCGACAAGTACGGCATCGTGGTATGGGAAGATTTCTGGCTGGCGAACCCCGTCGACGGCCCGAATCCCAACGACAATGACATGTTCCTGAAGAACTCCCGGGATTTCATCCTGCGCATTCGCAACCACCCCTCCATCGGGCTCTACTGCGGG
>Ga0326728_10013909_pt1 | contig 17296 bp, 14 predicted proteins | sample MB3enrmetagenome_FD_207602 | JGI IMG/M metagenome (GOLD analysis project Ga0326728, IMG submission 207602) | Lab enriched peat soil microbial communities from McLean, Ithaca, NY, United States - MB31MN | ecosystem: Environmental > Terrestrial > Soil > Wetlands > Peat | place: USA: New York... | reverse complement strand
TGGTTCGCTCTCCTCGTACTGTGCGTCGACTTTTGGCTGGGCGACCAGGATTCGAACCTGGACTGAGTGCGTCAAAGGCACTTGACCTACCATTAGTCGATCGCCCAATACAACACCGTTCGACCTGCCGCCCTCTTCTCATGCCCCCGATTGCGGCTCGCCGCAATCGGCAGAAAGGCATTTGACCTACCATTAGTCGATCGCCCAGTACGGTCGCCGGTGTTCCCTGCCGGCAATCATCACTCTGCGAACATTCTGCGCCAGTACTCTGCTCGGGGCAAGGTTTCCGTAAGGAGCGCCTTGCAGCCGGTAGCCTGAACGCGTTGTTGGGCCGCCTTTGCATCTGCCTCAGACCGGTAAAGTCCAAACAGAGCGGAGCCTGAACCCGAGAGCGCCGCGTAGAACGCAGTGCCGCTCGAATCGCCCGGACGGCCTTCGGACATACCATCCGAATACACGCCAGCCGTGGGTCCCATCAATAGACGCTTGATTTCACGCAGGAGGGGATACTGAGGAAAGACGACCGATTCAAAGTCGTTTTCGATCCCGGTGCGGACAAGCGCGAGAAGGGTGTTCCCGGCCAGATCGTTCCGTGTGTCGCTCTCTTCAGAGCCACGAACGATACCGGATGTGTCAGGCGTTGGCTCTGTCGCGGGGCGAACCCCCAGGACAGATGCGTAAACGTGACTCAACTCCTCTAGCCTATCGGGTTGCGCAGGGGAAGTCAAACCTGGGTGCCCCACATCTCGGGGTCCCCGGCGAGCTTGCTCGTTGGGGTGAGCGTCTCGCTTCTGAGATGTGGGATCGACGACCGTCGCTGCCGAATTTGCCGCGCACAGTGCATCCCAATCCTTGAAGGCTTGCGGCGTCGAGACTCCCACCTCCGGCACGGCGATGACGCATGGAGTCGCCGGAAGGTCGGGCATCGCCGAGACGCACTCACCGCGACCCGTCCCCAGCACCGCGCCGCCGAAGAGGAACAGTGGCACGTCCGAGCCAACCTCCGCAGCCAGTTCCATGCGGTCTGTCCCAGATAGCGTAAGCCGCAGCTCATGCTCCAGGCCGAGCAGCGCCGCCGCCGCGTTCGCCGATCCCGCGCCCAGCCCGCCCTGCACCGGCAGATTCTTCTCGATGTGGATGGCAACCTCGGCCGCAACATTCGCCCGCGCCAGCACCAGCTCCACCATCTTCCACGCCGTGTTGCGCGCATCGGTCGGCACCTGCGGGTGGTTCGTCGTCAGCGTGATCCTGGACTCGCCGGAACCTGGGTGCCCCAGGTCTCGATTCTGAGACCTGGGTTTAGCCTCTACCGTCACCACATCGTGCAGCGCCAGCGTCTGATACAGCGTCGCCAGCCCATGAAAGCCATCCGGCCGCACCGGCCCAATCGCCAGTCCCAGGTTGATCTTCGAGTACGAACAGACACGTGTAGCCATCGAATCATTCTAAGACTATCCATATAGAGGTTACCCGGTCAGGGCAATCGCATGAATCGAAAACTCTTTCTGCGAATCTCCCGCGAAATCTCCCAGCAAATCCCCTTGTCAAGCCCCTCGAACCCAAAAAATCCCACTAACCCACTCCCCACCAACCACTTCCCCCAGAAAAATAGTTGGCATACTAGTTTCCCTATATCCCGTATAATTAAATTAGTAAGCAAAACCAAACAGACCCGGCCAACCGCCGGGCCTTCGCTTTTAACGGATCACTGGCTCCGGTCCTCAACCGCAGCCACGAAGTCCAGACCAAGTCCAGACCTGATCCAGACTAAGTCTAGGTAGTGTCTGAAAAGTGCGTTGACGAATAACAGCGAACGCTTGCTTTAGTGTAGTGCCGCTCGTATCGTTTGCTTATGGCCTCGACTCGCGCAGAACTGACCGCACTCCGCAAACTCATCTCAGAAGCAGACCTCATCCTGTCCACTACGGAACTGCCACAAGGCCGCGCTGTGCGGTGCCGCGAACTGCTTGTGTCTGCGCTGGCCCTCACGGACGATCTTCTCTATCAGGCTAACAAATCGACCGCTGCGACCGTTCTAGGGCGCAAAGGCGGCAATGTGACCGCGCAGAAGGGCAGCGACCACTTCCGCAAGCTGGCCGCGATGCGAAAGACACGCGCTGGTGGCAGACCGCGCAAAACCGAGTAAAATTCTCTCATTACAAACGAAAGCCCGGCGCGAGGCCGGGGCAGTCGATGTGCGGCTGGATACCCACATCGTAACGCCCTTGCTGTGCCGACGCAAGGGTGTGTATGTTGGCAAATGAGCGAGAACTTCCGCCAAAATCCTTATCCACCCAGCGCGCGCTCGAACGAGATCGACTTAACTTTTCACGTGAGTTGAGTACGCGCTGTATGAGCAACCATGGTTGCCGTGATATGCCTCTCGCAAAAGACTTATTGCGGTCTCACACTTGCAGGATTTTCGACACCCTGATCGAGTCGTATCGAAAGCAAATAGATGTTTCGCTGTGGGAAAAGGAAATTGCGGACGAAGCAATTCAAATCGCTTTTGCGGTTTGGAACAATTTTACTGTCTTGCCAATCGGGGATTTTTCATCCGAGGTATTGCGGCGAACCATCGTTCAGCATTTGGGGCGTCCTCTCAGGCCGGGGCCTGTACAAATGGCGCTTCCAAAAAACCCGAATGCGAACCTCCCAGGGGTTTCGGAGTCGGATCGCATATGGGTAACGCCGACATCGCCTTATGCTATTCTCCCCACCGATCCCCCGCTTCTTCGAATGGCAAAGGAAGTAGCCAATGCTGCTCCGCCGCCGACAGTAAAAGAGGTGGAAGTTCCCGGTTTAGATTCTCTGATCGCGCAGCGCAGGGCACTCCTCCAAGCGTACATAGCGAAAACCGGAGCGTCACTCCACAAGATTTATACGGCCAGCAATTCTGGCATTCATAAGCCGGAATTTTACAAGTGGCGCGATGGCACTCTTCCGAACAGTTCGTCCACTACAATCAACTTCGAGCGGTTCTTGCGCAGTCAGAAACCTCCAATCCCCCGCAAATCTAGGTAGCTCCTACCATGGTAGGCCATCTTTCTACCATGGTAGAAGTGTGTCTCTACGGGGGCAGGAAAATGCTTTCTACCAATTGCTTGTCTTCCATGGAAGTAGCTCATAGTAAATATCATGGAGGTACGGCATATGCTGATTCGAGGGCCACCACAGATCGGATAAAACACGTAAACCAAGGCCACCAGTACGGGGCCGGGGCAGGGGAAGCGTGAGGCGCGACTCCTGCCCTTTTAGTTTACATTACCCTCTTGACAAACAGCGAGCGCTTGCTGTATTATTCAATCATGATTAACGAAGCACAATCCGTTATGAACTGCGATTCCTGCGGCACGCGCTGCCAGCGATTCGGGCTGCACCGCAACGGGCTGCGCCGGTTCCGGTGCCTCTCCTGCAAGCGGACGTATACGGAGCCGCATGAGCGGATGCTGGGCGGCTACCTGTCGGATGCGAAGGTGACGCTGGCGCTCCAACTCTTGCTTGAGGGCAACTCGATTCGCTCGACCGAACGGATCACAAACCTCGACCGCAACACGATCATGAGTCTGCTGATTCGGGCCGGGGAACGCTGCGCTGCACTCATGGACGCGAAGATGCGGAACCTGCCCTGCAAGCGGTTGGAGATGGACGAGATTTGGGGATTCGTCGGCAAGAAAGAACGCAACGTCAAACAAGGTGACGACTTCACCGTTGGTAACGTATGGACTTTTTGCTGCATTGACGCGGACACGAAGTTGGTTCCGTGCTTTGTTATGGGGCAACGCGACCGGGCCACCACGAATGCCTTTATGCACGACGTGGCATCGCGGATGGCTAATCGAGTCCAGGTGTCCACCGATGGCTTCGCACCTTATCCTGAGGCCATCCGCCGCGCCTTTGGCAAGGATGTGGACTACGGGCAGATCATCAAGGTATACGGCACGTATTCGTTTGGGGAACGGCGCTACAGCACTAGCGGCGTGATCGCTGCTCCCAAATACGTACAGGAGGGACGACCAGACCCCCAACGCATATCAACCAGCTACGTTGAGCGCCTCAACGCGAGTACCCGGCTTTTCATGCGCCGCATGACCCGCTTGACGCTGGCGTTCAGCCGTAAGTATGAGAACTTTGGCGCGGCGATGGCGTTGAACTTCGCCTATTACAACTTCTGCCGCGTGCATCGCTCGCTGCGCGTAACCCCTGCAATGGAGAGCGGCATCACGGATCACATCTGGACAATAGCGGAACTGATTACCCGTTAGTGTTATAGGGGATGACTCCGTTGCGCCAGAGAGAACACTTGACAGGCTGATGTATACTCTCTCCGAGGTAAAAACCAATGTCAGATAGCCTGCATACCAGCCTGCCGATTGAATATCAATTGCTGTATGGGACTGCCTGCGGGAATCTGAACGACCTTGATTCCGTGAGCCAAACCACTAGCGACGGCTTCAGTAGCGTTCATTGTGCTCTCCCCCAAGAAAATATCCTCGGCACGTTGCGGATCAATCCCCGCCCTCTCATTGTAGATAGCCTTGATTCGCTCATGATCGGCTTGAATCGAAGCTAATCTTTCCTGTAATGTTTTCTCAAAAAACTGAGCCATTGGCGGAGCATTGAATGAAACACCGTGGAGCATGAAGGTTGCTTGCGGACAAGTATAGCGATGCTCCCCTGCAAGATAAATCACTGTTCCAATCGAATCGACGTTCCCCACATTATGAGTCGTAAGGGTTATGGGAAGCCCACGGAGCACATTGTAGATCGTGATTCCCAACGCCACCATTCCGCCTGGGCTTGAGAGCAATAGATGGATGTCCCGAAATCCTTGGGACACAAATCGCGTCACTGCATTGAGCAGTGCTTCGGAGGTCTGCGGAATAATCTCAGCAGAAAAAGAGACAAAGGCCGGTGGTAGTACAGCCTGACCTAGTGGAAGTTGTACAGAAGGGGTGGTTGACATGGTGCAAGAAGCCTAATCCGACCATCCTCATGCGTCAACGCACTTTTGACAATCCCGCCAAATCCTGCGAATTCCCGTCAGTTCCCACCATCAACGCACTTTTCAGACACTACCTAAGTCTAGACTTAACATGCTTTTTTTGAAGACTTTGAGACTTTTTTGCACACAAAGGAGAGAACCCGCAGCACCAGCGCAACCGCAACCGCCCATGTCTTCGCCTTTAATACGTCTCACGCGCTTAGCGCGAGCTTAACTTTCATTTTTTGAATACTTTACGCTTACCCCCCGGGGGGGGTACCTTCCAGCAAATAATTAACTGTTCATGCGATTGCCCTGGGTCAGCGGTCCATTCAGCTTTCTCACGCAGTAAATGGCGACCAAGCTATTCTGTCAGCAGCCTTCCATTGCGTTCTCTGGGGTTGCCTCAATGCATCACTGTGCCCGTCTTTCCGCTTGCTGCGTCGCCATAGTGCTCTCGGTCGCCTCCATTGCGGCCCAAACAGGCGTCCAGACAAGCGCACAGACCGCCCAGCCCAACCCATACGCCCTCGTCAGCCCGCCGCCCGCGCTGGCCCGGCACGCGATGGTGGTCAGCATCCACCACGACGCCTCGGACGCTGGCGTTGCAGTATTGAAGGCCGGCGGCAATGCGGTGGACGCAGCGGTCGCCGTCGGTTTTGCGCTGGCTGTCGTCTTCCCGCAGGCCGGAAACCTCGGCGGCGGAGGATTCATGCTCGTCCGCATGAAGACGGGCGAGGCCCACTTTCTCGACTACCGCGAGCGCGCCCCCGCCGCCGCCACTGCCGGAATGTATCTCGACGCAAAGGGTAACGTCGTCGCGGGCCTCTCCACCACGGGCTACAAGGCCATCGGCGTTCCCGGCACGGTCGCAGGGCTCATCTACGCGGAGAAGACATACGGCAGGCTCACGCTGGCGCGGGTGATGGCCCCGGCGATTCGCCTCGCTAGCCAGGGATACGTCCTCTCCGACGAGGAGGCGCACAGCCTCGCCGCCGCAAAGAATCTCGCGCATTTTCCCGAATCGCGCCGCATCTTCCAGCGCGATGGCGTTTTTCTCAAGCCGGGCGACCGCTTCACTCAACCCGAACTCGCCCGCACGCTGAAGCGCATCGCTGCCGATCCCGCGAGCTTCTACAAAGGTCCCATGGCCGCCGAGCTTGCCGCCTCGATCCAGAAAGGCGGGGGCCTCATCACCACCGCCGACCTCGCCGCTTATGAGGTCAAGGATCGCGCGCCACTCACCGGAAGCTATCGTGACTGCCAGATCCTCACCGCGCCGCCGCCGTCTGCTGGTGGCATTGTGTTGATTGAGATACTCAATATTCTCTCCGGCTACGACCTCGCCAAGATGGGCAACCGCACGCCGCAGCAGTCCGGGGTCCCCAACGACCGATCCTGGTCGTTGGGGTGGGAGCAGGTCCACATCATCACCGAGGCCTTCCGCCGCGCCTACAAGGACCGCGCCGATTACCTCGGCGACCCCGACTTCGTCTCCATGCCGCTCGCGCAGATGCTCTCGCCCGCGTATGCTGCTGCGTGGCGCAAGTCGATCCAGCCCATCGCGCCCTCGCCCTCGGCCATGCTCACGCGCCCGGCCGGCTTTCTGCCTCCGCCGCCTGTCGCGACGCGCGCTGCGACGCATGAATCCACCGAGACCACCCATTTCTCCGTCGTCGATGCCGAGGGAAACGCCGTCTCCAGCACCTACACCCTCAATGGCCTCTTCGGCTCCGGCGTCACCGCCGGCCCGCTCGGCTTCCTGCTCAACGACGAGATGGACGACTTCACCTCGAAGCCCGGCGCGCCCAACATGTACGGCCTCATCCAGGGCCCGGCCAACACCATCGCCCCCGGCAAGCGCCCGCTCTCCAACATGACGCCGACCATCGTGCTGAAGGATGGCAAAGTGCTGCTCGTGCTCGGCTCGCCCGGCGGCCCCACCATCATTACCACCGTGGCCAACGACATCATCTCCATCCTCGACAACGGCCTCAACGTGCAGCAGGCGGCGGACGCTCCGCGCTTTCATTATCAATATCTGCCCGATGTGCTCCAAGTGGAGAAGTCCTTCCCGCTGCCCGTACTCGACGCGCTCAAAGCCAGCGGCTACGCGGTCAGCCGCATCAATGAGATCGACGAGAAGAACCCCGGCGTCTGGGGCGACAGCGAGATGATTTACATCGACCCCAACTCCGGCACGCTGATGGGCGGCCAGGACCAGCGCCACAAATTCGGCAAGGCTGCGGGATATTAAATGGATAACATACGAGGTGCAATCCCTTCAGTTGGATGAGTATCGGAGCAAGAGAGATTTTGCACCTGCACTTCTACAGGTCAACCGGCTCCGAGCACGATCTTCCCTGCAAGCAACAGACCGTGATTGACGAGTGACGGCATATAGCCGTTTTTCTTGTTGATGGTGGCCTTGACGATGCCGTTGTCGAGGTCCCGTGCTGAGTTCAACTGCGCACACCAGCGTGGACCCACGGTTGTTGAATTGGGAGATCGTATGGTGGAGCATCGCCATCGGAACCCCCGCGATTGTGGCCGGCGCCCTCTTGTCACCCTTTGCCGGAGCCAAGCCTCTGCTCGTCGTCACGGGACTTCTGGTGCTTGTCTTCGGAGTCTCTTTCTGTTCTTCCCCAAGGCCCTGTCACTCACCAGAGAGGCTGCGGACAACCCGGAGGTGTTGCTTACTGGCGGGCTCGGCTTGTCGCGGTCGCGATCGGCGCGGGACTGATCTCTGGACTGCTGGCAAACGCCGGAGGGTTTCTTCTTGTTCCTTGTAACCGTGCTCTTTCTCGGTTTAGAGCGTCCCGGCCCCCGGTGGGGTATCAAAGTCGCCCCCTGCGAAACAACGATTATGAATTGTGCATCGGAAGATTGCTGGTATATGCTCTCTGTGTTTGCTGGTATATGTTCTCTGTGAGGATACAATGTTGAACCCTCCCATTTTCCCCGCAATTTTCTTCCCCGCGCTTGGCGTCTTTTGGATCTTCGTGATCTGGGTTCTATGGAAGATTGTTCAATCGCTTCGAGGCATAGATGCGAGCCTCAAGAGTGCGGATGAAAGCCTCAAGGAGATTTCGGACAGCCTGAAGAACAAGAGCTGAAAACGAATTCCTTGAGCTGGCGGCTGACCCAGAGGTGTTGCGAAGATCAGTGAATCTGCACCAGGCCCGGCTCGGCCCCCGAGCTGGCGCCATGTGCGCCTCCGGGAGTCACGTGAGATGTCTGCGGGGCGCGCCAGTGGTCGATGTAACTGACCTGGTGCACGCAACTGATGGTGCAGTTGGGAGCGCAGCTCTTCTGGGTGAGGAACTCGCGCCGCAGGTCAGCCCTGCCGTACTGGGCCAGCGGCACTCCGGGGTATCCGCGCTGCTGCGAACAGTAGTGCACCAGCCCGAACTCGCAGATGTAGAGGTAACGCGCGCCCGCGCGGCACCTCCAGTCGTTGGGCTGGCCGTTGGCGATGGCCTCCTGAAATTGGTTGAAGCGGGAATAATTGCGCCGCGTCAGCCGCCGCACCTTGTCCCAGACGGTGCGCTCCGCCTTGCCCAGCGGCTTCAACTGGCCACTGCCATCGTGAATGATGCCGATGGTCGAGGAGAATCCAAGCTCCAGCGCTCGCTCGCTGACGGTCAGTGCGTCCGTCGGGTTGGCGATTCCGCCGCCCACCACGGAGTTGATGTTCACATGGAAGTCCGCGTGTTCCGCCAGCATCCGCAGCTTTGCGTCCAGCACCTTCAGGCTCTTCTTGGAGACGGCGTCGGGCATGATGTTGTCGATGGAGATCTGCATGTGGTCGAGGCCGGCGCGGTTGAGGCGTGCGATGCGGTCGGGCATCAGCAGATAGCCGTTGGTAATCACTCCGGCGATTGCGCCGGTGCGGCGGATGCGCGCGATGACGCGGTCGAGCTCCGGGTGCAGCAGCGGCTCGCCGCCGGAGATGGTGATGACGGATGTGCCGAGGCGGCCCAACTCGTCGATGCGGCGCTCCATCTCCTCGATGGGCACGGGGTCGGAGACGTCGTCGAACTCGTTGCAGTAGGTGCAGGCCAGGTTGCAGCGGCGCATGGGCACGATGTGCGCCATGTAGGGATGCGCGGTGTCGAGGAGCGCCGAGGCGATGGAGCCCAGCTCGCGCAGCTTGCGCGTCGCTGCCTTCCATCGGCGCTGTGCGGTCATCAGGCGGCGGAAGGCTGTGTTCTCTGAGGTCATAATCGCTAGCTTCCTTGCATTATCGTTGGATACATTGAATCACACACCAGCCGCGCAGAGCGACTTCACCAGGTTGCGCAGCGGGGCATTCGTGGAGCTGCACGGCGCTACTGCAATCCCCGGCGAGAGCGTGGATGCAGTAGCATGGCAGACGAGGGCCCATAGCTCAATTGGTCAGAGCAGCGGACTCATAATCCGTTGGTTCAAGGTTCAAGTCCTTGTGGGCCCACCAAAACTCCGCCGGCGAAGCCGATCGCCTGCGGCACAGCGATACCATTGGCTATGAGTTCTCTGCAATGATCTCCGTGCTGATCCTTACGAAAAACGAAGAGCGCGATCTGGCTGGCGCGCTGGCCTCGGTCGCGTGGTCAGACGATGTGCATGTCTTCGACTCGTGCAGCAGCGACGCGACGGCGGAGATTGCGCGCGCGGCCGGCGCGCAGGTCCACAACCGAGCATTCGACGACTACGCGACACACCGCAATGCGGCGCTGGGGATTGCGTTCAAGCATCCGTGGGTCTTCCTGCTGGACGCCGACGAGCGGCCTACCCCGGAGCTGTGCACAGAGATGCAGCGCGTGGTGGGCGAGGCTCCGGCGAACACTGCGGGCTTTCGCCTGCGCCGTCGCGACTTCCTCTTCGGTACGTGGCTGAAGCACGCGCAGCTCACGCCGTTCTACATCCGGTTGGTGCGGCCGGAGCGGGCAAGGTACACGCGCGCGATCAATGAGGTGCTGGAGATCGACGGACCTGTCTCGGAGCTGGTGCATCCGCTCGACCACTTCCCGTTCTCGAAGGGAATAGCGTCCTGGATGACGAAGCACAACGCCTACTCGACGATGGAGGCTGAGCTGATCTTCCGCCAGGAGGGGTTGCAGCGACCGAGCCTGCGCGCGGCTCTGTTCGATGCGGACTTCCACACGCGGCGGCTGCACCAGAAGGCGATCTTCTACCAGATGCCGGGAAGACCGCTCGTCAAGTGGCTCTACATGATGTTTGTGCGCGGCGCGGTGCTGGACGGCGCGGCGGGCGTTGCATACGCCACGCTGCAGGCGTTATACGAGACCATGATTGTGCTGAAGACGAAGGAACTGCGGCGCGGGGGCGCGTAACTCTTCGGCGGCGACTAATCCGTGACGGGTGGCTTCCAACGCAGGACGGGCTTGCGCGCGGCGGCGGTTTCATCCAGCCGCCGCAGGCGTGTGGTGTGCGGCGCGGATTGCACCAGTTCGGGATTCTCCGCGGCCTCGCATGCGATCTGCTGGAGCGCGTCGATGAGCAAGTCCAGTTCCTCGTGACTTTCGCTCTCTGTGGGCTCGATCATCATTGCGCCATGCACGATCATAGGGAAGCTGACGGTGTAGGGATGGAAGCCGTAGTCGATGAGGCGCTTGGCGATATCGCCGGTGCGGACGCCGTTGACGGATTGCAGGCGGTCGGAGAAGACGACCTCGTGCAGCGTCGGCGTGGTGAAGGGAAGATCGAAGGTGCCGGAGAGCTTGGCGCGGATGTAGTTGGCGTTGAGGACGGCGTCTTCGGTGGTCTGGCGCAGGCCGTCGGGGCCGTTGGCCAGGATGTAGGCCAGCGCGCGCACGAACATTCCGAAGTTGCCGTAAAACGCGCGCACGCGGCCGACGGAGTGCGGGCGGTCGGAGTCGAGGCCGAGCGAGCCGTCGGCGCGGGTGACGACGACAGGTGTGGGAAGGAAGGGCTCGAGGTTTTTTTTGCAGGCGACGGGGCCGGAGCCGGGGCCACCGCCTCCGTGCGGCGTGGAGAAGGTTTTGTGCAGGTTGAGGTGCATCACGTCGACGCCGAAGTCGCCGGGGCGCGCCTTGCCTACGAGCGCGTTCATGTTGGCGCCATCCATGTAGAGCAGCGCACCGCGGGCGTGGAGAATTTCGGCGATGCGATGAATCTCGCTCTCGAAGACGCCGATGGTGGATGGGTTGGTGAGCATCAGCGCGGCGGTGTTCTCGTCGACCATGCGCTCCAGCTCCACGAGATCGACCATGCCCTGCGCGTTCGACTTGAGGTTGGCGACCTGATAGCCGCAGACCGCGGCTGACGCGGGGTTGGTGCCGTGCGCCGAGTCGGGGATGAGGATCTTCCTGCGCGCGTTGCCGCGGCTTTGGTGGCAGGCGCGGACGAGCAGGATGCCGGTGAACTCGCCGTGCGCGCCGGCCGCCGGCTGTAGCGTGATGGCGTCCATGCCGGTGATTTCGACGAGGCAGTCTTGCAGGAGCTTCATGATGCCGAGGCAACCCTGCGCCAGCGACTCCGGCTGATAGGGGTGCGCGTTGGCGATGCCATCGAGTGCCGCGACCGCCTCGTTCACGCGCGGGTTGTACTTCATCGTGCAACTGCCCAGCGGATACATGCCGAGGTCGATGGCGTAGTTCCACGTTGAAAGCCGGGTGAAGTGGCGAATGATCTCGATCTCCGATAGCTCCGGCATCACGCCGAGGCCGGCGCGAGCCTGTTCGCCGAGGAGTACGGTGGCGTTGACGGCGGGGACGTCGAGTTCGGCGAGGCGGTAGGCTTTTTTGCCTGGCGACGACTTCTCGAAGATCAGGCCCTCGTTCTGATTGACGTGGGTTGTCGCCTTGCGCGGTGTGCCTACAAACTTTGTCTCTGTCATCATCAAAACTCCTGTGCATCGGCTTCGTCGCCCGTTACTGAGTAACTGCCGGACTCCGGACTGTCTACATCTTCTTCGCGCAGGGAGAGAGCGAAGACGATGCCGTTGGCGAACTCAACCGTAAGCGCGTCGCCTTCCTCTAGTATCGCCTTCTCGACCGTCTCGCCGATCTGGGCGCAGAGGGCGTTGCGATACTCCGGCTCGCCAAAGCGGAGCTGTAGATAGTCCTCCACAAACTCCACCGACTTCAGATCCTCGCCATCAATCGCCGAAATATCCATCAGGCCCTCGTCAACTCCTCCGCGGCGAAGGCGCGCAGGCTCGCGGCTGCGGCGATTTGGGCGTGGGATTATTTGTGGTGGACTTTATTGTTGCGGGCTTCTTCGCAGAGGATGGCGCAGCGTGGCAACGGGAGTGGAGGAGGGCCTGCCAGTCGCGTTCGGTCTGGGTGGCGTAGGCGGCGGCGAAGCGGGCGATGGCTGAGTCGAAGCGGGCGGAGGCGCCGATGTAGCCGGCGATGCTGCAGGGGTCGCCGGAGCGGGCGTGGCCGCGGGCGAGCGTCTCGCCGCACACTGTGGCGTACTCCATCAGGCCAGCGGACTTCAGCTCGCTCATCTCGACTGCGGCCTTGTGGTCGTTGAGCTGGCGAACCAGAAAGTTGCGGCCCTGGATGGTGGTGTAGCCGAGGAAGGGGTCGGACTGGAACTGCATGGCGCGTTGGCCCTCGGCGACGCGGCGGCCCTGGTGCAACTCGGCGGGCGCGTTGCCGAGATAGGGCACGTAGGCGGAGAGTGTCTCTTCTTTGACTTGCAGGAAGAGCGGATCCTTGGGGCCGTTGCCCTGCAGGTAGAGGCAGTAGTCGCGCAGGCCGACCGAGCCGGTACCGACGATCTTGAAGGCGACGTCGAGCGGAGTGTACTGCGCGAGGAAGTGGCGGCGTTCGGGCTGGAGGGTTTCGGCGTAGGGGTTGAGCGAGTCGAGGACCGCGCGGGCGAGGTCGCCATGGATGCGGGTGAGGATGGGGTCGATTGTCTTGAAGATGCGCGGATGTGAGTTGGAGCGTGCTTCGATAGTGAGGGCTTCGAGGTTGTGCAGCGCGGTGGCGCGTTCGGCGAGGCGCAGGATCTCGGAGACGGGCTCGACCGTGTGCAGACGGTGGACCTGGTAGTGCGCGAGCTCAAGCACGGGCATGCGCGCGAAGATGTGCATTGAGGTGCGATAGCGTTTGAGGAAGGCGCGTGTGGCGTCGCGGCAGAGGCTGTTCTTCGCGCCTGCCTCTCGTCCGGCGAGGATGAGACTGGTGGCCATGCGCTTGACGTCCCACTCGAAGGGGCCGCGGATGGTCTCGTCGAAGTCGTTGATGTCGAAGACGAGTCGGCCGTCGGGGGCGGCGAAGGCACCGAGGTTGCGGACGTGCGCGTCGCCGCAGAGCTGGGTTTGGATTGCGGTGTTGGGGCCGAGTGAGAGGTCGTAGGCCATGATGGGCACGGCTCCGCGAAAGAAGCCGAAGGGCGATGCGGCCATGCGGTCGTACTTGATCGGCACCAGCTCTGGCACGCGGCCGCGCATCGAGTTAGCGAGAAGCGCGATCGGGTCGGCGCGGCGGAGCTTGGGTTGCCAGACGGCGAGATCGGTGCGGTGCGTGTGCTTGCGCTGGGCCTGGCCGAGGGCGAGTCGTTCGCGGGAGGTGAAGGGGGTGGGCATAGGCTCTGTGGCTAACGTACACCAAATGAGACGAGATCGATTGCGGACCGACACGGAGAGATGCAAAACAAAGACCGACGTGTTCTATTTTTCGATTATTTCGGGAGTGTTGTCCGCAAATAATTGTTGTGGGGGCGGCAGGGTCGTTTAACATGGCTGCGATGGCAACATACGTCGCAGAGAGTGACACCTACGCGGGCTGGAGCACCGGGCGCAACTTCGGATACTTCGGCCTGGCTGCGGGCGCAGTGTGGCTGACGGGCTGGGCGGCGATGCATGGACACTTGCCGGCTCTGCAGCCCGCGGATGCCGGCGGCCAGCTAATGCTTTTTGCGATGGAGTGGATCGGCGGCGGGGTCTTCGGGTTGATGGCGGTGTGCGTGCTGGGGTCGCTGATGCTGTCAAATAAGTCGCGGGGGACGGTGACCCTTGATGACATGGGCGTGACGCGGCAGATCGGCGAACGGAGCCGGATGCTGCGGTGGGCGGAGATTGAGGGCTTCGTCGTGACGCCCATTAGTGGCGGGATCACATTGATTCCGCGCGAGGGCCGAGAGCGGATTGAGATTCCGAGATTCCTGGATGACTACCGGGGATGCATTGCCGAGATCAAGGCGAGGGAAGTCAAAAACCTGCCTCCTGACAACGTGCAGGTACGGCGCGCACGCAGCAAGCGCGGCGGATGGCGACAGGCGATCTGGGCGTATGCGAGCAGCTTCGCGTTCCTGATTGCTTACAACACAGGAGCTACGCACGCGGTGAGAGTTGTGGGCCTGGTGGGCTGTGTCGGATATTTCGCGTGGTTGGTGCTGTTCGAAGATCGGGAACCGGACGATCACGATTGGGCGGGCTGGGTGAGCGGGGCGGTGCTGCTCGGGATGCTGGGGTGGCTGGTGCGGCACATGATGTACACCTGGTAAGCGACAAATTTACATGATACGGAAGCGCTCGCGCATGAGGCGCTGGAAGCGGTGGGCCTGATGAGTTCGTAGACAAACTCTTTGCCGGGGAAGATTGCGAACGGGCTGTCGCCGCGATCTGCGGCTACGATGAACTGGGATGCTCTTGCGAAACAGACAGAGCGTGGGAATGAGCCATGAAGGATGTCTACAATCTGCAACGATTTGTCGATGCGCAGACGGGTGTGTATGAGGGCGCTTGCGCGGAGCTACGCCGGGGACGCAAGACCGGACACTGGATGTGGTTCATCTTCCCGCAACTCAGGGGATTGGGATTCAGCTCGATGGCGGAGTATTACGGAATAACATCTCTCGCAGAGGCCAAATGGTATCTGGAACATCCCCTCCTGGGTGAGCGGTTGATCGAATGCAGCCGGATTGTGACGTTGATCGAGGGACGGAGTTTAAGGGAGATCTTTGGCAGTCCCGACGACATGAAATTTAAATCCTCGATGACCCTGTTTGCCCATGCGGCGACCGCGAATTCAATCTTTATCGAGGCAATCGATAAATACTGTGGCGGAAAATTCGATTCGCTGACTCTCGACCTGCTTCGATCAGGCTGAACTCATGGGCTGGCGGCGGGGAGGGCTGAGATTTGGCCGTCGCGGGAGAGGAGGAAGGTGGTGAGGCCGAACTGGTCTGTGCGGAAGACGCGGGCGTGGGCGTCGTGGAGGCGCTGGATGACCTCCGGGCGGGGATGGCCGAAGGTATTATTGCGGCCGACAGAGATGACGGCGTCCTGCGGGGCGACGAGGGCGAGGAAGTTTGGCGTGGTGGAGGTGCGGCTGCCGTGATGGCCGACCTTGAGCAGCGTGTCGGGACCGATCTGCGCGGCGGGATTGATGAGGGATGCGGCGACCATGGTGCGCTCGCTGGGGGCCTCGGCGTCGCCTTCGAGCAGGGCAGAGGAGTGGCCAAAGGTTAGGCGCATCACGAGCGAGTCGTTGTTGATGGGCGGGCCGGGGTTGGCGTAGTCGGGCGTGGGCGCGAGGACTGTGAAGTCGATCGAATCCCAGGCTATGCGGTCGCCGGCTCGGAGGTGGTGGACGCGGATGCCGAGGGTGGCGGCCTCGGCGAGCAGGGCGCGATAGGGTGCGGAGTCGGGATCGACGGCGACCCAGAGTTCGCGGGGACGGAAGTTGCGCAGGACGGCGGGCATTCCTCCCATGTGGTCGGAGTGGGCGTGGGTGAGGGCGACGACATCGAGGCGGCGGAACTGGCGCGACCAGAGGTAGGGCGAAACAACCTCTTCGCCGATGTCGAAGGTGGAGGAGGTCAGGACGGCGTTTTCGGCGTTGGCGGCGGCCCCGGCGGGGCCACCGGCGTCGATGAGCAGGGCGCGGCCAGTGGGGCCGACAACCAGCAGCGAGTCGCCCTGGCCGACATCGATGGCGGCGACTTCGAGCTGGTTGGGATGGACGTCGGGCAGAACGGGCCAGAGGACGATTGCGGCGGCAAGAGGCAGAACGGCGACGGCGGCCCATGCTGTCGCGCGCGAACGGCGGACGGCCCAGCAGCAGAAGGCGAAGCAAGCGACGGCGAGTAGAGCGTGCGGCAGCGTGGGGCCTGGGACGCGGAGGTCGGCGGCCTGCGCGTGGCTGATGCGGTGGATGGCGCCGGTGACCCCGTGCAGCAGGAACGCCAGCGCGGAGCCGGGCAGAGCGGCGAGCCAGGGACTGATGAGGGATGCGAGAAAGGTAGCGAGGCCGAGCGAGGCGAGCACGGCAATCAGGGGAATACAGATCATGTTGGCGGGCAGCGCGAAGACGGTGGCGCGATGGAAGTACATGGCCATGGGAAGCACCATGACGGCTTCGGCGATGAGGCCGATCAGCACGAGTTGAATGGCCCAGAGGGCTGTAATCACGATCCTTGCGGGGAGTAGATAGGCCCACTTGCCGAGGATGCCGGCGAGTGGTTCGCCCCACATGCGGAGCGAGACTCGCAACTCCGCGAAGCGCGGGGGAATCGCAGGGTCGCGCCAGAGATGGTGAAGATTGCGGGCGGCGCGAGCGTAGGGCAGGAAGCTGCGTTCGCCCAACGGCATGGCGATGCCCGCGATGGCAACGATGGCGAGAAAGGTCATCTGGAAGCTGGCCTCAAAGAGAGCGCGGGGAGACCAGATGAGGACAGCGAGCGCGGCTGCGCCGAGGGCGTTCAGCGGGTTGCGCTCGCGGGAGAGCAGCCGCGCCAGCAGGAAGACGGCGGTCATCAGGAGGGCGCGTTGCACAGGGACGCCAAAGCCGGTGAGCAGCGCATAGGCGTAGGTGAGGGTGAGGGTGAGGAGGGTTGCCAGCCAGTTGCGCAGGCGCAGTCGGCGGGCGATCCAGAAGACGAGGCCGGCGAGCAGGGCGACGTGCATCCCGGAGACGACGAAGAGGTGGAAGGAGCCGGTGCGCTCGAAGCCGAGGCGCAACTGATGGGTGAGGCGGGAGCGGTCGCCGAAGAGCATTGCGTTGAGCATTCCGGCGTCGTCGGGGGTGAGGCGGAGCCGCGGCGGAAGGCGGCGGTTCGCGGTGGAGAGGGCGTAGTCGAGGAGGCGGGCGGCGGCCCAGCTCTGCGCGGCGAAGATGCGGCATTCGGCGCTCGCAGGCAGGCCTGCGAGCGGGGAGTGCGTGGGAACGGTTGCGGACGCGGCACCGGGCAGGACGTTTGCCAGGGGATGGAGCTTGGCGGCGGGGACATTGGCGGTGGCGGCAATTCCCTGGTCGAGGAGATAGTCTGCGAACTGCCATGCGCCGGGGTCGCGGTAGCGCTCGGGCGCGCGCAGGCGAAGGGTGGCTT
>Ga0326728_10013908_pt1 | contig 17297 bp, 14 predicted proteins | sample MB3enrmetagenome_FD_207602 | JGI IMG/M metagenome (GOLD analysis project Ga0326728, IMG submission 207602) | Lab enriched peat soil microbial communities from McLean, Ithaca, NY, United States - MB31MN | ecosystem: Environmental > Terrestrial > Soil > Wetlands > Peat | place: USA: New York... | reverse complement strand
CGCCGAAACCCATTTGCCGTTTGGCGGCACCAAGCAGACAGGCAATGGCCACCGCGAAGCTGCCACCGCCGCGCTGGATTTCTATTCGGAGTGGAAAGCTGTCTACGTGGATTACAGCGACAAGTTGCAGCGGGCGCAAATTGATACGTAGAGAGTGGTCCGTCGAAAAAGGGGCTAGGGGCTAGGGACTGGGGGCTAGGGAGGAACGGTAGGCGGAAAGCAGTAATACGTACACAGTAACCATTTAGCAATTCATAATTCACAATTCATAATTCACAATTCCATGGCCCCTGACACCCGCTCTTAAGGTTGAGGCCGTGCCGCGGGCGGGTCCTGCTGGGCGTCGGGAGGGGCGGCGGTGTCTCTGACTGTATCGGCGCCAGCCCTGGCTCCACCACTGGCATCCAGGTCTGCCGGCAGGGGATGCGGGCCGAGACCGAGTTTCATCAGGGATTTCGCCTCAGGAAGGCCCGTCACCGGGAACCCGTGGTCGGCCTGGTAGCGTCGCATCGCCTCGCGCGTCTGATCGTCCCAGCGGCCATTGGGTTGCACATTCAGGTAGCCGGCTTGGACCAAGGCTTGTTGGATTTCTTGAATGCGTTCCGGCTCCGGGCGCAAGTGTGCCCTCCGACGCCGATCCGCGGCCTGCCTAGCCCTGGCAGAAAGGTGCCGTGCCGCAGGGTGGTGCGCGGACTGGTGTTGGCCCGTGCCTGCAGAGGCGCTCTGAGTGCTGTGCTTGGGAGGCGTGTGGGACTTCGACTTCGCCGTGCCAGCAGAGGCGCTCTGACTGCTGTGCTTGGGAGGCGTGTGGGACTTCGGCTTCGTCGTGCTGGCGCTTTTCGGTGGCGTGGTGGTGTCAGCGGGTAACTGAACCGGCAATATCCACACCAGCGCGGCAACGAGTACTAGTGTTGCGTAGGTTTTCTTATTCCAGTGTTTCAACTTCCTTTTCCTAAGTCCCTTACGGCAGGCGATCCGCAAGGAACAGGGTGGTGTACGAGTGCGGGCCGCTGCCTCGTGCAATAAGCAGCAGCACATCCTCCCCGGATTTCAGGGAAGATTGCATGCGGTTGAAGTCCTCTGCTGAAGCGACCGCATGATGGTTGATGCCCAGAATGATATCGCCATGCTGAACGCCCAAGTCGGAAGCGAATCCGCCCGGCCGGACGTTCATCACCAAGATCCCCTGTCTGCTGTCCAGATGGAGTTTATCAGCGAGCTCCTGGGCTTGCTCACGAGTCAGGCTCTTTACTGCTATCCCGAGGACGCCGGAGCTGGCCTCCGCAGGGGTTTCCTCGCCCTGTTTTTCTGGACCTTCCTGCAACTCAGCAACGATCTTATTACGGTCACCCACTTCGACGTCCGTAGTCAGCCGTTTCCCATCACGAAGGTATTCCACGCGGAGCATCTTGCCAATTTCGGTGTCCGAGACGATAGCCACCAACTCGTCCGCGTTCTTGATAGGTTTCCCGTCGACCGTCAAGATGACATCCCCGCGCTTCAACCCAGCGCGCTCGGCAGGGCTGCCCGCTTCGACGACATTAATGACGACGCCGTGATCAGTTCCGAAGCTTCGCAGTAAGGCCGGATTGTTCTGGCTATAAAACTGGACACCGATGGCGCCGCGCCTCACGCTGCCCGAGGTAATTAGAGCGTTGTAGACCTTTCGGGCCGTATTGGAGGGAATGGCAAAACATATGCCATCATAGGTGCCCCGCTGCGTGGCGATAGCCGTGTTAATCCCAATCACCTGCCCCGCGAGATTGGCCAGCGGCCCTCCGCTGTTGCCGGGATTGATCGCCGCATCCGTCTGGATGAAGCGCTTGAACTGCCCCTGGACTCCACCCTCGACGTCGCGTCCCTTGGCGCTCACAATACCGGCGGTTACCGTAGAATCATAACCAAAGGGACTGCCGATTGCTAACACCCAATCGCCAACTCGCATGGCGTCAGAATCACCAAACGAGGCGGCCGTCAGCGGCTTGTCTGTGTCGATCTTGATAACCGCGAGGTCTGTCCATTGATCGGAGCCGATGATCTTAGCCTTGTACCTGGTACTGTCGTCGCCGTGCAGGGATACGTTGATCCGATCAACCGGCTTATCCTCACCATCCTGCGTAACCACGTGATAGTTCGTCAGGATGTAGCCATTCGTGCTTAGGATAATCCCGGAACCTCGACTTTGTTGCTTGAGGTCGCCCAACGGGGCGCCGGGTGATTCGAAGAACTTGTCGAAGAAATCACCGAAGGGTGTCTCGTCGGGCCCATGGAAGCGTCGGCGCGTGACGCGGACCGTGCTCTCGGCGTTAATGTTCACGACGGCAGGCGCGAGGGCCTCCGCAACCTGGGCAAAGGAGCTTGATAGCTCTGCAGGTGAAGGAGGAGGAAGCAGCTTGGCGTCCGGAGCCACAGTCGAACTTCTGGCGGCACGCACCCCGCGGGAAACCACCGTGCCGATCAAGATTCCGATTCCCAGCGTCACCACGATTACGACCGCCGGGAAAAACTTACGTCCGCTTGTGCTCATTCCGCTTCCCTTCCCAACGCTCGCCCCGTTCTTCAGCGGGCGCACAAATCCATTATAGCATCACTGTGCCAGCCGACTGCTGCCCACTTTTGACGAAACTACTCGGTCCTTGGTAACGGATTGAGATCACGAAAGAGGTCAGTTCTGAAAGGTCGTACCCCTTTCTTTCGGGGAGCACGATTTCACAGCCATAAAAAAATCTGATTCAACCAGGGTTTCTTCATGGTTAGGTGCGTGATCTTGCAAGAACTTTAGTTCTTCATTGAGCAGGCATCGCGGGCGCCGGCAACATCCCCTTGCTCGTGTATGCGATCGGCACAACTCGATAGCGATAGATCATTCCGTGATCGCCCACTACATAGCCTCGATCGGGCGCCGGCAGCGAGAACGCATTCACACCCGCGGGGAGATGCAGATTGACGCTGCTCCAGCGCTTCCCTCCATTGCCCGTGTATGCGAACACGGTGGTCTCAACATACCAACCCACGTTGCCCGCGAATCGAATCGGGTTCTCGCGCCCGGTGACGTTCACGGGAATGCCTTTCCAGGTCCGGCCTCCATCGAACGTCCCCATCAGGCCGTCGCTGGTCTTGATGAATCCAGTCTGGGCATCCACAAAACCGATCGTTCGCTCCTGCGCCTCCGTCGGAAGGAAGGAAGCCAGAGTCCAAACAGTGCCGCCGTCCACCGTCTTGAACACCGGGCTGCTCTGGTCGGAGAGGTGGGAACCGGTTACATAACCAACTTGCGCCGTCGCGAAGCGAAGACTTCGAAAATTGCAGTCGTCGTCGTGCTTCAAGCCCTGGACTTCGACACTCGCCCGGCAGGTGAAAACCGTTTTCCAGGACTTCCCTGCGTCGTCGGACCGCTCCAGTTGCCCACCGTCGATGGAATACCCCGTTGTGGGCGACACGAAAGCATAGGTACGGAGTGCGCCGAACTCTCCGACAGATTCCCAGTTCTCGCCATCGGTGGTGCGCAACAACCGCGATCCAAATTCGCCTGCCCAACCGTGGGTCGGGTCCAGAAAGAACAAATTCGTGAACCCCCGGGTTGCCGAGTGCGGATCTCCCGTTTGGATATCCCAATGCGCTCCGCCATCGGTCGTGTGGATAATGAATCCACCCTCACCGGCGTCGGTGCGTTTAAGCCCCGCCACCCACCCGACTTCCGGGGTCACAAAGAAGACATCGTTAAGTTCAGCATCCTCGGAGTAATTCACCGGCTCCCAGATCGCCTTGAACTTCGCCTGTGAACTTTGCCCGGCGGTGCTCGGCTTTTTCGCAGGCGTGGTGGACCTCGATTGTTGCGCAGCAGAGATCCTCGTAAAGCTGACGAGGATTACCATGAGCAAACTCCATCGCTTCATACGTTTCCCTCCGAGTCAGAGATTGGGTCTGTAAAAAACTAGTGCCCCGGTTCGACGCCCCACATTCTAATTTCCTTCTGAACCGATCTTCACAAACATAGATGAAAATGGTCGTCCAAAGGTTCGTAGGTAGAATTCAGAAGGGCAATGTGGGTTGAAATTCTTTCTCGTTACGGTCAGACTGAGCCGATTTCAAAGGGCAAATGGCAAAGAGCAAATGGCAAATGGACCTGCCCTCACTGGGGCTAACCTTCCACGGGGGAAGGCAGGCGGCCACCCCAAATCTCCGAAATCACCATGCCCGCCAGAATCAGTCCTGAGCCGAGCAGCACCCTGCCTCCAAAGTGTTCCCCAATCACCAGCCTGGAAGAGAGTGCAGCAAATACGGGCTCCAGGGCAAAGATCAGCGCCGTGTGCGCGGCTGGGGTGTATTGTTGGGCCCAATTCTGAACAGAGAAAGCCACCCCGGTTGCCAGCACCGCCGTTACCAGGATTGCCCCGACCAGCCGGCCGGTCAAATGCAAGGTTTGATTCGGCACAAAGGGAAGCGCGCCTAAGGAGAGCAGACCGACCACCAGAACCTGCACAGGCACGAGATGGAGAAAGGAAAACTTCTTCGTATAGTGCCCCACCAGGACGATATGAACCGCAAAAGAAAGTGCACCCGCCAGCGTAAGCAGGTCTCCCCTGTTCACCGCTGCCATGCCTGAGGGGGCAACCAGGAGATAGATCCCAAGAAGTCCCAAGACTCCCCCGACGAGGTTCGCGGATCCCATCCTGAAGCCGGAGAGCATCATGATCACCGGCACCAGGATCACGCTAAAACCAGTGAGGAATGCGCTTTTCGAGGGCGTGGTATATATCAAGCCCCAGGTCTGAAAGAGGTATCCTGCGAACAAGAATAGCCCCAGGATCGAACCGGGAAGGATGGTACGTCGATCCACCTGCCCTCGCCCCAGGATTGCCAGAAGGAGAAGTCCGGCGAGCATAAACCGCACGGCCAGGAAAGGCAGTGGAGAAGCGTCGGCGAGCGCCCCTTTGACGACCACAAAAGTGCACCCCCAGATGGCGGTAACAACCACCAGGAAAGCTTCTGCTTTTGTTCTAGTACTCAAGGATATCCACTCCCGGAATCTGGGGACGGCGCCTCGATCCTCTGACGGGTCGCAAGGTTCTTTGGGCAAAGGGTGGCCGGAGGATTGTCATTCCGAGCGGAGCGAGGAATCCCGCTCTGAGCCTCGAACTTCTCTGGGCAAAAAATGGCTGGAGGGCTGCAAAATTGATTCATTGATTCATCGGCTCATTGGTCCATTGACTCATCGGCTCATTTCACCTGCCGCCGTTTGGTCTTTGCAATGAATCAATGATTCAATGAGTCAATGAATCAATTCGACTCACTTCTTTCCGCTGAAGTCGCCTAGCAAGTTCACAGACCTCGGCTCGTACTTTTGCCCAGCCGTCGAGTGGTCAGCCAAGGCAGGCCGGTAAAGTGTGTGGCAACGCTCGCAGCGGTAAACCTCCGCGGCTCTGCCGAACGCCTTGATGGCTTCCTCTTCCTCCGCGCTGGAAAAGAGACGGTGCGGATCGTCGTAATACCAACGCTTAAGGTGGCCGACGCAAAGCTCTCCCTTCGCGTCTTTCTCATCACAAGCCCTCTGGCCGGGTTTCTTCTCTTTGACTTTGAAAGCCACGTCACCCCCCGGAATTGATTCATTTCTCCAATGAATCATTGCAAAGTTAACAGTCGACAGTCAACAGTTCACAGTTCGAAGCTCATTAATTCACTGGTTCATTGATTCATCGAATCATTGAAGGTGCAACCGAAGGAGATAGGTTAAATGAGTCAATGAGTCAATGCGTCAATGGATCAATTTTCAGTACTCGACTTCCACCAAGCAAAGTCCCTGGGCTGGCGCCGTGGGACCGGCCATGGTGCGGTCGCGGGCTTTGAGAATTCGGATGATACTACTTGGTTCCAACTTCCCTCCCCCGACCTCCATGAGCGTGCCCACCATGTTGCGAACCATGTGGTGAAGAAACCCATTCCCGGAAACCTCGTAGATCAGCATGGATGTCCGGGGATGGTGGATGATTCGGGAAGCGAATACTCTTCGTATTCTTGCTGTTTCGATTTTGTGCGCAGCCGGCTGGCCACCGCTTCCACTGTCCCGGCGAGGCGCATTCTGCTTTCCGGATAGGCCCTCGTGTTCCTCTTCCGCACCGGACCCATCGACGGCCGCGAAGCTTGTGAAATCGTGTTCCCCTTCAAATGATTTCGCCGCCTCCGCCATACGCTCACTGTCCAGGGGAAACGGATAGTGCCAAACGAACCGCCAGAGAAAAGGTGGGCAGACCGGCGCCTGGAGAATCCGGTAGCGATAAGTCTTCGAACGAACATCGTAGCGGGCGTGAAACTTGGCAGAGACTTCGTGGGATTCCTTAATGCGCACTGTGGGGGGCAGAACATCATTCAGTGCTTTCACGAGGTTGTCGCAGGGGATAGGGCAATCCGTTTTGAAGTTGGCCACTTGGTTTAAGGCATGAACCCCGGCGTCGGTCCGCCCGGATCCCCAAACCTGCGCCCTTTCGCCGAGAATTCTCTCGATTGCCGATTCAAGGCACTCCTGCACGGTCAGCGCATTCGACTGGCGCTGCCAGCCATGAAAATCCGTCCCGTCGTAGGCGATGAGCAAGCGGATATTGCGCATAAAGCAGTGGTCAGTCGACAGTTCTCAGTAGTCAGTTACGCCGGTCCCTCGGCACCCGCTGCTAACTTACACTAAATCGGTTTCAGGATGCAAAGCCCGCCTTGAAGCCGTATACTCTTCCGAGGCGAGGGGAGGAATTCAACTGGAGTTACAAAGAGGTGATGGCAATATGAAGGACTCGCATAGCGTGGCGCCGGCGAGTGGAACGGACGCAACCTCTCCGACGAGCGGAGCGCAGCAGTCGTCCGTGGAGCTCGTGAGCGGGAACGAGGCGGTGGCGCTGGCGGCATTCGACGCCGGAGCGTCGCTCGGGACGGGTTACCCCGGCACGCCCTCCACGGAGATCCTCGAGGCCTTTGACGGCTTGGGCGGCCGGGCCCAATGGGCTCCCAACGAGAAGGTGGCGCTTGAAGTGGCTCTCGGTGTTTCGCTGGCAGGGTCTCGCGCGATCGTGACCATGAAGCACGTAGGCTTGAACGTGGCAGCCGACCCACTATTTACGGCGGCCTACCTGGAACTTCCCGGGGCTCTTGTGGTGGTTTCCGCCGACGACCCCGGGATGGCGTCGAGTCAGAACGAACAGGACAACCGCAGGTACGCCGTGGCGGCTGGGGTGGCCATGTTGGAGCCCTCGGACTCCCAGGAAGCGTATGAGTTCACGCTCCGCGCCATCGAGATTGCCGAGCGCTGGCGGAAGCCCGTGATGTTGCGCATGACCACGCGCGTGTGCCACTCAAAAACGGTGCTGCGGCGTGGCAGGACGCCGTCGATTCCGTCACCGCGAGCAGCGGATTTCGCACGGAACATTCCGGCCCGCGTGATGATTCCCGCCTACGCCCGGCCGGCGCACAAGAGGTTGCGTGCCGCTCTAGCGCAAATCGCCGCGTGGAACGAAACCGCGGACGTGAATCGCATCGTCGATGGATCGCCGGCCATGGGCATCATTACGTCCGGCATCTCCTATCAGCACGTTCGCGAGGCCGCCCCTGAAGCGAGTGTGCTGAAGTTGGGCATGACCTACCCGCTGCCCTTCGAGCTCATCCGAAGGTTCGCCTCCACGGTCGAGCGCGCGCTGGTCATCGAGGAGGGCGACCCTTACCTGGTGGAAGCGGTGCGCGCGGCTGGTATCCCCGTCGATGGGAAAACCGAGATGTTTCGCCTTGGCGAACTGAATGTTAGCCGGGTGCGCCGCATCCTGGCCGGCGATGTCTCTCCCGAACCGGAGCTGCCGCCGGGCAAGCCGCCCGCGCTCTGCGCGGGATGCGGGCATCGCAGCGTCTTCTCCAGCCTGAGAAACCTGAACTGCATCGTTTCCGGCGATATCGGTTGTTATACCCTGGCGGTGCTTCCGCCTTTTGAAGCCGTGGATTCCTGTGTTTGCATGGGCGCCTCGATTGGAGTGGGTCTCGGTTTGAGGCACGCCCTTCCACCCGAGCAGGCCAAACGGGTGGTCAGCGTCATCGGCGACAGCACATTCTTTCACAGCGGGATCCCCGGACTGGTGGAGATGGTTTACAATCCGCCGCCCACGGGCCATGTGGTATTGGTGCTCGATAACGGCACCACCGCCATGACCGGCTTCCAGGAACATCCCGGGACGGGGCGAACGCTGGACCATTCCGCCGCCGCCAAGGCGAGCATCGAAGGGCTGGCCCGCGCCGTCGGCGTGCGGAATGTGCACGTGGTCGATCCAACTCTCGATCCCGCGGCTTTCGAGCGACTGGTGAAGGAGTGCCTGGACAAGCCCGAACTCACGGTCATCGTGGCCAGACGGGATTGCTTGCTGGCGGCAAGGAACATTCGCGAATACGAGAGGATGAATGCGCAATGTAACTAACATCGTCATCGCCGGGCTTGGCGGTCAGGGCGTGCTCACGGCCTCAGACATCGTGGCCGATGTGGCGCTGCACGCGGGCTTGGACGTGAAAAAGAGCGAGCTCCACGGAATGAGCCAGCGCGGCGGCTCCATCGCCAGCGATGTGCGGTTCGGACGCGAGGTTTTCAGCCCCATGGTTCCTGCGGGCGAAGCGGACTTTCTGGTGGCGGTCGAGCCGGACCAAGTTTCCGTGAATGCCGCTGTCTTGAGCCCGAGCGGCATTATTGTCGAGCCGTCGCAATTCCGCGCGGATAAGCTGCGCAGCAAGAAGAGCCTGAACGTCGCATTGCTGGGCGCGCTAAGCCGCCATCTAGAGTTTTCCGAAGAGACTTGGGTTGCGGCAATAAGGCGCCGGTTACCGGAAAAGCTGGTTGAAGTCAACCTTGAGGCGTTTGCGTTGGGAAGGGGTCATTGAAGGACAAACCTGTTTCACGCAAAGGTGCAAAGTACGCAAAGGTCGCAAAGCGGAAGTCCTCTCTTCATCTTTGCGGACTGGGCGTACTTTGCGCCTTTGCGTGAACCCAGTCTTTCCTCCACGGGTGATGTCACAGCAAATGTTGCAGAGCGCTTAAGCGGCGCCGTATTCCCGAGCTGGCTCTTCTCCGCACAGCACGCGCAGCACACCCTCGGCGAGCGCCTGCAATTCATCTTCACCCGGATACACGGCCACCGGCGCAATCCACCCCACCGCGGCCTGCACCGCAGCGACCAGCCGAGCCGAATGGGCCATGCCACCCGTGATCAGCAGCGCGTCCACGCGGCCCGGCAGCACCGTGGCCATGGCGCCGATCTCCTTCGCGATCTGGTACGTCATGGCCTTGAACACCAGCGCCGCACGCCCGTCGCCCTTGTCGATCCGCCGTTCCACTTCCGCCAGGTCCTTGGTGCCGAGGTAGGAGTAGAATCCGCTCCCGCGCCACAGTAGAGCTTCCATCTGTTGCTGTGTGTAGTTGCCGCTGAAACACAGGTGCATCAGCTCGATGGCGGGCAGCTTGCCGGGTCGCTCGGCCGAAAACGGCCCTTCATTGACGCCGTCGGCGACATCGATCATCCGGCCCCCCTCGTGCGCCGAAATGGATATTCCGCTTCCCAGGTGCGCGACGATCAGGCGCAACTGCTCATACGAACGGCCGACCTCCCGCGCGTACCTCTTGGCAACTGCCTTGGTGTTGAGGGCGTGCGAGAAGCACTGGCGTTCGATCAAGGCCAGCCCCGACAGCCGCGCGTGCTCCGGCCATTCCTCCACGCTGACCGGGTCGACGATGAAGGCCTCCACGCCGGCCCGCGCGGCCAAGGCCCGCGCCAGAAAGGCTCCCAAGTTCGACGCGTGCTCCCCCCGGCGGGCCTCCCTTAAGTGATCGAGCATCGCCTGGTTCACCCGATACGTCCCGCTGCGCACCGGTGCCAGCAGCCCTCCTCGTCCCGCCACCGCATGGAAGCCGCACAGATCCTCGCCGGCCGTGACGAGCTCACGCTCCATCGCCTCGCGCCGGAACTCCTCCTGATCGAGGACCGGCCTGCCGCGGAACGGCGCCATCTCGACTTCGGAGTGCCGCAGGTTTCGCACCAGCACGGCTTGAGAGCCGGCGAATACGCCGAACTTGGTGGAAGTCGATCCGGGATTGATCGCCAGGATCCGATACTCAACGGGCGGCAAAGATCACCCCCAGGGCGATGGCGTTCAGCTTGTCTTCCGCGCTTTCCACGCGCGAGGGAATGAGGATGGGCGCTTTCGCCCCCACCACGACGTGCGCGCAGGCCGAGCCTCCCAGGTACTTCGCCGCTTTGCCGAACATATTGGCGGCCTCGATGTTCGGCGCCACCAGACAGTCCGCGTGGCCCGCCACCGGGTTGCGGATTCCCTTCGCTGCTGCCGCCCATTCCAGCAGCGCGTTGTCCACGGCCAGCGGACCAAAGACCTCCGCGTCCCCGAATGCTCCCTCCACGCCCATCGCGGTCAGCGCCTGCGCGTCTCCGGTTGAGGGCACCGCGTCGGAGACCACTTCGGTGGCGCTCATGATGGCGATTCTCGGCCGCGCGATTCCGAGGCTGCGCATCACCTCGATGGCGTTTTCGACAATCTGGATCTTCTGTTCCAGTTTGGGAGCCACGTTCAGCCCGCCGTCGGTCAGGCCCACCAAGCGGCGCTCGCCGTTCCCGTATTGGAACAGCATCACGTCGCTCAACAGGCGGCCCGTGCGCAGACCGTCCTGTTTGTCAAGCACGGCGCGCAGCAGTTCGTCGGTGCGCAGATGCCCCTTAAGCAGAATTTCTGCGCCGCCCGCCCGCACCAGGCGGACGGCGGTCGCCGCAGTGTTGTTTGGTGCGTCCACGAACTCCGCGCGCTCGATCAGCGCGTCGAGTCCCAGCGCTTCCGCGATTTCGTGAATTTTCCTGAGATCGCCCGCCAGCACCGGTATGGCGATGCCCAGGCGCAATGCTTCCGCCGCAGCGGTCAACGCCACTTCATCGTCCGCCGAGACTAAGACGACGCGCCGCGGGCCGAGGCCTTTGGCGCGTTCCCGAAGTTCTTCGAACGTGCGGATTATCATCTCAAATGACAATACCATCGTATTGCGAATTTGCAAACCCGCCTGGAGAAGTCCTAGATACTTGCTCACGATTGTTAGTTGGTGCAGTGGATGTTAGAATCATCTGTTTTTGTTAGCTAAGTAAGGACTTCACCAACTCACGACTGACATTTCAGAGCCCGTGATGACCTTTTATGAAACTCCACGTCCAACAATTGCGTAAGCACGGTTCTGAGCCCGTGATTTCAAGAAATCCCATCTGTAGGGAGAAGAACTCTCGATGAAACTCAGGAGCGCACGTTGGTCTGCCTTCATCTTAGCGCTGGGCTCGCTTCTCATCGCCCAGAGCATGCATGCCCAAGCGACCAGAACCACCAACCCGGCAACCATGGAGTATGGAAACACGCGATTGTTTCCGGCCTTCTGGGGGCCTTATTCCTCGCCTTACATTCCCCAGCCGAGGATGAGCAACTCGGAGCGGGTTCACTCGCTGATCAGCGGGGGGAAGTTGCGGCTTTCCATTGAGGACGTCCTTGCCCTGGCGCTCGAGAACAACCTCGACATCTCCGTGGCGCGCTATAACCTGGGTTATGCGCAGACGGACCTCTTGCGGGCGAAGAGCGGCGGCGCAACCCGTGGGGTTCCGGGCGCATTCTCCTCCTCGGCGCTGTTTGCAGGTGCGATCGGCGGCGGTATCAGTAGTATCAGCAGCAGCAGCACGACTAGCGCCAGCACAGTAACGGGCAGTGGCGGCGCTACGAACGTCGGCGTAATTGGCTGCTGCGACCCAGTCGCAGGCGCCCAGTTCGGATGGGACCGCCGGACCTCCCCACTTAATTACACCGTAGTCAGCGGTATTCCCACAGTCATCACTCAAACCACCAACGGTGTCGCCTACTTTGGCCAGGGTTTTCTGACTGGCACCAGCTACGCAGTGGCAGTGAGCGGCTACCGCCAATCCACGACTTCCCTCAACACGCTCTTCAACCCCGCCGTCCCTACAAACTTGACCGTGGGCTTCGACCAGCAACTACTGAACGGCTTCGGCTATCGAGCTAATGCCAAGTTCATTCGCATCGCACAAAATGACATGAAAATATCAAACAGTGTTTTCCGTCAACAGGTGATTACGACGGTCGCTCAAGTTTTGAATCTTTACTGGGATTACCTGTCTTATAAGGAAAACGTCCGTGTAGCGGAACAAGCCCTGGCCTACTCTCAGAAACTCCTTTCCGATAATACGCGTCAGGTCGAAATTGGCACCCTGGCGCCGATTGAAGTGGTGCGGGCGGAATCCGAGGTGGCTTCCGATCAACAGAACTTGATCGTAGCCCAGACCAGCCTGCAACAGCAGGCAGAGTTGATCAAAACGGCACTCTCGAGGAAAGTTGACTCGGAGCTAATGAGCGCTCAAATTGAGGCTTTGGATAAACTCCCGGAGCCAATGCCGAACGATATTCCACCCTTGGATCAAGCCTTGAAGCAAGCACTCCAGAACCGCCCGGAAGTCGAACAGGCTGACCTCAACGTGCGCTACGAGTCAATCGTGGTCAAGGCTAATCGTAATGCCTTGCTGCCCACCCTCGACCTGTTTGCCACTTACTCCCCCTCGGGACTTTCAGGTCTCAGTTCGGTGCTCGGGCCTTGCCCGTCAGGGTACACGGCGAGCGGGGAGCAATGCGTGGGAACCGGCCTCGAACCAATTGCGCGACCGATGGTGGTGTCCAGCCAAGGCATCTCGCAATCCTTGTCCCAATTGTTCCACGCCAATTATCCGGATTATTCTTTTGGCTTCACCTTGCAATTCCCCATTCGCAACCGCGCTGCGCAGGCCGACGTAGCACGCGCCCTCCTCGAACAACGACAACTGGAGGAACAACTTCTGAAGCAGAAAAATCAAGTTGAGCAGGACGTCCGCAGCGCAGAAATCGGGGTGATTCAGGCCAAGGCCCAAATCGAGGCCGCAGTGAAGGCGGTCCTGCTGGCGCAGAAAACCCTCGACGCGGAACAGAAGAAATTTCAGTTGGGTGAGTCCACGGTCTTCCTGGTGATTCAGGCACAGCGCGACCTGGCCACGGCCGAGGGCAACGAAGTGAAGGCGCGCTCGACTTACGCCAAGGCTCTCACGCAATTTCAGCAGGTGACCGCCACGATTCTGGCTGACTACCATGTCGAATTGAACGACGCGCTTCAAGGGAAGGTGACCCGCTCGCCGAACATTCCAGGCACGCACGATGAACCAGCCACTCAGACCTCTCCTCCAAACCCACAAGGATAAGCGGGACGCGCCTGACCTTTACCCATACCCTCGGCTGGACACGGGGGCAGAGGTCGGAATCGTAGCCCTCTGCCTCGGGGTGAACGCGCCCGACATCTTTCGCTCGAACCGGGGACAGAAGTCAGAATGGTAGTCCTCTCCCCTGGGGAGAGGGTGGCCCGCGTCCGGCGTTTTCACCAGCCGGCGCGGGTCGGGTGAGGGGTTCCTCTCGTCGCTAAGCAAAGTTCCTGCGCTCGCCTATGTCTTCGCACGGCCGAAGCCGGTTTCTTCATCTCACAAAGAAATCAGCCGTCAGAAATCGCATATTGACCGGTCTCCTCTGGCAAAATCGCATCACAATGAGTAAATAAGTGGATGTTGATCGCATTATTCCTGTTCTATGTTTCAACGCTTGGCCTCGTCTACTTCATGGTTCTCAGGGTAAATCGGAATTTGCCGAGGTCCCGTCGCATTCGGTTTCTTAATGTTGTGTCTAGGGGTGACTGGGCTCGCCTGTCTTGGGCAGATTGGACTAGGCTCCCCACCGAGTACAAAACGTTCTATCCCAGAAGCATTCTGTACCGGCTAGCGGTGTCTGGTGGGATCACGATGCTGGTGATTGCTATGGCCATGTTCGCATTACGTTTCTGGGAATATGCAAAACACATTCCCTAGACGATTAGGTGTGAGTCTGAAAATTCTCCAGGTAGCGCAGCTCGTTTTGAAGAACCGCGGCTTGCTCTCAGCCAGCGCGAGTGACCCCTCACCCGTCCCGCTCCGGCTGATGAAAGCGCCGGCAGCGGGATACCCTCTCCCCAAGGGAGAGGGATTTTGGTTTCTGCGCTCTTTCACAAGTTTGACTTTGCATTTGGCCTTGAACTAAGATGCCCTCCGGGTCGTAGTGTACGATGCAGAGAGGGCTAAAAACGGGCACCGAACTGGAGACGGGGCGTTCCGAGCGCCGACCCTCCGCTGCCCAGGCCCGCTGGGAGGAAGAGGTACTCAAGCCCGCCCTCAAGAGCTCCCCCGAGCGGCAAGAGGTCTTCACGACCCTTTCCGGCGTGCCCGTCGAAAGACTGTACACCCCATCCGATCTGGCTGATTTTGATTATTCGCGCGACGTCGGCGAGCCGGGTGAATATCCTTTCACGCGCGGCATCCACCGTACCATGTACCGGGGCAGGGTCTGGACCATGCGCCAGTTCGCGGGATTCGGCAGCCCCGAGGACACCAACCAGCGCCTGCATTACCTTCTGAAGCAAGGGCAAACGGGACTCTCTATCGCCTTTGACCTGCCTACCCTAATGGGCTACGACAGCGACCACGTTCTGGCTGAGGGCGAGGTTGGCAAATGTGGGGTCGCGGTTTCATCTCTCGCTGATATGGAAACCTTGCTCGCCGGGCTGCCGCTCGAACGGATAACCACCTCCATGACCATCAATTCGCCTGCGGCCATCATCTGGGCAATGTACCTGGTCGTGGCAGAAAAGAGCGGGGCCGAGCTCAAGAAGATCTCAGGAACAACACAGAATGACATTCTCAAGGAGTACATCGCCCAAAAGGAGTACATTTATCCGCCCAAGCCTTCCATGCGCCTCGTCGTGGACACTATTGTGTATGGCGCACGGGAAGTCCCCCGCTGGAATGCCATCTCCATTAGCGGCTACCACATTCGTGAGGCAGGATCGACAGCGGTGCAGGAACTCGCCTTCACCTTGCGGGACGGCATGGAATACGTCGAGTGGGTGGTACGCGCAGGCATGAGCGTGGACGAGTTTGCGCCCCGTCTCAGCTTCTTTTTCAACGCGCACAACGACTTGTTCGAAGAAGTGGCAAAATATCGCGCTGCCCGTCGAGTTTGGGCGCGGGTGATGCGCGAGCGTTTTGGCGCGCAGAATCCCCGCTCCTGGCTTTGCCGTTTTCATACCCAGACGGCGGGCTGCTCGCTCACTGCACAGCAACCGTACAACAACGTCGTGCGCACGACCCTGCAAGCACTCGCGGCGGTTTTGGGGGGAACGCAGTCTTTGCACACCAATTCCCTTGATGAAGCCTGGGCCCTTCCCACCGAGGCGGCGGTTACGATTGCGCTGCGGACGCAACAAGTCATTGCTCACGAAAGCGGCATAACCAACACCGTTGATCCGCTCGCCGGCTCGTATTTCGTGGAGAAGCTGACGGCCGAAACCGAGCGCGCCTGTTACGAGTATTTTGACAGAATTGATGCCTTGGGAGGCATGGTGGCGGCAATCGAAAAAAGCTTCCCGCAGAAAGAGATTCACGATGCCGCCTACGCCTATCAGCAGGCCGTCGAACGCAAGGAAGCGGTCATTGTGGGCGTCAACGATTTCGTTACCGAGGAAGAGCGCCCCATCACCCTATTGGTAATCGATGAGAACGTTGCCCGTCATCAGCGACAGAAGTTGGAGCAGTTGAAGAAGCAGCGGGATAATTCCCGCGTCCAGGCGACCCTCGAATCTTTGGGAAACGCTGCTGCCACGGATGCCAACTTGATGCCATACATTCTCGAGTCGGTGCGCGCGTATGCCAGCCTCGGCGAAATGTGCGACGTCCTGCGGCGCGTTTTCGGGACCTACGAGGAGCCGGCATTTCGATAGGAGCAGTGACGAGCAGGATTCAGGATTCAGGAGCCAGGATTCAGAGCAGACGCGGGGAGCGCAGGTCCTGAATCCCGAATCCTGAATCCTTGCCTGTCACACGTCACCAATCTATGGACCGTCGGATTCGAGTTCTGGTTGCCAAGCCCGGCCTGGATGGCCACGACCGGGGAGCCAAAATTGTGGCGCGCGCCCTACGCGATGCCGGAATGGAAGTGATTTACACCGGCCTCCGGCAAACGCCGGAGATGATCGTCAACGCTGCGCTCCAGGAAGATGTGGACGCTATCGGCGTCTCGATTCTTTCCGGGGCGCACCGCACCATCGTCCCGCGCATCTGCGAGCTGCTTCGTGAAGAAGGTCTCGAGGATATCCTGGTGGTCGTCGGCGGCATCATTCCGGATGAAGACATTCCGGAGTTGAAAAAGGTTGGCGTTGCTGAAGTCTTCCAGCCGGGGGCGTCAACTCAGCAGATTGTAGACTTCATCCGGGAGAACGTGAGATAGGATTCAGGATTCAGGATTCGGGATTCAGGGCGTGAGACCCTCGGACCTGCTCTCTTGCGACCCCTGAAACCTGCTTTCCTGAATCCTGAATCCTTGCCCATGGAATTCCACAGTCACAATTCGGTGGCCGTGCTGAGCTTTCCGCGGGACGCCGGATACCCTCGGCTTACGATGGGAGTCCTTGCGGAACTGCGCAACCTCCTCAATGAAGTCAAGCTCTCCGGCCTTTTCCAGGGCGTGGTGATTGCCGCCAACTCCCACTCTTTTGCAACGGGTGCTTCCATTGAGGAAGTCGCATCGGTTGAAGGGATAACCGCCCGCGATTTTGCGCAGGCGGGACAATCACTCTTTAACCATGTTGCGAACTTCCCTCTTCCCATCGCTGCGGCCATCCGAGGCTATTGTTTGGGAGGAGGCCTGGATCTGGCCCTGGCGTGCCATGCGCGCATCGCGACCTACGATGCCTCTTTTGGCCACCCCGGAGCTTCCCTCGGCCTCATCACCGGTTGGGGAGGGATTCAGCGACTGACTCGCTTGATCGGCAGGGCGGCTGCGACGCAACTCTTGCTGACAGCGGAACGCGTTCCGGCCACCCAGGCCCTGACGCTGGGGTTGGTCGATGAACTGGCTCCCTCTACAGATTTGGTGGAGGTGGCGGCGCGCCGCGCCCTGGCTCGGACACACATGAAAGAAAATTGGAAAATGGAAACATGACTCACAGTGAAACGGGCAGCAACGAATCCTCCCTGCCGCCCTCCAAGCGCGCTGCCCGTCGCATCCTGCAACGCGCCTTTGTTCTTGCCGGGCGTGACAGGCAATTGCGCCAGCACATCCGTGAGGCCCGCCTTACAACCCTGTGGATTCTGGAAGACTGGGATTTGGTTTGGACCGTGATCATCGATCAC
>Ga0326728_10013907_pt1 | contig 17298 bp, 11 predicted proteins | sample MB3enrmetagenome_FD_207602 | JGI IMG/M metagenome (GOLD analysis project Ga0326728, IMG submission 207602) | Lab enriched peat soil microbial communities from McLean, Ithaca, NY, United States - MB31MN | ecosystem: Environmental > Terrestrial > Soil > Wetlands > Peat | place: USA: New York... | reverse complement strand
GACCGGGGCGGCAGCAGAGGCGACCTTTGCTGGCTGTCCATGAACCGGGAGAGGGCGTGATCGGCTCTTTGTATCAGTGCGCCCTTGTTCCCACGGCAGATATCGGCGAAGTGCCCCGGCTCTTTAATTGTGCATAGCTCCACCGGTACGTGTGAGCTTCCAGGGCTATCCCGGTGCCGAGATTTGTAGATACTATGAAAGATTGCGGCCCCGAAGATGACAAGGCTTGCCGCGAAAGGCGTCTCGGCCGGCAGGCCGAAAGGCAGGTGCGAAGGACCTATACCAAAATCTTTCCTTTCGGTTCGGCGATAAATTCACCGATCACCCAAAAGGTAGTGTTGTTTTGGGCTGCCCCATCCTCGAACGCCTTCAGATCGTCGTGATCGACGGCGATCAGCAGGCCCCCCGACGTCTGGGGATCGAAAAGGATATCGGTAAAAAACCCCCTCGTTTCCCCGACCACGCACTTTCCGTAGAAGTCCCTATTCCTGTAGAGCCCGGCGGGCACAAAACCCGATCCCGCCAGGGCTACCGCTTCCTCGAAGTAGGGGATTTTATCGGGGAAAAGCTGCACGCCTATCGAGTCCTTGAGCATTTCCGACAGATGGCCGGCAAGGCCAAAACCCGTCACGTCCGTCGCCGCATGGGCGCCTACGGCCCTCATCGTTTCTGCTGCCCGGTCGTTCAGCGCGGCCATCACCTCTATGAGCTTCCCGGCCGCGTCTTCATTGACCATATCTCCTTTTATGCCCGTGTTGAGGATGCCGGTGCCGAGGGGTTTCGTGAGAATGAGGAGGTCATGAGGCCTGGCCCCAATGTTCCTCACGATCTTTTTCGGATGCACAAGCCCGGTGACCGACAACCCGTACTTTATCTCCTGGTCGTCGACACTGTGGCCGCCCAGAAGGCTGGCCCCCGCTTCGCGTATCTTGTCCGCCCCACCCCTTATGATCTCCTTGAGGACTTTGATATCGTACATCCCGGGCGCGAAACAGACGATATTCATGGCGGTCAACGGCTGCGCCCCCATGGCGTAAATATCGCTGAATGCGTTTGCGGCGGCGATCCGACCGAAATCGTAAGGGTCGTCAACGATCGGGGTGAAAAAATCGACGGTCTGGACGAGTGCCAGCTCATCACTGATCCTGTAGACGCCCGCGTCCTCAAACCCCTCTATACCCACAAGCACATTTTCATCGGTAGGTATCTGCACCCCGCAAAGAATATCGGATAGGTCCTCCGGACCTATTTTTGACGCTCAACCCGAGCCGCGGACGTATTTTGTCAAATGCTCAGCCATGACGGTCCTCTTTTCTCATGAGGAACGGCGAATCGACCATTGCCCCATTCTTAAATTATAACACATCGCGCGCTGATACTTGAGCCATTTGGTTTTACTCCCTTCACTCCTTTGGTGTAAAATAGGAAAATTCTCTTCGAGGCGGTGATCATGCAAATAGAAACCCTCCGACGGCTCCTCGCCGCTGCAAAGGGAGAAGAGCCGGCCGATAAGGTCATCAAGAACGGCAGGATTATCAATGTCTTCACGAACAGTGTCGAAGAGGGCTTGGTCGTCTCGATAAAAGACGGCTATGTGACAGGTATCGAGCCGGAAGCCGGGGTGGTATGGTCCGGAAAAACGGAGGTCATCGACGCGGGAGCCCGATATCTTTGCCCCGGTTTTATCGACGCCCACATGCACCTCGACAGCTCGTACCCCTTCCATACCATTGTGCCCTATTCCCTGAAAGGCGGCACGACCTGCCTTATCTCGGAAGGCGGGCTGGTGGGCACGTCCTGCGGCTTCGCAGCCCTCGAATGCTTTTTTGACAGTACGAAAGGTTACCCCTTGCGCTGTTACTTCCTCGCACCGCCGGAGACACCCCCTTTCCCGGACATGGAGACCGCCGTCGGCCTCAGCATGCCTGAGTTCGAGAAGATACTCAGGAGAGAAGATGTGTTGGGGATAGGGGAGGGCTACTGGACGAGGATCGTGGAGGGTGACGAGAGGGTGCTGGGACAGGCCGCGCTGGCATTGTCGCAGCGTAAGACGCTCGAAGGCCATGCAGCAGGTGCGAAGGGGCAGAGACTCGTGCAATACCTCGTGACCGGGATCACCTCGGACCACGAATCGACAACACTGGATGAGGCGCTCGAAAAGCTCAGGTTCGGCGTCTACGTGATGATCAGGGAAGGTTTTGTGCGAAGAGAGCTGGGGGAGCTCTCGAAGCTCAAGGACCTGGACGTGGACAAGAGGAGGCTCATTCTTGTCTCGGATTCCTTCGATGCGGTGATGCTCTGCGAGGAGGGTTATCTCGATTCCATCGTGAGAAGGGCGATAGGGTACGGGTTCGACCCCATAGAGGCGATCAAGATGGCCACCATCAACGCCGCCGACTATTATGGCCTGCGTCATCTCGGCGCCATTGCGCCTCTTCGCCATGCGGATATACTGTTTCTCGACGACCTCGAGGGCGTTTCGGTTGAGCACGTGATGGTGAACGGCGAAATGGTCGTGACGGACAGGGAGTTCAGGGGGCAGATAAGGCCTTACAAATACCCCGACGCCATGAAGCGGACCATCAAGGCGGAAAAGGTTACCGAGGAGGCGTTCCGCATACGTGCGGTCCCGGGCAAGGGGCGGGTACGGGTCATCCATGTAGTGAACGAAACCATCACCCGTGAAACGGAAGCCACCCTGCCTGTGTCTGACGGCTACCTCGAAAAGGACATTGACAGGGACATCCTGCCCGTGGCCGTGATCTACAGGGGTGGTGGAAGACAAATGGGCAAGGGCTTCATCACGGGGACAGGCATAAAAGAGGGGGCCTTTGCCACCAGCCTCACCTGGGACGCGGGCAATCTCCTCGTGGTGGGAAGCAGCGAGGCGGAGATGGCGAACGCGGTGAACCGCCTGATAGACCTTCAAGGTGGCTATGTGATATCGCGGAAGGGGAAAATAAGCTATGAGTTCCCTATGCCCGTGTTCAGCGTTATACCGGAGTGCTCATTGAAAGAAAACGCGGAGAAGATCAAGGAGCTTGAGGTGAGGATGGCGGAAATAGGGTCGACCATGCCCAAGCCTTTTCTGATGCTCCAGACCATACCCTTTACCGGCCTCCCGTTCCTCCGAATCACCGATAAGGGGCTGGCGGACATCAAGAACAAACGGCTGATATCGCTCTACCTGGACTAAGAGATAGGGGAACCTCCCATGGTCCTACCCGACGGCCGGGAGATTCCCCCGGACGCAGCAGGCTTCGATCACTTTCGCCGGTAATCATTTTCTTAAGGGCGCCGGTCGAATTATTTGCCGCTCCCTCTCAGTTTCATTATCTCCTCGCAGGTCGGCAGGTAGTCCTTTCCGGGGATCGTCACCATGTTCGATCCGATCAGGAAGTTATACGTGGGGACCTTCTTCGTGACGCCGTAGTACATGGGGAGAATGAGCTGGTGATCGCAGGCGCGCATCTGGAGCTTGCCGACGGGACTGTCGACCACAAGGCCCTCCATGGCGTCAATGAAGCGCTCGCGGTCCACTTTTCCCGCCTTCTGATACGCCTTCGTAATAAGCAGACCCGCCACATAGCCGTAAAACGCGGTAGATCCGGGATACCTCTTGTAAGTCTTCATGAATTCATCGGCAAAGGCCTTGTTCTCCGCGATGTTGGGGTAGTAGAAGTGGTAGCTTGAGCTGCCCATAATGCCTTCAGGCGCGTCCAGGCCCAGGGGGCGGAGGGCAATCGTGTCCGTCGCGTAGTGCTGATAGATGGGGATCTTCTTCTCGAGACCCATGGCCTTGACCGCCTTCAGGAAATTGACGACTCCGCCGCCGCCGGCCGCGCTGATGATGCAGTCGGGCCGGGCGTTCAACGCAGGGGTGATATAGGGCGCCAGGTCCGTCTCCCCTACCTTTCTCCATGATTGGCCGAGGAGCTGCACGTCCGGCCTGATCGCCTTGAGATTACTCCATAGGGCATCGGCGCAGGCGTGGCCGAATTCGTAATCCTCACCCATGATCCAGTACTTCACATAGGGCTTTTTCGATAAAGCCAGGGCCGTCGCCTTTCCGATCATCATAGTGTTCTCGTTCGTGTTGAAGACGTAGCGGTGCCCTTTTTCGCCGGTGATCTTATCGCTCTTCGCGTCGGTGACAATGAAGGGGATCTTTTCTTTCCGCGCGAAGTCGGACATGGCGAGGGCCCCGCCGGAGTTCGTCGATCCTATAATGAGGTCGACCTTCTCCCGCATGACGAGGTCTTTGGTCATCTCAAGGGCGATATCGGGCTTGAACTTGTCATCCCGGACGAGAAAGACGATTTTTCTTCCCAGCACGCCGCCTTTCGCGTTTACCTGGCTTATCGCCAGCTTGAAGCCGTCGAGTACGTCCTCGGTGTAGGTTGTGGCAGGTCCGGTATACGTGTCGACGATGCCCACTTTGATAACATCTTCTGCGGAAACCGACAGGGCATGCCCCAGGATGCAGCCAGAAAACACCACTAATGCGGTTATGCACAGCAGAAATCTTTTCACATCGACCTCCTTAATTATTTTCGGTTCTTCGTAAACCCGCTCCCGACCCTCTTTCCACCCGCACGTTTTTCAGCGCGCTCACCCGCGTTCGCGCCTCCCCTTCCTCTTCTGAGGACACACGAATTGGCACGTCGCGCAGTTGACGCAAAGAGCATCGTCCAGTTTTATCCGCCCCTCTGACTCATCGAAGAGGAAAGCCGGACAGCCGTAGAGGTCGATGCACCTCTTGCACCCGTTGCAGTTCGTAGTGAGATCAGGGGGTTGAGCGGACGTGTTCTTCCCCGTTTTGGCATAGAGCAGGCATGGGTGTCGTGCGACGATTACGGCCGGCCCCCTGCCTCTTTGCTTCAGATCGGCCCCTGCCTCTTTCACGGCTTTAATCATGCCCGGTATATCGTAAGGGTCGAGGACCTTCAGGAACTCCACGCCGAAGCCCTTTGCCACCTCTTCTATGGGGATGGCATACTCACTCGCCCCCTCGGCCCTTCTGCCGCTCTGCGGCGTCGGCTGCATGCCGGTCATCGCCGTAGTGCCGTTGTCCACGACGACCAGGATGTACTGCTTGCCTTTCCTCACCGAGTCGTAGAGGAGGGGGAGGGCTGCGTGAAAGAAAGTGGAGTCGCCAATAGAGGCGACGATGGGCATAAAGGGGCCGTCCTGGTGAAAGGCCTCGTAAAAACCCGCGGCAAGGCCGACGCTCCCGCCCATGTCGACGCACGTATCGACCGCGCCCTGGGAAGTGCCCAGGGTGTAGCAGCCGATATCCCCCGGGAAGACAGCCTTCGGAAAGGCCTGTCTCATTGCATAGAAAGAGGCCCGATGGGGACAGCCGGCGCACAGCTTCGGCGGCCTCGGTGCGAAGGAGACGGTGCTGACCGCCTCTTCGATCGCCCTGTCAGGAGAAAAGAGCCTTGCTCCCACGCCCGCTTTCTCCGCTACCACCTGCATGATACCCCTGATCACATCGTAGGTGAGTTCACCCTGCCGTGGGACGTATCCGGTGGACCTCCCGAAAACCTTGCTCCTGTCGCCGATCAGGGCCTCGAGCACCTCGTCCGTTTCCTCGAGGACCACTACATGCTCCATACCCCGGACGAACGCGAAAAGACCGGCCTGGAGAGGGAAGATCTGCGCCACCTTGAAGAGGGAGACCGCCTTCTCCAAGCCAAGCTCGTCGAGGACGTCCATGACGACGTTGTAGCTCATACCGGAGGTCACGATGCCGAGGCCGTTCCCATTCGACAATTTCAGACCCTCGTCGAGAGACCCTTTTTCAGGCGTTGGGGTATCGAGGGAGACAGCCTCTCTGGCATGGCTCACCCTGTGGGTCGACCGGAGGACCACCGGTGTTTGCCTCTTCACCGAATACGCGAGCGCCCATGACGCGAGGCTGCGGGCATCGCCGGGGGACGAGGCGTCGAACACGGGAACGCCGAAAAGGGTGGCGATCAGTCTGGAATCCTGCTCGGTCTGCGAGGACTGCGGTCCCGGATCGTCGCAGGATACGATGAGAAGACCGCCTCTTATGGGCGCCTCTCGGCCCTTTATGAAAGGGGGAAAGGCGACGTTCAGGCCCACCTGCTTCATCATGCACGCGGCCTTCTTCCCCGCCATTGCCGCGCCAAGGGCTACTTCCATGGCCACCCGTTCGTTGACCGACCACTCTATATGGATGTTCCTGCCCATCCTTCTCTTGAAATCGATCACGGCTGGCAGGATTTCCGAGCTCGGCGTACCCGGATAGGCGGAGGCGAGATCTATGCCTGCCTCGACCAGCCCGAGGGCGATTGCCTGATTACCTATCATGACCTCTACATTGCTCAAGCCTGAAACCTCCGTCTTCATAACCTTTGCAGGGCCTCGTTTCTCCCCGCCTCACAGACTGCTTTATTCATCGCGAAGAGCCTCTGCGCGACTTTCCGCTCCAGGGCGCCGACTATGTTCTCGATGGAGTAAGGCCCGATGGCGAAGGCTGAAAAGAAACCGAGCATGGCCATATTGGATGCCTGTATCGATCCCGTCCGTCCGGCTATCTCGTCGGCGTTCACCAGGAAGCATCCGGCCTTCCTCGCGAGGAGCAGTGCATCGACCGGTGAGGGCACCGCGCTCCTTCGTGAATTGACGATGGCGAGGCCGCCCTTTTTCAGGAACGGAAGATTCCGGTAAAATTCGCTCTCTTCAAAGGAGAGGATGACGTCTGCGTTCTCCCTGCCCACAAAGGGACTCCGGAACGTCCCGACCTTCACCAGGGAGACCACGGACCCCCCTCTCTGGCTCATACCGAGCTCGTCGGAGGCCATGGCGCGATATCCGGCCGATATCGCCGTTTCGATCAATACCGCCGAGGCAAGGAGCACACCCCTGCCTCCGATGCCTGTGCACACGATTTCCCATTTCATAAGTCGCCTTCATAGAGCAGCACGGTCAGCTTTCCCTCCCCGTGGTAGTCTTCGATCTCCCCGGCCGTCTTTACACGAAAACAGCGGTTGAAGCCGAAGCCCCCGAAGAGATGCTCAAGCTCATCCGCTCCCCCCTTTGTCTTTATCAAAAGGAGATAGGCCGACCCGTTGTAGAGCGTGTTGACGAAGGCAGGCAGACCCGAATGGAGAAAGGCTTCCGCGTCGGTAACGGCGAGTATGCCTCCCTCTGTCCCTGATTTCACCATGCCGTGCGCGATGTTGAGGGAAGACGCAGGTCCGAGCTCATCCCTCACGACGGTAAGGCCGAATAGGACCTCGCCGGCTCCGGATGCCCCCTTCTTGCGCGCATGCGGCCCTTTCCGGCTCACGTGTCCCCCTATCCGCTCTTTCTGCTTCACCTGCAGCCCGATGGCCGCGTACGGACCCTCGACGACCCGTACCTCCTCCATCCCATCGATAAACGTCGAGACGAGCCGCTGCGGGAGCGGAAAGACCGAGCCGAGGGCCAGCACGCTCACGTCGTCCCCCGGCGCCTCTTTCCCACACGCATGGTGGGTGATGAAGCCCCTTTTTCCCCGCAGGAGCTGCACGTTGCCCGTGTAGGTCTCGAACTCATCAGCCATCCTGTCTATCTTCTCGTTAAGGGCCTTGTGCAACTCGTACCTGAACTGAGGGATTGCAGCCCATCTGGCCGGGTTCTTCACGAAGGCGGAACGACCCGCCGGGCCCTTGAGCTCTTCCGCCCTCTCGAAAGGCTCACGGGGGGGCAGGGTCTCCACCAGACAGGGGATCTCGTAGCGCTCGGAAAGGTCGAATGCGAAAGACAAGGTGGAAGAGAGACCGTCCCGACTGCCGTCAGAGACGAGAACGGGCAGTTTCGAAAAGAGACCGAGAGGGGTGACGTCGAGGGCGCCTTCCTTCACGGCCGCGATGACAAGACCTCCCTTGACCCCCATGTAGGCCGAGCTCATCAGCGGGTCGAGGGCCTCATAGACACCCGCCGCCGAGAAGATGCAGGCCGCCCGTTTTGCGGTCCATGCGCCTGCGAGCGCCATTTCGAAGGCCGCCTTTTCATTTATGCATGCTTCAAAATGGACACCTGACCCCTTCGCCGAATTCACCTCAAGTCCGGGCGCGCCCGCCGTGTAGACAAGTCTCGCCCGGCAGGAGAGTATCAGTTCGTAAATATTTTGGTACATAGGCTCATCCCTTCTATCCCTCACTCTATCATAGTTTCAGACACGGGTGTTATGCCTTCCTGGCGTCCCCAACGCTGCCTCATCCCGGAGCTTTCTTGTTGCCTCCGTGTTCACCTTCATGGTCCGGGGATCGATGACCACCCCGTATTCGCTTCTCGCCTGCTCAGGCGTCACATACCCCTCGGCCACGTCCGCCTCTACCATCTCGGGCTCGCGCTCCAGGGGGCTGCCGTAGCCCCCTCCCCCCGGCGCATCGATGGTCACCACGTCTCCCGGTTTCAACTGCGTCAAGCCGTAGGGGTTTCCAGCCTCGCCGTTTACGAGGAACCGGGCTTTAGCGCCTGGTTTCCCCCCGAACAGTCCTTCGGGAGGGTACGTGTACCTGCCGGACTGCATGGCGAGGTTGACAGGGGGGGTCGGTGCGTAGCTGTCATCGGGCACCCTGAAGACGACCCTTTTCCCGACACCGCCCTTCGTTCTGCCCGGGCCGCCGGAGTCGGCGAGGAGTTCCCTTTTTTCGATAATGAGGGGCGTATCGCTCTCGAATATCTCCACGGGCGTACCCGCGCCGTTTGCGGGAAAAATATAGACGTAATTGCCGTCATTGGCGGCGCCCGCCCCCATGCCCCCGCCCCTGATGATCACCGAGTGCCACGGCCTTCCGTCGTTCCTCTTCCCGTAGAATACATTCATCACCGCCGGGGTGCCGCCGCTTGCCGCGATCACCTTTGCGGGCAAGGCCGCAGATAAGGCCCTGTAGATGATCTCAGTGAGAAAGTGGCCGATCACCAGCCGCGCCGCCACTGCTGCAGGGAAGCGACAATTCACGACGGTCCCTTCCGGCGCGGTCATGCGGATGGGTCGCGCGCAGCCCTCATTGTTCGGAATGTCGGGACCGAACATACTCTTCATCGCCATGAATACGTAAGCAAAGGTGAAATTGAATACGACGTTGCCCCCCCAATCCACCTGTGGGGAAGAGCCGGCGAGGTCCACTGCGATATCGCTCCCCTTCACCTCGACGGCAGCCTTGATCAGGACGTCTCCCCTGCCCTTCATCTGCTCCACGATGCCTTCGGCCCGGTAGACCCCGTCCGGGATCTTCTCGATCTCCTCCCTCATGCTTTTCTCTGTGCGGCTGATAATCTGGTCTGCCAGATCGTCGAGATCATCGAGCCCGTTTTCCTTGAGCATCTGGCATATCTTCTCGGCGCACACGTGGTTGGCCGCGATCTGCGACCTGATATCGCCGATCACCTCATCGGGCGTGCGCACGTTCCACCTGATCATTTCGAGCACCGACTCATTGAGGACCCCCTCTTTATAGAGCTTGACGAGGGGGATGAAGAGGCCTTCCTCGAATACTTCATGGTTGTCCGATGAGACGCGGCCTCCGATATCGGAGTGATGGAAGACGCAGGCGGTAAAGGCGACCAGCGTATCGCTGTAAAAGATGGGGCTCATGACACAGACGTCGTTGAGGTGGCCCGCCAGGGCCCACGGGTCGTTCGTGATGAAGATGTCCCCCGGCCTGTACGTGTCCGGCGAGAGGCTGTTGACGAGGTTCTTGATGCCCAGTGCCATCGCGCCCGATTGACCGGGAGTTGCAAAAGACCCCTGGGCCAGTTCCCGTCCCTGCCGGTCGGTAAACATGCAGGTGTAGTCATGGGCATCGCGGAGCAGGCTTGAAAAGGCCGTGCGGGCGACCGTGCCGTCTGCTTCATCCACTATGGAGATCAGTCTGCGCCACAGGATCTCCAGGGTGATAGGGTCGAACATCGTTGCCATTTTCACGCCTCCTTGAGATCAACCCACAGGAATCCGAACTCGTCCGTCCGCACGAGGGCGTCCTCCCCCACAATGAGGGTCGATTCCTTCTCTTCAATGATGGCGGGACCGCGAAAAGCCGCGTCCGGAAATAATTTGTAGCGATCGTACACCATATAGGGAATAAAGTCCCTCTTGATGGGGGAGTAGGCGTTCCGTTTTCCCTTGACTGCCCCCTCCAGGGTCTGTCCCTGCTTTTTTTCCAATTTCGGTAATTGCAGGAGTTTTTCAGGGAGGCTGGCCCTGACCTTGAAATTGATGAACTCCACCTCGGAATCAGGATAGGTCCTTCCGTACAGCCTCTTGTAGACTTCATCAAACGAGCGGCGAATCTCCCCCTTCTCGATCTTCGAGAATGCACCGCCTGAAATGGGCACGTTCGTTTCCGCGCCCTGTCCCACGAAACGCATGTCGAGAGATCTCTCGAAATGGATCGATTCCCCTGTGCTGTCCTTCTTGAGTGTTTTGGCGGCCTCTTCTTCCAGGGCGGTGAAGATCCGCTCTATTTCCTCGAAACGGGCTTCCGTCAGGGAGACCTTGTGGCTCCTGAGGAGATCGAAGGCCCGGGGGGCGGTGAAGAAGCCAAGGGCCGAGCCGACGCCCGCGTTGGGCGGGACAAGCAAGCGAGGGGCGCCCAGCTTCCTGGCAAGACCATACGCGTGAACGGGGCCTGCCCCGCCAAAGGCGGCGATGGTGACGATCTTCGGATTACCCCCTTTTTCCGCGATGTGTGTTTTCGCCGCCCCCGCCATGGTCTCGTTAATGAGATCATAGATACCCCAGATGGCCTGCTCGTAGGAGACCCCGAGGGGCCGGGCAATCCGCTCCTCAACCCCACGTCGCGCCGCCTCTCTGTCAAGCCGCATCTCTCCCCCGAGGAAGTAATTCTCGTCGAGATACCCCAAAAGCAGGTCAGCATCGGTAACGCACGGGTCGGTCCCTCCCCTGCCGTAGCAGAGAGGTCCCGGTTCCGCGCCCGAGCTCTCCGGGCCCACCTGGAGCGTGCCCATCCTGCTCACCTTTGCGATGCTGCCCCCGCCCGCACCTATCTCCATCAGGTCGACGACAGGCACCTGGATGGTGAGTCCGCTCCCTTTCATGAACCTCTGCACACGGCCCACCTCAAAGGTAGGGACGACACCGGCGACCCCCTTCTGGATCAGACACGATTTGGCCGTCGTGCCGCCCATGTCAAAGCAGAACATTTCGGAGATATTGAAGTGTTTGCCATAGTACTGACCGGCTATGACCGCAGCAGTCGGACCGGACTCGATAATCCTCACCGGAAACTGGGCAGCGGTTTCAACAGAGGTTACACCGCCGCTTGAGAGCATGATAAAGAGTTTCCCTTTGAAACCCAGTGAATCGAGCCTTCCGGCAAGCTTCGACAGGTATCTTTCGGTGAGGGGCTTCACATAGGCGTTAGTGGCCGTGGTGCTCGTCCTTTCATACTCCTTTATCTGGGGCAGCACGTGGTACGAGATGGAGACCGGTATGCCGGGAGCCTCGTTCCCGATGATCTCCAGGAGCATCAGCTCGTGGGCGGGATTCTCGAAGGAGTTGAGCAGGCAGACGGCCACTGACTCGATGCCCATTTCGGGCAAGTCAGCTACGATGCGCCTTGCCTCTTCAGGGTCGAGGGGCTTGATGACGGTCCCGTCACTCCTGATCCTCTCATCGACTTCGAATCGGTACCTCCTCGGGATCAGGGGCCTTGGGAATTCGGCGAAGATATCGTAAGGGGCATAACGCATCTCCCTCCCGATCTCGAGGACGTCTCTGAAGCCCTTCGTCGTGATGAGGGCAGTCCTGGCGCCCTTTCTCTCGATGATGGCGTTGATTACCAGCGTGGTGCCGTGAATCAGCTCGTGGAGCTTCGGCACGAACCCCGGGGTCACGGCCTCAAGCGTCCTGATGCCCAGCTCCACGGCATCGGAAGGGTCTCTGGGCGTCGTGAGACACTTGCCGGTCCTTATCTGCCCTGTTTTATCGTCCAACAGGACAAAATCGGTGAAAGTGCCCCCGATGTCACAGCCCAGGCGGTAGTACTTTTCCTCCATGCTAGGTCTCCTTTGCAATTACTGGGACACCCGCAAGCGGGTACCCGGTCGCCCCCTCCACCGGCGGAGCCGGATGGAGCCACCCCCTCATAAAAAGGATGAACCGAATGCGAAAGAGCATGACCGTCCGCTCCATGCACATGCTATTTCTCCTTTCCCTGCGCCTTCAGCGCGGCGAGGACTTTCTCCGCCGTAATGGGCAGGTCCCGTATCCTCACCCCCACTGCATCGTAGATGGCGTTTGCGATGGCGGGCGCCGTCGGCACGAGACCGGGCTCACCGATCCCTTTTGCGCCGTAGGGGCCGTCCTGTTCGTCCGTCTCGACGATCACCGCCTGCATGGGCGGTATATCCTTTGCGGTGAGCATCTTGTAGTCCAGATAGTTCGCGTTCATCAACTTGCCGTCCCTATAGACCATGTTCTCCGTGAGCGCATAACCGAGACCCATCACACCACCGCCCGATATCTGTCCCTCGAGGAGCATGGGGTTGAGGGCCTTGCCCACGTCATGGGCCGCCACGTAGTTGATGATCCGCACCTGGCCCGTCTCTTTGTCGACCTCTACCTCTACCCCATGGGCGCCGTACGCATAAGTAACCGAGAGGTTGCCCTTGAACTCGCGGTCGAAGTTCTCGTTGGGCGGATCGTAGAAGTATTCGGCCATGAGCATCTTTCCGCCGGGCATATAGTGCATGTTCCGCAGGACCTTGCCGAGGGCTATATTCTTGTCGTTATTGTGCTTCGCGACCACAATGCCCGCCCTGATGTCGAGCCCCGACGGGTCCTCATCGAGCGCCAAACCTGCCGCCTCGAGGATCTGCCGGCGGATCTCCCTGGCCGCCCCGAGGGCCGAATTGCCCCCGACAAAGGTGGTCCGGCTCGCGTGGGCGCCCACATCCCAGGGGCAGACGTCGGTATCGTTGTTGATGACGTTGATGTCGTCTATGGGGATCCCGAGGACTTCTGCGACAATCTGGGCAATGACCGTTTCGGAGCCCTGCCCGATGTCGGAGGAACCCGTGAAGACATCGACCTTTCCGTAGTCATCGACCTTTATAATCGTACCGCAGCCATCAGATTTATAGACGCGGGCGCCGCCGCCCACGTGCACGAGGGCGGCCATGCCGAACCCGCGGCCGCTCTTCTCGCGCCGTTTTCCATTCCAGCCGAGCCTGCCCTTCACCTCTTGCATGCACTCCTTCATGCCGCAGGTGGTCACCTTGAAACGCTGCGGGGTTGTCTCTCCGGGCTCATTCGCGTTGATCAGCCTGAACTCGTAGGGATCGACACCCGCGGCCTCCGCCAGCTCTTCGATGGAGGACTCTATGGCAAAGGTCGCCTGCGGGTTTCCGTAGCCCCTCATGGCCTGGCTGTAAGTGTTGTTCGTGTAGACGCACTTTGCGCTGTACTTGACGTTCGGCACCTTATAGAGGGACGATATGGGCAGCATCATCACCGACGGGGTCGTGGCGCCCCAGGACGTATAGGCGCCGTTGTCAAGGATCATCTCCATGTCCCTGAAGAGGAGCTTCCCCTCTTTCGTGCACCCTTGCGAGATCCGCGTGATCGTGCACTGCCTCGGCGACGTGGCGAGGAACTCCTCTTCCCTCGTGAAGACGATCTTCACCGGCCGTCTCGTTTTCATGGCGAGGAGGATCGCGATGTACTCGTACGCGTAGGTGTCGAGCTTGCTCCCGAAAGCGCCGCCTATCATACTCTGTATGATCCTCACCTTCCTGTTCTTCAGACCGAAGGCGCCCAGGGCTTCGACAAAATCCTTCTGGGCCAGAGAGGGGATCTGGGTGTTGCTGTAGACGGTCAGGTTGTTCGCCGCGTCGAATTGAACGACGCAGCCGCTGGCGCCCAGACAGCAGTGCGTCACCCACTGCGTCCTGAATGTGCCCTCCACGACGAAGGCCGCCTCTTTTTTGGCACCCTCCACGTCACCCGCCAGGAGCCTCCAGGGCATATTGAGCACGTTCGTTGGTTTCTTCTCCTTGCCCCCGACGTGGCCTTCATGGATGAGAGGGGCGCCCTCCTTCATTGCCTCGAGAGGATCGAACACGGCTGGCAGCTCCTCGTACTCCACCTCTATCAAGTCGAGGGCCGCCTCCGCGATGTCCGGATCGGTAGCGGCCACCGCCGCCACTTCATCCCTGAGGGAGCAGACCTTTCCCGTCTTGAGCGGCGGATTGTCCTTATACACGCCGAAGGTAAAGGAAGGGATGGTAGCCCCCGTGAGGACCGCCTTGACGCCCGCGAGCATCGAAGCCCGCGTCGTGTCGATGTGCGTTATCCGCGCATGGGGATACCTGCTGTAGAGGATCTTGCCATAGAGCATCCCCTGCAGGGCTACGTCCTGGATGAACGCGGCACCCCCCGTCACCTTGGAAGGGGCGTCCTTCTTCGAGATCCTTTTTCCTATGGTGGTCAGTTCCATGTTCACTCCCCCTTCGCGGCCGATCTTATCGCTTCGATGATCTTGACATACCCGGTGCACCTGCAGAGGTTCCCTTCTATACTCTCTTTGATCTCCTCGTCCGTCGGGTCGGCCTTCTCCTGAAGCAGGCCGTAGGCCGACATGATCATGCCGGGGGAACAGAAACCGCACTGCACGGCCCCGTGGTCGACAAAGGATTGCTGGAGGGGATGGAGGGAGCCGTCCTTGGGCAGGATGCCCTCGATGGTGACCACACTTCGCCCTTGCGCTTCCATGGCCGGAAAGATACATGAATTGACCGCCTTCCCGTCTATGACGACCGTACAGGCGCCGCACTCCCCGTAACCGCAGCCTTCCTTCGACCCCTTCAGTTCAAGTACCTCGCGCAACAGATAGAGCAGGGTCCAGTGAGGCTCCACCTCCACCAGTACCTCGTCGCCGTTAAGTACGAATGACAATTCTTTCCTCATTTCTCCCTCCTTACCAGAGTCGGTCCGGATAGACCAGCTCATCCGGGCGAAGGACCCGATCGATCGACTTCATGATGGCCCTCTGGACGAGCACCTTCACCATCTCCCTGCGGTACCACGCCTCGCCCCTTACACTGTCCCTCGGGCTGGACTCGGATGCGGCGACTTCCGCGGCGCGGGCGACGGTCTCACCCGATATCACCTGGCCCCTGAGGACGGCTTCGGCTGCCTTCGCCCTGATAGGGCGGGGAGCTACCACTCCCATGGCTATCCGTATATCCTCGCACCTGAGCTCTTCGTCGGCGAAATGGGTGAGCAGCTCTGATGAGCGCGCCGTCGCACAGATGATATCCCTGCACCGCAGGTCCTTCTTGTTGACGGTCACCCGTGCAGCGATACCGATGATGGGCAGGTCCATGGCGTTTCTTCTCGTATGTTTTATGTAGGCCGATCCCGTATTTCCGCCAATACCCGGCACCGTGAACTCTCTGAGTATCTCGCCCTCTTGAAGGAGCGTCTTGCCCGGCCCGACAAAGAAGTCGTCCAGAGGGATGTGCCTTTCGCCCTTGGTCCCCACAAGCACCGCCTCCGCGTCGAGGACGAGGAGGGGACATGCCGTATCTGCTGAAGGGGCTGCATTGCAGATGTTGCCTCCGATAGTCGCCACGTTCCTGATCTGGGTCGAGCCCAGGCGACAGACCGCGTCGTGGAGCGCTTCGAGACCCTTTCTTATCGCGTCGTCCTGCTGGATCTCCCTGTGGGTCACCCCCGCGCCGATGACAAGCTCTTCTTTGCGCGAAAGCTCCTTTATGTTTCTCAGGGATATGAGCGCTTTGGGCCTCAGCTTCTTCTGTCTCATCAGCACCATCACATCGGTTCCGCCCGCAATGTAGACCGCATCCCCGTTGAACCGCTCCATGAGGCCGAGGGCTTCCTGGATGGTAGCGGGCCTATAGTACTCATACCGGAACATAATGCCTCCTCCGCGAAAATCGCTTTTTTGTCCTCACCCGGTGCTTCACCCTGAACGTTCTCACAGGTCTTATAAGGCCTACAGGACCTATAAAGACGTTCACCCAAGCCAATCTTGCACCGCTTCTACCCTTATCGCCCGGGCGGCGTCCTCGCCTTACTCGTCTCTCTTGTCGAATACCCTTTTCGTCTTCCTCTCGGAGCGCGGCAGTTCTCCATAACGGCAGATAGCGGCTTCGCAGCTTACCATGATCTGTTTTTTCACCTCGCTTTCGATGAGCTTCTTGCACTTCGCGTCATCGTCGGCCGGGCATTCCTTGCCCCTTTCCGCCTTTATGACCATGTAGTCTTTGCCGTCCTTGCCCCGCGTCAGGTGGACCTGGTACTCACTCCCTATGCCGGGGATGGCCGAGAGCACGTGGTCGATCTGGCCCGGGTAGATGTTGACCGCCCTGAAAATGAACATATCGTCCGAGCGCCCGAGGAAGCGGTCGTGGCGCGGCAGGATGGAGCCGCACGCGCACGTGCCGGGGATCGCCCTCGTGAGGTCCCTCGTCCGGTATCTGACGAGCGGCGCCGCTTCTTTCTGCAGCGTTGTCACGACCATCTCGCCGATCTCGCCCTCGGGCACGGGCTGAAGCGTGTCGGGGTCGAGGAATTCCACTATGTAGTAATCCGCCCAGTAGTGGATACCCTGGTGATGGACACAGTCGAGCCCGGTGCCGGGGCCGTAGAGCTCGGTCATCCCCGGTATATCGAATATGTGCTCCACGCCGAGGAGTTCCCTGATCCTGGCCCTCATAGCGTCGCTCGACCGCTCCGACCCGAATATCATCTTCTTGAGATTGATCTTCTCCTTGATCCCCTTCTTCTCCACCTCCTCCGCCATGAGGAGCCCCATGGAGGCGGTACAGCACAGGACAGTGGCGCCGAAATCGACGAGGAAATCACACTGCATGTCGAGATTCCCCGGACCCATGGGTATCGCCATGGCGCCGAAGCGCTCGCACCCGTTCTGGAAGCCCGCGCCTGCGGTCCAAAGACCGTAGCCGACACAGATCTGGACGCGGTCCGACGAGCTCATGCCGGCCATCTCGTAGCAGCGGGCAAAAAAGTATGCCCAGTCGTCTATGTCCTTGGCCGTATAGGAGAGGATTTTTCGTTTTCCCGTCGTGCCGCTCGAGGCGTGTATCCTCACTACGTCGTCCAGGGGCACGCTCAGAAGCGGGAAGGGATACCCGGCCTTCAGGTCGTCGGCCGTCGTAAAAGGCAGGAGCTTCAGGTCATCGAGGGTCCTTATCTTATCCGGCGTCACGTGTGCCTCCTCGAACCTTTGGCGGTAAAGGGGCGAGCCGTGATACGTGTGGTGTACGGTC
>Ga0326728_10013906_pt1 | contig 17299 bp, 17 predicted proteins | sample MB3enrmetagenome_FD_207602 | JGI IMG/M metagenome (GOLD analysis project Ga0326728, IMG submission 207602) | Lab enriched peat soil microbial communities from McLean, Ithaca, NY, United States - MB31MN | ecosystem: Environmental > Terrestrial > Soil > Wetlands > Peat | place: USA: New York... | reverse complement strand
TCTGCTTCAACTTGAAGATGCTGAAACGCGCCACGCTGGTGGGTGAGACCACGGGTGGCGGCGCACATGCCGGCGTCTTCTATCGCATCGATGATCACTTCGGAATCGGGATTCCTGAAGTGCGGGCGATCAATCCTTTCTCAAACGCCGACTGGGAAGGCACGGGTGTGGAACCGGATGTGAAGGTGGCGGCTGCCGATGCGCTTGAGACTGCGCTGGCGCTGGCGGAAAACAAGCTCCTGAAGAAGTAGCCTATCTACGTTCACTGGCGCCCATCGAAGTCGTGGGGATTCATCGGGTGAAAAAGCCGCGGGCCATTGCCTCACGCTCCTTCAATCCTTCGCCCTCGAACTGGCTCACAACTTGTCCCAGCAATGTGGGAACGTCGAGGTCCTGGGGGCACTTCTGGACGCAGTCCCGGCAATGCGAACACAGCGACGCATAAGAGGACGAACCACGGATGATGCCGCCCATGCGGAGCACGTAAAGAAAAGGGGCCATGCGGGTCTGGCCGAAGGTGTGGTAGGCGTTGAACGCCGAGAAACACTCGGGGATGTTGACGCCCGAGGGGCAGGGTTGACAATAGCCGCAGCCAGTGCACGCAACCTTCATAATCTCCCGGTATTTCTTCGCCACCCTGTCAATGAGTCCGAGCTCAGCTTCAGTTAGTGAGCCGGGCGTTGCGTCTGCGGCAATCTCGACGTTCTCGCGGACCTGCGCCTCATCATTCATTCCCGAAAGAACCACGATCGCTTCCGGCTGGTTCCACACCCATCGCAGGGCCCACTCTGCGGGCGTCCGGCGGATTCCGGCCTCCTGCCAGAGGGCCTCGACGGCAGGTGGTTGACGAGAGGCGGCCAGGACTCCGCCGCGTAAAGGCTCCATCACCACGACGCCGAGGCCTTTCGTAGCAGCGTACTTCAAGCCTTCGGTACCGGCTTGGTTTTCCTGGTCAAGGTAGTTGTATTGAATCTGGCAGAACGTCCACGGGTAGGCGTCAACGATGCGTTTGAAATCCTCGCGGAGCCCGTGGAATGAGAAGCCCGCATTCAGGATTCTTCCGTCCGCTTGCGCTCCATCGAGAAACTCCCTAACTCCGAGCGCCGCCACTTGATCCCAGCCTGCCCCGTCAAGCGAGTGGACCAGGTAGTAGTCAATCCGGGAGGTGGCAAGCTTCTTGAGTTGCGCGTCGAGAAAGCGGTCCATGTCGGCCCGGCTGCGCACCAGCCAGGAGGGCAGCTTGGTGGCAAGTCTCACTCGCTCGCGATAGCCGCCGGACAGCGCGCGGCCCACAAACGGCTCGCTTTCACCCCCGTGATACGGCCAGGCGGTATCGAGATAGTTCACGCCGTGATCGATGGCGTAGCGGATCTGGCTTGCGGCGCGCGCTTCGTCAATCCGGCCGTCCTTCTCCGCCAGACGCATGCAGCCGAATCCCAGGATCGAGAGTTCGTCGCCGGTTTTCAGCATCTTTCGGTAGAGCATTGATTTTCTCCGTGATGACTGAAGAGCCGTCCGGGGCGGTGTAGCCGACAGGTTTCATCGGCGGCGAGCTTCACGTGCAAGACCTTCTCGAACCAGGATTTTCAGCAACGTCTGATAGCCAATACCCTTGCGATCAGCAATCTCGCGTGCTTGTGCAATATCGGTCTCGGGCAGGCGGAGAGCGATTTGTGTGCTACTCTTCTTGTTCAACTTTGCAACCAGAGTGGAGCCGCTTGCCTTGGTTCCTCGGGCTGTGGCTTCAGCGGACTTCGCCTTTACATAAGCGCGTCCCGCGGCTCCGGCCCACCAATCTGCCTCTTCGCTTTCGCTTCCGAATCTTGGCATACGCGATGTTTTATTACTCATCGATTTACTCTCCCTCGGCTCTTCTGCTCCAATAGTCACGCCGCTGCCCGGCGTCGAGATCGTAGGCTGTGACCAGACGAATGTCCTCAGAGCGCTCAGTAACGATTAAGGCGAGCAAGCGCCCGGCGTTAGTCTCGCCATAGTACACGAAGCGGAGTTCACCCTCCACTTCTTGTTCGTAGATCGGAATCGGAACATTCAGCAAGGCTTCTTCCGCCTCGTTCCGCGTAATGCGGTGTGACCGAATCTTGCCCAGGTTATTCTGGTCCCACTCGAACATCGGACCCTCCATTGTATATGCAACGCATATACAAGACAACGTTGTTCGACGCCACCGCCAATTGCCTACTACCCATAGCGGCAACGAGCGAAAGCGTAGGCCAGGTTTAGCGGCAACGTCCAAAACAATTGCGCCGGGGATTTTGACAAGCGCTTGGCGATGCTCGCGAGCGAGTAGAATCGTGCGTTGGCAGATCGGTAGCCGGCGAGCAGCTTTTCCGGACTCATCAGCCGAGGTTTGAACACAACGTGAGTTCGGCCGTTGTACTTGCTCCAATCACGCGTGAGGATTCTGCCCTCGGCGTCGAGGCGTTTATGCAGCGGAGTCCCGGGATAGGGCGTCAGGATGTTGAACGTGGCGTTCTGCACGCCTGCCGACTCGAGGAAGTCCCCCGTCTCCTCAAAAACCGCCTCAGTATCATGATCGAAGCCAAAGACGATTCCTGCCTGCACGGACATGCCGTGCGCGTGAATCCGCTCGATGGCGCGCGCGTACTCATCCACGCGGTTGAACGGTTTCGAAACCTCGTTGACGCTTGCCTGCGAAACGGATTCAAGCCCGATGAACAGTTGTTTGCAGCCACTGCGCGCGGCCAACTCGAGGAACTCGTCGTCTTTCGCCGCATAAATACTCGCCTGGCTGCTCCACCATTTGCCGAGAGGCGTCAGGGCTCGGAAGAGCGCCTTGGCGTACTGCATGTCGGCGGCAATATTGTCGTCCCACACGATGATGACCTTGCCGCGAAAGGAAGCGTACTCGCGCGCGACGGCTTCGACAGGACGGTGGCGCGCCTTGCGCTGGTACATCACCGCCAGGGTGCAGAAATCGCATTGATGCGCGCAACCGCGCGTCGCGAACAGAACGCCGTCCGCATGGTCGCGACGATGAAACAGGTCGTGCCTCGCGATCGGAGCTTGATCGAGGGCAGGGGGTTCGAGGCAGCGGTAGCGTGCGCCGTGCCGCCGGGATTCGAACTCCGACAGGAATTGCGGCCATTCCCGCTCGGCTTCTCCGACAAAGATCACGTCGGCGTGCGACTGCGCTTCATCGGGCATCAGGGTGACGTGCGGTCCGCCCAGCGCCACCGTGACTCCGCGTTGCCGAAAGCGGGATGCCATCTCGTAGACGTGCGGCGCGCTGGGAGTGTGGAACGTGATCGCAACCAGGTCTGCCGTGGCGTTAAGGTCGACCGGTTCCACAACTTCGTCGATATGGCGCACCGTCCAATGCGGAGGCACAAATGCGGCCAGGTACGGCATGGTGATCTGCTGAAAGTTCAGGACGCGGTTGCGCCGCGCGCGTTGCGTCACGGGTGACGATGCGGTGATCAGAAGCAGCGATGGGGGGGCGGAGGGGTGGCGCATCAGAGTCGAAGTAAGCGGAAATTCGAGAGCTTAAGGCCCGTCGCCTTTCGGTCCGCCGCCTCCTTAATAATGCGTAGTGCCTCGTTGTAGGGAGAGTCGCTCTTCTGTGCCTGATCGCGATTCCTGCTCATGGACTTCGGCCTCGGCGTGATGCGGGGTTTCGCTTCCTTGCTCGCCGCCCAGTATAGCACGCGGTTGGCGGGGTGGCTTCAAGTCTGGGCTCTCCGTTTTCGCGGGCGATTTGCCGTGAGACCTCTACCCTGACGACAGCGGCGAAGGCGCCTTGGAGTGCGGCGGCTTGACGCCGCCTTGCAGTCTCGATGTTCATACCGACCACCCTGCGAACCAAGGCCATTCCCTTCGTTGGCAGTCCGGCATTAACCTCAAAAACAAGGCGGCGTCAAGCCGCCGCACTCCAAGGCGCTTCGCGCATTCGAACGGCACACTTTCCTCAGAAGGCGATAGGCAGAGGCGCAATTCGATTGCCTCCCAGGTGGTTTCTTGCTAAATTGACAAACTCGGTGTGGAGAGGTCGCTTCGTTGCTGCGGAGTGGCTTCCACAGGCTTCGGGAAAGCCCTTGTGACTGTCATCCTGAGGAGTCCGTCAGCCGACGGCGGTCCTGAGTGCAACGGAGGAAGGATCTTCGCAGTGGCTTGAGAGAACAACTGCGGCGATTCTTCGCTTCGCTCAGAATGACAGGGTGGAAGGGCTTGGCCACGGCCTCGTTCAGGGCGGCGGGCCGGCAGGCACTAAATCAATCATTCAAAGGAGTTAAAGGTTTATATGGCAACTAATTCGAAAGGCACAATCGGAGTACTTACGGGAGGGGGCGACTGTCCGGGGCTGAACGCGGTGATCCGGGCGATCGTGCGTCGCGGCGAGCAGCTTGGCTACAAAATCCTGGGAGTGAAAGACGGGTGGAAAGGAATGCTGAAGGCGGACGCGGAGCCGCTGACCTTGGCCTCGATATCGGGCATCCTGCCGCGCGGCGGGACAATCCTCGGTACCTCGCGCACCAATCCGTTGAAGAAGGAAGAGGACAAGAAGACACTTCTGGCGAATCTCAAAACGATGGGGATTGATTTCCTGATTGCGATTGGCGGCGAAGACACGCTGGGTGTGGCGCGAAAGCTTGTGAACGAGAACGTGAAAGTGGTGGGCGTTCCGAAGACCATCGACAACGATGTGGAAGGCACCGACCAGACTTTCGGGTTCGACACGGCCGTCTCCATCGTCACGGAGAACATTGACCGCCTGCACACGACGGCGGAGTCGCACCACCGCGTGATCGTGGTTGAGGTGATGGGCCGGCACGCCGGATGGATTGCGATGATTTCGGGCCTCGCGGGCGGGGCGGATTGCATTTTGATCCCCGAGGAGCCAAGAACCCTTGCCGATATCTGCGGGACCATCCAGCGGCGCCAGGCCCGTGGCAAGCGGTTTTCGATAGTGTGCGCGTCGGAAGGTTTCCAGCTCAAAGGGCAGGACGAACTGGTGACCAAGGACCAGCAACTCGACGCGTTCGGCCACGTTCTGCTGGGAGGAATCGGCGACCGGCTGGCGAAGCTGATCGAAAAACAGACTGGTTACGAAACCCGCTCGACCGTGCTCGGCCACATCCAGCGCGGCGGTTCGCCCACCGCGTTCGACCGGGTGCTGGGCACGCGCTACGGAGTTAAGGCCGTGGACTTGATCGAAGAGGGCAAGCTGGGTCACATGGTCTGCCTGAAGGGGAATGAGATTACTTCCATTCCTCTGCTCGATGCCATGACCCAACTGAAACTTGTGGATCAGGATTGGATCCGCATGTCCCGAATTTTCGAAGGCTGATCGTGCGCGGCACGCCGCAGACGTAGGGGCGAGGCGCCGCCTCGTTCAGCGCGCAGCACCCCCCAATAAAGCCCGTTGAGGCACCACCTCAGCAGAGCCAGGGGCGAGGCATCGCCTCGCCCCTACGCACCGCACACTTCGGATGAACCCCCGGTGAGGTACCCCGTCCACAAGGTAGGGGCGAGGCCCAGCACCGCCTCGCCCCTACACGATCGAGATTCGTCGGCTGCTAATTAGGGCGTGCGTGGGGCTGTTTGGGGGAGAATTCCTCTTTATTGCGGGCGGGCGCTGGACGTGCGCGCACTTTTCCGCGCAGCAGGGACTCGAGATCCAGAGCCAGTCCGGGAAGGACGGTCGAGGGGAGGGAGGCCAGCAAAGCACGAAAGGCGAGCACGGCTTCTTTGGCGATGAGGTCGAAGTCGTGGAAGTCAAGATCGATTTCGGTCCAGACTTCCGGAGAGCTGTCGCCCACCAACTGCGCCTGGCGGCAGGTGTGGCGGAATTCGTCGGTCACGATCTCCACGGCGCGATTCAGCAAGCGTAACTGAAGCTGGAAGCGGCGCTGCGAGCTGAAAACGAATTGCTCGAGCATCTCGCGCACGCGCACGTAATCGACCATGGATTTGGAGAGGAAACGGTGGGCCTGAATATTGCGTGGCGTGACCATAAACTGGGCGTCTGGCAGGTGCTTGGTCAGTGTATTCAGGAGCCCGGTAATAATCTTCTCCACGCCGTACCATTCCGAGGCAGATAGCCGGACCAAGCGCCAGGCGATGTCGAAACGGCCGGCGTCGCGCTCCTCGAAAGCGTCGTTGAGGGAAATTCCCAACATGGCAATTCGAGCTTCGATTTCGGGCGCAAATCCGTCGTAGACTAGCCGGCGATCCGTTCCCAGGGGCGGCAGACCCGGCGGGGTCTGCTGCTTCGGCAACTCCTTCCAGAGCAAACGTCGGAGCAGATATCCAACGACAGTCAGAATCAGGGCTCCCACAATCCAGCGCATAGCGCCCAGTATAGAGGTGGGAGATGGACAATGCAAGGTACCTACGTACCGGTGTTATTCTTGACACCCCTTTCACCCCAACCCTATAATTGCTGCTTTCACTGAAAATCACTGGTTTAAGGCAGGTTACTGGCGTGTCAACAACCGAACTTCGCGATCTTATACTCCAAAGGCGCAAAAAGCTCGAGACCCTCGCCGAATTGGGATTCGAACTTTATCCGCGCCGTTTCGACCTTACCCATACCATCCCGCAGATTCTCAAGGCCTATTCCGCTTTTTCGCCTGAACAGTTAAACGCCGAGAGGATTTCGGTGAGAGTGCCGGGGCGGGTGATGACCATCCGGCCGCATGGGAAAGCCGGGTTTGCGCACCTGGCAGGCGGAGGAGAGCGCCTGCAAATCTACGTGCGCTCGGATGCGGTGGGAGAGCGCGACTTCGAACTTTACAAGCTGCTCGACATCGGCGACCTGGTGGGCGTGGCCGGCTACCTCTTCCGCACCAAAACCGGCGAATTGACTATTCACGCCGAGAAGCTGCACTTCCTGGCGAAGGCCCTCCTGCCTTTGCCGGAGAAATGGCACGGCCTCACGGACGTGGAGATCCGCTACCGCCAGCGCTATCTGGACCTGATGGTGAATGAGGAATCCAGAAGCACGTTCGAGCGGCGGGCGCGGTTGATTCGGGCGGTGAGGGAATTCCTGGAGGGCGAAGGCTACGTCGAGGTGGAAACCCCCATGATGCAGCCGTTGCCCGGCGGCGCCATGGCGCGTCCCTTCGTCACTCACCATAACGCCTTGGACTTGAACCTTTACCTGCGCGTCGCCCCCGAGCTTTACCTGAAACGGTTAACCGTGGGGGGCCTCGACCGCGTCTACGAAATTAACCGGAACTTCCGCAACGAAGGGATCTCCACGCACCACAACCCGGAGTTTACGATGCTGGAGTTCTATCAGGCTTACGCCGATTACCGGGACATGATGGCGTTGACCGAAAGGTTGCTGCGGCATGTGGCGCAGACAGTTCTGGGGGCGGTCGAATTCGATTACGGGGAGCATCACATTTCCTTCGCCGAATTCCAGCGGTTGACAATGAAGGAGGCATTGGCCAAGTTCTGGCCCAGCGCGGCTGGGAAGGGGCCTTCGCTCGAGGATCTGGCGGAACCCAAAGCGATCTTCAAGTGGGTTGAGGAGTTCAACCGCTGGGCGGGCAGCGACTCGCACCCGGGCTACGAACCTCTGGAGTTGCCTGAATCAACCGCCCCGGGCACGGCGCTGGCCGAACTCTTCGAGCATGTGGCGGAGAGCCAATTGATCCAACCCACCTTCATCCTGGACTATCCGCTCGAGGTGTCGCCGCTTTCCAAGCAGAAGGCGGACGACCCCAATTTCGTGGAACGCTTTGAGCTTTACATAGCCGGCATGGAGGTGGCCAACGCCTTCAGTGAGCTCAATGACCCCGCCGAGCAACGCGACCGCTTCGAGTATCAGCAACTCCTGCGCGAGAAGGGCGACCTGTCCGCTCACGCCATCGACGAAGACTACATCCGCGCTCTCAGCTACGGCTTGCCGCCGACCGGCGGGGAAGGCATTGGCATCGACCGCCTGACCATGCTGCTTACCAATTCGCGCTCCATCCGCGACGTTATTCTGTTTCCGTTGATGCGGCCGGAAAAAGCTGCTGGGTAGGGCAGGGTTTGGCAGGGGTAATTCCTGGGCTCGGCCGGGGGCGGCTACAAAGGGTAGACCTATAGCGTGCGTTCCTCGCGCCTTCGCTGAGCGTCCTAGGCTGATGCGATCCGGGGCCCAAGGCAGTGGTCCACCGTATTGACAATCTCCCAGGCGGCGGGAGGTTTCTCCACGTAATCGTGCGCTCCCAGATACATTACATCCAGGTAACTGCGCATGTCGACGGCGCGGGTCAGCACCAGGACAGGGCGACGCCGATCGAGTTCGATGGCGCGTTCCAGCAGGGGTTGCCCCTGGAAGGTCTGCCCACCCTGGCTCAGAATGACCAGGTCGTACCATCCGCGCTCCAGTCGCTGAGCGCCTTCCAGATAGGTCGTGCAATCGTCCACGCTGTGCCCCTGATCCCGGAGCAGGGAGGTATAGAGTTGTAAATCGCAGGCATCTTCATCCACCAGCAGAATCTTGCCTCGCCGCACTTTGAGGGATGGACGGTCTGCGCCAGTTCTCGTGACCGGTTCCGGCATTGACCACCTCCAGGACCATATCGGCCAAATGACCCTTCGACTTTAATTGGAATTAGGCCGCTTTAGGAGTGCCAGCCCTTGGGCCGGTGTATACTACCTTCCTCAAAGGAGGGGACTCATGAGCGATTCAGGGCGCCTGGAAATGGGCCGGGTTGGGCAAAGGCTGCTGATGGTGGCCTTATTGCTGGCCGCGGCAGGGAGATGCTTTAGCGCTGACGCGGGGCAGTTTCGCGCCTCGGTGGTTAAGATTGACATCACTCCGGATCAACCGCAGTGGCTGCTCGGATACGGCCCCAGGCAGTCGACCGGCGTGCATGACCGCATCTACCATCGGATTGTGGCGATGGACGACGGGCAGACGCAGTTCTTCCTGGTATCCACTGACATTTGCCTGTTCTCACCTTCCGTGTACGACGAGGTCATGAGCGCGCTCGAGACGGATACCGGAATCAAACCCGTCCAGGTCTGGTGGACTGTGACCCACACTCACTCGGCCCCGGAAGTCGGCCCGCCGGGACTCGGGGCGGCATTCATGGGCGAGAGATATCAGCACGACCACAACACGGAGTACACGGCGCGGGTCAAGAAGAGTCTCATCGAAGGGATCAAGGAGGCGCGAGCAAAACTCGAGCCCGCGCGCCTGGGCACAGGATGGGGAATGGCCATGGCGAATATAAACCGCCGCGCCCGGGACCTGGAAGGGCCCACTTATCTGGGATTAAATCCGGATGGCCCAGCGGACCGGCAGATCGGAGTGATTCGACTAGAAAGAGCGGACGGAAAACTGTTGGCATTGATCGCCAATTACGCCATGCACGGCACTGCGCTGGGACCGCACAACGATCTGATCACCGGCGATGCGCCGGGGATCGTGGCCGAGTACGTGGAACAGAAACTGGGGGCGCCCATGCTATACATCAACGGGGCGGCCGGCAACCTCGCGCCTATCTACACCGTCTGCCCGGACTTCGACAGCGCGCACCTGGGGCAGTTCCGGTTCATGTTGGGAGATAAGATCATTGCCGCCAACGACCGGATTGGCCGCACGACATCGACGGTGCGGCTGGCCGCCAGCGAGCAGATCGTCGAGACGCCTCGAAAGGCAAACCTGGGATGGGCGCCCGATCTGGAGAAATACCTTCGCCAAACGGATGCAGGGGAGGCCGTCATCCGTCTGCCCATTCGTTTCCTGCGCGTGAATGACGATGTCGCCATCTGGGCGGCGCCGCTGGAGCTATTCTGCGAAATCGCCATGCGCGTACGCAGCCTCTCGCCCTACCCCTACACTTTCTACTTTGGTTACGCGAACGGCTGGCTAGGTTATATGCCGACCGCGGCCGAGTTCCCCTATGAGGGCTATGAGCCGGGCGTCTCGCCGTACACTCCCAAGGCGGAAGACGACGTCGTGCGCACGGTCGTCAGCTTTTTGCAGGGCAGCGCGAGGTAAAGCCGTAGGTAGATTGTGGAAAGTGGCTCCAGCGTGCAGACCCGAAGAGCGATTGCAAATGGCAAATGGCAAAGGTCAAATGGCAAATGGTTTATGATTGTTGAAATAGCAAATCTCAAACCATTTGAATTTTGCTATTTGCCATTTGCCATTTGAATTGCTTTTCCCATCTGCCGACTGCCCATCTGCCCACCTGCCTACTGCCGACCTGCCCACCTGCCTACTGCCGACCTGCCCACCTGCCTACTGCCCAACATACGCCGGGTTCACGTGGCGCGCGCCGGTGGCCATGAGCTTTTCCGCCTCGGCTTGAGACTTGATTCCGCCTCGCGCGCCCAAGGCGGTGCAATTCAGCGCGGCCATGGCGTTCGAAAAATCCAGGATCCTCTCGATCGGCCATCCTTGGACCAGCCCAAAAATGAACGCGCCGTGAAACACGTCTCCTGCGCCCGTCGTGTCCACGGTCTCGACGACGAATCCGGGCGAATAGTGGAACCGCCCCGCGTGGTAAACCAGGGCCCCGTCGCGGCCCAGCGTCATGCCGGGAGCTTTCATCTTGTGCTCGGCGGACGTGTGGGCGAGGACCTGGAAGGGATCCGCTCGGCCCGTCAGGGTGGGAAGGAATTTCGTAGAGGCAATCAGATAGTCAAGGTAAGGGAAGAGGCGTTCAACTTTCTTATAGACCGTGTCGAGATCGGCGACGACGATCACGTGGGCGCGCTTGGCCCAACGCGCGGCCTTCACGGCAGCCTCGACGTCGCATCCGTCCAGGTGCAGGACGCGCGCGGAGGTGATGGCGCTCTCTGTCAACTCATCCGGCGTAACGGTCAAGCGCGCATCGCGATCCCAGAAGACTGTGCGCTCGCCCGTCGCCTGATCCACCAGGATGATGCCGAATTGATTGGCGGTGCCGGGAACGACGCACGCGTATTGCACGTCCACGCCTTCGCGCTCCAGGCTGCGAAGCTGCACCTTACCGCCGTCGTCGTCGCCGACTTTGCCGATGTAGCGGGTGCGTAGACCCAGCCGCTGGCAAGTGACCAGGGCCGTGGCCACCTGCCCCCCCGCATGTGTGGTTGAAGACAATACGCGCTCCTTGCCGCCCAGGGCAGGGAAGTCACGCACCATCAGCACCGTGTCTGTGGCGTTCAGGCCGAGTCCGACTACGTCGACTGTCTTCTTTCGCAAATGCGTCCTCCACCGATCCAAAAGGGATTACTCTACCACAGGCGAGACTCTATGTGACGACGAGATAGGCGTGGCGCTTGTCGCGGTGAAAGCTCGCGAGGTCCGGATGGTGTTCTCTGAGTATCTGTGCGATCGTCTCCGTACTACAGTTGCCCCGGCGGATCCAAACTACCTTGGGCGGAAACCCAAACAACAGGCTGCGTTGATAAAAGTCAGAGTCTTTCGAAACAATCACGAAGTCGTGCTGGCGTGCGAATGCCCATATCGAGTCGTCATCGGCAGCCTTCAGCCCCACCATACGGACGTGCAACGAATCAGGATAAAGGGAGGACAGAGCCTCCATGAGTCGGTGCGAGATGTTTTGGTCAAAGAGCAATTTCACGCGGGAATCGTCATCAGTTTGCGCTCGCGGTCGGCAGCAAAGGCGAGACAGGCACGGATGTCTTCACTGGTAAGGTCCGGAAAATCCTGGAGGATTTGATCCTCTGTCATTCCAGAAGCGAGATAATCCAGGACGTCGTAAACGGTGATACGCAGACCCCGAATACAGGGCTTGCCGCCGCGTTTCCCAGGCTCAATTGTGATGTACTTCTCGTAGTCCATAACCGAAACATAAGTCCAGCAACGGGGAAAGTCAAGAACTAGTCCCTGATTTGCGCGTTTGTGGGTACGCCGCGATCAGGGGTTTTCAGCCAGACGATGCTCGCAGCGTCGTCGTACGTCCAGCCTTCGGCGGCGGCGTTGAGTTCATTCCATGAGGCTCGTACGGCAAGTTCTTTTCCATCGATCGCGACCTGCCGCGGCTTAGTTCGCTGGTTGTGGACCTTGATGAGCAAGGAGTGCGCGGGTGGCGTGTAGCGGCCTTGGCGCGCGGAGAGTTCAATCCTCATGCCCTGCGCATCGGGGGCGACGCTCAGGCTCTGGTGCAGCGAAATTCCACGCTGGTAATCAAAGCTGATACCATCATCTTCATAATACTGTGCAGTGGACGTCCCTTCCGGATAAATATCGAAGATGAGCGGATCAATGGGCGCCTGTCCCGAGTATTGGGTAAGCTGCCGGCTGGGCAGGATGGCGCCGCCGCGCACGAAGATGGGAATGCGTTCCAGCGGAGCCTCGACGGAGAGGCTCTGCTGTCCGGAGGCGCGCCGGTCGGTCCAGAAATCGTACCAGACGCCGCGCGGCAGGTAGACTTCCCGGCGACTCTCATCGTCTTTGGTCACCGGAGCGATCAAGAGGTCGTCGCCCAAAAGGTATTCGTCGTTCTGCTCGACTGCCGTGGGATCATCGGGATATTCGAGCAGCAGCGGGCGCATCACGGGCATTCCAGTTTCGGCCGCTTCCCAGAAAGCCGTGTAGAGGTACGGCATCAGTTTATACCGCAGCTCGATCGAGTGACGGTTGATCTCTTCGAGCCGATTGCCAAACGCCCAAGGTTCGAGGTTGCCGGGGCCGCCGGAATGCGTCCAGCAGAAGGGGGTGAGCACGCCAGCCTGGAGCCAGCGTGTGTAAAGCTCGGGGCTGGGCACCGGCGAGATGCCGCCGATATCGGCGCCCGAAAATTGCAGGCCGGAGAGGCCCATGGTCATCAGCATCGGCATGCTGAGACGCAGATGGTCCCAGGTGCCCCAGTTATCGCCGCTCCACTGGGCCGCGTAGCGCTGGCCGCCCGCGAATGTGGCGCGGGTGATGACCAGTGGCCGCTCGTTGGGGCGAAAACGCAGCATGGCGTCGCGGGTGGCGGCGGACTCGAGCATGCCGTAGACGTTGTGGATTTCCGCGTGGGGGCGGGGGCCGTGGTCCGTTTGGTGGATGAGGCCCAAATCAAACGTGGCGGGGTGCCCGTCGGACCGGAAGATGGTTGGCTCGTTCATGTCCGTCAAGTAGCCGGCGATGCCCTCCTCGAGTTGACCCCGGAAAAGCGAGCCCCACCAGGACCTCACTTTCTCGGAGGCGAAATCCGGAAAGGCGCTTTCGCCCGGCCAACCCGTGCCGGTGAAAGGCGTCCCGTCCGTTTTTTTCAGGAAGTGACCTGCGGAGAGGCCTTGCTGATAAACCCAGTAGTCGGGGTCCACTTTCACGTAGGGGTCTACAATGGCGATGATGTGGAATCCCTCTTGGCGCAAATCCGCGAGCATGCGGTGGGGATCAGGGAAGCGCGACTTGTCCCAAGTAAAGATGCGGAACCCGTCCATGTAATCGATGTCCAGGAAAATGCCGTCGCAGGGTATGCGCCGCTCGCGAAAATTCTCGGCAATGAATTTGACCTTGCGGTCCGGATAGTAGCTGTAGCGGCTTTGGATGTAACCGATGGCCCAGCGCGGCGGGAGTGGCGAGCGGCCCACCAGTTCCGTGAAACGGCCGATCACCTGTTTGGGAGTCGGACCGGAGAAGAAGTAATAATTGAGTTCACCGCCCTCCGCTCCGAACGACAGCAGGTCCGGCGATTCTTCTCCCAGATCGAAGGAAGAGCGGTAGGTGTTGTCGAAAAAGAGCCCGTAGGCTCGTCCCTTGCGCAAAGCCAGGAAGAAAGGCACCGATTGGTAGAGGGGGTCACTGGAGGCGTCGAATCCGGCCGGATCGGTGTTCCACATCACGTAGGAACGGCCGCGCTTGTCGAGCGGAGTACTTTTCTCCCCCAAGCCGAAATACTGCTCGTCCGGCGGCATCCACTTCCAGCAGCGAACGCGCGCGCCTTCCCAGCTCATCCCCCGATTGTCCGCATCCTTTGAGATCAGGCGGCCATCCCGGTCGTAAAACGCCACGCGGAAGGGCGAGAGTTGGATGCGCACCTCGAGTTCGGAAGTCCGGATGACCCGCGAGTTGTTGCCGGAGCTGAAGTCCGGCGCAATCCCGGGCCAGTCGGTCTTTACGACCGCATAGGAATGGTCAGGGCTTGGGGAGGTTCCCGGAGTCATCCGCACCCGGACCAGGTCCGGCGCCAGGACAGTAACGACCACAGTCGCCTGGCGGCTGCGTAAGGCGATCTGATTGCCCTGGGGTTCAGAAGCGGTCATAGCGCCCACACCCTGCCAATCGGCAAAGGCGGAACCTGCGAGGAAGAGTAGGCAGAAGGCAGAAAGCAGTAGGCAGAGAGCAGTAGTCGTAGTGCGAGCCTTTGTTTTCATAGACATTCTCGCTTTGTTCCGTCAATTCGTTGGCGAAGGCGAACGGTGAACCTCGAGGGCGCAAAGTCCCACCACCCCCAACCCCTCCTCGTCTGAGGAGGGGAGTTCCGGAATTTCCCGCCTTGGATAAGGAGGGGCAGGGGTAGTTGAATTCTGGCCAGGTCCTTTTTTTTCATAAACATTCCCGGTTCGTTCGTAAGAAAAGTTGAAAGTCGAGAGTTGAGAGTCGAGGAGTCTAAGAGCCACCTCGCGCGGCACGAACTGCGGCCGGGGGTTGGAGTCGGGTCCAGCTTCGCACCACTCGACGCTTCAACTCGCTGAGTCCCCGACTTTTTGACCTCTTCCTTTGTTTTCATAGACATTCCCGGATCGTTCGTTGAAAAATCACTATCCGCAGTCAGCATTCAGCTCTCAGCACCCCTTGCTGGTTGGCGCAGACCCCCAAGTATCGGGTCTGCGATGCCCCGAAGGGACAGGTCAGGGCAAGCGGTACAATCTGACCGACCTGCGCGTTCGGCGCATCGCAGACGTTCAAGGGCACCGTCTGCGACAGCGAGAGATGGCGATCCTTTGTTTTCATAGACATTCTCGCTTTGTTCCGTCCCTTCTTGTAAAGCCCACCTTCCGGTCGGCGCCCTATCAGGTGCGCAAGTCTGGCGCGACACGCCATCCTCTTAGCATTGTAGCCTATGATTTTGGGTTTGTCAAGAGACAACAAGTCCCTTTATATAGTTTACTGATATAATCGCAGTATTAAGGCGAGATCGGGTCATTTTTCCCGAAAGGAGAAGCCTACGCATGGCGGGGAACCCGATGGAATACCTCTGGCCGGGCATCGTTGCCGCGCAGGCCATTTATGTTGCGGCGAAGCGGTGATCGAGTGCGATCCGGTGTGAGGAGGGGCAGGACTCAGGAGTCAGGATGTAGTTCCTTCGACAATGGAGCCTTCGCGGCATTTGCCTCAACATCCTCGTCGAAGACAAACCTGACCAGCCACTTTGGCGTGGCCCAGGACAGGCCATCGCGTTTGGCCGGGTCATTGCGGCCACGCCGAAAATTGAACTTGCAAAATAAGAACGCGAGAATGCTGCAGCCCGAAATAACTACCAGAATGACGCTTAGGAGCTTTGCCATTTGACGCCAAGCCTCCTTGAGGTTGAGTGTATACCTTCCGTGTCCGCTGAGCAATGCGAAAGCGTTTTCTTTTCTTTGCGACCTTCGCGCACTTTGCGCCTTGGCGTGAAACCGGAACGTCCACATTTTGGTAGTGATATCTAGTTGCGTTGCTGAGAAAAAGAGAAAAGTGAGCAAAATGACACAGACAAGATGTCCGAGTAGTTATTAGATGTTTGTTATCCTCTGCAAGTCTTGCCACGTAACCTGAACACGGGGCCCCGAATGCACGCGGGGCCTCCCTCCTCATACGGGTCCTGCGCCAAATGAGTCGAGGGACGAGCGCGGCAAGATATTGGCTTTTATTAGCTCTTCGATCATCTGAGACCAAAGAACTATTCTCCTGCCAAATTTTGACCCTCGTGCGCAATTCCGTTAATATTAACAATTTGGAGAAGGGTTTCTGGAACGTTCAGGGGCGGTGATGTTACGTTTTCAAACTGCGGGTGAATCGCACGGCGAAGCTTTGGTAGCGATCCTCTCAGGAATACCGGCAGGCTTGGGTATCGATTTCGAGTACGTCAACCGGGAACTGAAGCGGCGCCAGGGCGGCTACGGGCGCGGGGGCCGGATGAAGATCGAGTCGGATGCCGCCCAGTTTCTCTCCGGCGTTCGCCATGGGCAAACCATCGGCTCACCCATCACTCTCCTGATTTCCAATCACGACTGGGAAAATTGGAAAGAGGCGCTGGCGGTCGCGGATCGTCCCGAGACGCGAGCCAAGCACAGAGCGCTGACGCGACCGCGCCCTGGACATGCCGACCTGGCGGGATGTCTTAAGTACAATTTCGCGGAGGCTCGATATGTGCTCGAACGAGCCAGCGCCCGCGAAACTGCCGCGCGGGTGGCCGCCGGGGCGGTGGCCAAGTTATTCCTAAGGGAGTTTAACATCGAGGTGGCGAGCCACGTAGTGGCCGTGGGAAGCGTGGTTCTGGAAGATGAATTCGTCGCGTTCGAAAAGGTGCTGGCGCTGCGAGCGACTGAGGAAATCGTGCTGGGATGCGTGGATACGGCTGTGGAAGCGCGCATGAAGGAAGAGGTGGACAAGGCGCTCGAGGCACGCGACACGGTGGGAGGGACTTTCGAAGTCATTGCCCACGGCGTGCCGCCCGGTTTGGGCTCCTGCGCGCAGTGGGACGAGCGGCTGGACGGACAATTGGCGCAAGCGCTGATGTCCATCCAGGCGGTCAAAGCGGTGGAAATCGGCGGCGGAATCCAAGCCGCGGGTCGTCCCGGCTCCCAAGTCCACGATGAAATCGGGTACGACCCTGAGAACTCCCGCTTCACTCGTAAATCGAACCGCGCTGGGGGCCTGGAAGGCGGAATCTCAAACGGCGAAGACGTGGTCGTGCGCGGATACGTGAAACCCATATCGACTTTGCGCCGCCCACTCGAGTCGGTCGACTTCACGACCAAGGAGAAGGCGACGGCGGCTTATGAGCGCTCCGATGTCTGCGTGGTGCCGGCGGCGGGTGTGGTCGGAGAAGCCATGGTGGCGCTCACCGTCGGCCGGTCGTTCCTGGAGAAATTCGGCGGAGACTCGATCGTGGAAACGAAGCGGAATTATTCCGGTTATCTGGAGCAGGTGCGACAGTTCTAAGTTCGACAAGAGACACGGGATGATTTATCCAATTGTTAAGTACGGTCAGGAGGTCCTGGAGAAGCCTGGCGCGCCGGTGACCTTGTTTGATGGAAACCTCGAAAAGCTGGTGGCGGATATGTTCGAGACGATGTATGCCGCCAACGGCGTAGGACTTGCCGCGCCGCAGATTGGCATTTCCCTGAAGCTCTGCGTGATTGATGTTTCCTGCGGCAAGGATGCGAA
>Ga0326728_10013904_pt1 | contig 17300 bp, 12 predicted proteins | sample MB3enrmetagenome_FD_207602 | JGI IMG/M metagenome (GOLD analysis project Ga0326728, IMG submission 207602) | Lab enriched peat soil microbial communities from McLean, Ithaca, NY, United States - MB31MN | ecosystem: Environmental > Terrestrial > Soil > Wetlands > Peat | place: USA: New York... | reverse complement strand
TGCCGTGGGCATCGAGATCCGCATCGGCGAGACGGTGGGCATGATGAATATCGCCATGCCGTCGATCGTCATCAAGATGATGCGCCAGAAATTCGACCAGCAATGGTCGGTGCGCAAGACCCACGCCAGCATCGGCGAACAGGCGCGCGTGCTGCGGTTTCTGCGCGAGGGGATCCTGACCCTCGAGGCGCGTATGGAGGGACCTACGCTCAGCATCCGCGACCTGTTGCGGCTCAGCGAAGGCCACCTGCTTACCTTTGATTATCCAGTGGAACGATCCATCGAATTACTGGTTAACGGCAGCCACAAGTTCAGCGCCCAGATGGTGAGCACCGGAAGGAAACGAGCCTGCCAGATCGAGCACATCCGGCGGCCGGTCGCTCACGGGAGGATGAGTGACGAAGGCGCGGAGGACTCCGCGACGGATCCATCGCCATAAAACGCCCGAATCGCGCCGATGAATGCCCGGCTGCGGCGGCGCCCATTGTTTTGCGTCAGCTCCAGCCGCTGTAGAAAAACGAGCAGCCACAGAACGTCCGCGTCCCGCGTGTGCGAAATTCCGAGCCTCTGTTGCTCGGCCCGGCGGTACTCCGCGATCCAGCCCTGCACCATCCTGTACACATTCGCCGCCACGGGCCCTGCAGGGACGGTGTCATAATAGACGCCGCTCTCGAGCGTGCGATAGGTGCGGATCAGCGCGTCCAAGGCATCGCGCACATCCAGATCCACCGCTCCGGGTGTGGCCAACGCTGCCCGGGCGAAGGCTTGCCCCAGGAAGGCCAGCAGCTCTTCGTGCTCCTCCAGGAACTTCTCGGGAACGCGGATGTCGCGATTGGGCAATTGATTGGCCTCGAGTGGCAAGGGCTTGTCGTGCCGCCGGGCCTCCAACAGGAATTCGCAGTCCAGAGGGCAGGTCACCGTGACCTCGCGTTCCGTTCCGCAACAGATGGTGCAGATGTCTCCGCCGATGCCGGGGCAGAAACGCTTGGGACGGCGGGTTTCGCAAATCGCACAGGGCATTATTTTCAGTATAGCTATCGCGCGGCCACCGGCCCGATCAACTGCTCGTACGTGCGGCGCAGGAAGACATCCGTCATGCCCGCGATGTAATCGCACACCACCCGGTGGGCCGGTTCGCCGAGGGCCTGTTCCCGGTATTGGCCTGGGAGACGGTCCGGTTGATTGAGGAAGAACTGGAAAAGCTCGCCGATGAGGGCCATCGAGCGGTTGCGGTCCTCACCCAGTGCGGCCGAGGAGTACACGTTATGGTACAGGAAAGTCTTGAGCGCCCGGCTGGTCTCCGCGGCCTCCGGGGTGAAAGCCGCCAACCGGCCGGGAAAGGCGCGCACTTCATCGACATTCTTCACGCCGGCCTCGCGCGCGCGCCGGGCGGTGCCCTCGACGATCCCCGACACCAGCGCATCGATCAATTGGCGCAGGGCTTCGTTAAACCGCTCGCGGCCAGTGGCCCCCGGAAACTGGTTCTCCACCGTATGGTGAATGGCGCGGTACTGGGGCACGCATGCGGCCACCTCCCCGGCGGTCAGCAGGCCGGCCGAGAAGGCGTCGTCCAGGTCGGCGCTGTTGTAGGCGACTTCGTCGGCCAAATCGATTAACTGGGCCTCCAGCGGAGGGCGCAGCCCGGGCAGAAACGGCTCGACCTCGGCCTGCTCCCCGCAAGCGAAATCGCGGGAATGCTTGACGATGCCCTCGCGCACCTCGAAGGTCAGATTGAGCCCCGGAAAACGCGCGTAACGCTGCTCGAAGTTCTCCACGATCCGCAAAGCGTGCAGATTGTGCTCGAAACGCTCCCCGAAGCGCGCCATCTGGCGGTTCAACTCCTCTTCCCCGGCATGCGCAAAGGGCGGGTGCCCGATATCGTGCGCCAGCGCGAGGGCCTCGGTCAGCACCTCATCGAGTTCCAGCACGCCCGCCAGCGTGCGCGCAATCTGGGCCACTTCGATGGTGTGCGTCAGGCGATTGCGGAAGTGATCGGAGAGCCCCGGCGCGAAAACCTGGGTCTTGGCTTCCAGCCGCCGGAAGGCGCGCGAATGGACCACCCGGTCGCGGTCGCGCTGAAACGCGTTGCGGTAGGGATGTTCGGGTTCCGGGTACGACCGCCCACGGCTGCCTTCCACCGGAAACCGCAGGTGCGCCAGCATGGAGGACGCCGGCCGTTATCCGGGCGGCAGTTCGGCCAGTTTCTGGAGCGCCGTCTGGCCGATGGGCCCTTGCACGCTGCGCAGCGGATCCAGCAGTTTGCGCGCCTCGGCAGGCTTGGTGGAAGCGATGTAACCGGCCAGAGAGATGGCCGCCTGCGCGGAGGAAACGTAGATCGTGGGGTGGGCCATCAGGTCGCGCAGCAGGCTTTCGCCCCGATCGGCGTGGCCATCGGCAAAATCGATCTGGGCCAAGGCCATCTTGGCCAGAGACGCGTAATCTTGGTTGCCCCTGTCCACCACCTGCTGAAAGCTCTTGGCTGCCTCGGCCAGCTTACCTTGGTCCGCTTTGATGCAGCCCACGTAGTATTCGGCAATCTCGCCTTCGCTGCTGCGGGGATATTTGCTCTCCAGTTCCCCAAAGGCTTTCAGCGCCACCTGGTCCTTGGCGTCCTGCGTTGGAAAGTTGACATTCTGCCCGGGGGTGGGAGGCCCCACGGGAGCTTCCTGCACCTGGATGGCCCGCGACAGCGCTTCTTCGCGCAACCCGTGCTCGTGCCGCGAGTAGATGGTGTAGCCCACGATCAGCAAGACCACACCCGCGGCGATGGCGCCATAGCGGATGAGCTCCTTCTGGTGCTCTTCGAAGAAGGTTACTGTGTGTTCGACTTCCAGGGCGAACTTGTCGGATTTTAGTTCCTTACGGGTAATTCTAGCCACGAAGACCTCAAATGTATTGGAAATTCCAGGATATCATGCGGGCTGCCGTGCCGTCCTGCTGCCATGGCCTCGGCGCGTGCTCCCTAACCCGCCGAAGCCGGAACCAACAGGAAACTGTGACTTGACGCGGAGGCACGGAGCACGCGGAGGAAGACGCGGAGAAAACAAAGTCAAAACCTGAGATCGGACCCAGAGGGTACCCCACCGGCGGAGACCGCGGAGGAACGCCAACTCGGTTGGTACGGTCGCGGCTCCGATTCGGACTGTATGCGAAGCTCATTAGGACTCGGCCTCTCGACGCGCCTTTCTCAGGCCATCCGCTCGAGATTCCGCCCGCAGATTTGGCTGCCCTCCAGCTTGTTTCCTCCCGGTCCCGCCCAGTGCGTCTCCAGGCTGATCCATCCCGCGTACCCGTCGCGCCGCAGCGCCGCGATCTGGCCCTTCCAATCGATCGCTCCCTCGCCCAAGGGTCCCCAGGCCGGCTTGCCGTCCACGCGGACGCAATCCTTGGCGTGCACGTGCGCAATGCGCGCCGGCGGGAGCTTGCTGTAGCCATCGGGGAACGGCGTCTCCCCGGAGACGAACGCATTGGCCGGGTCCCAAACCATTTTCAGGTTGGGATGGGGGAGCGCCGCGAGCACGCGCGCCGTCTCTTCGGCCGTGGCGATATTGCAGGCGTGCTCGTTCTCGATGGCCACGGTCAGGCCGCGCTCCGCCGCCTGGTCCGCCAGCTTGCCGAGCGCCTCCACCACGCGGCCAAAACACTCCTCCGGGCGCACCGTCCGCCAGTATGAAAACACGCGGACGATGCGCGCGCCGGTGCGCCCGGCAACCTCCCACGCCCGCGCCGCGATGCGCTCCTGGTCCTCGAACTTCTGCGTGGCGGCGAACATGTCCTTCTGAAAGCGCGAATCTACCTCCGGCGCATCCGGCAGCAGGCACTTGAGCAGAGGGGAGGCGATGGAAATAATCTCCAGCCCGCCCGCGCGCGCCACTTCGACAGCGCGCTCCAACTCGTCGTCGGTGAGGTCCACGATGTTCTTCCCGAACACCATGCGTAGTTCGGCGCCCGTCATGCCGATTTCCGCCATGGCGCGGACGGCGGTTTCCAGATCCGGCGAAAACTCGTCGGTAATCGCGGCAATTCGAAAGTGAGGCATCAGTGCGAGAATAGCAAAGATGCCGCATGTAGCAAGCTCGGCCGAAAACGTTCCCCAATCGCGCATTCGCGAACTGGCGGAGTTCGCCATGACGATGGATGGCGTTCTGCGCCTGTACTTCGGCGAATCCAATCTGCCCACCCCGGATTACATCAAGCAGGCCGCCGTGCGCGCCATGCTGGACGGCTATACTTTCTATACGGAAAACGCCGGCCTCGCGTCGCTGCGCCGCGCCATCGCCGAAAACTACCGGCGGTTGCACGCGGTGGAACTGGACCCCGCCGGCGAGATCGTGGTGACCGCTTCGGGCGTGCAGGCGCTGAACGTGGGAATCCGCTCGGTACTCGATCCCGGCGACGAGGCACTGGTGCTCACGCCCGCCTGGCCCAACGGATCGTCCAGCGTGGCCATGGCCAATGCCGTCGTGCGGCAGATTCCGCACCCGCTCTGCGGCGAGCGCTACCGCGTGGATTTCGAAGCTCTCGAGGCCGTAGTCACGCCGCGCACCCGGCTGCTGCTCTACACCTCCCCTTCCAATCCGCTGGGCTGGGTGGCGGACGAAGCGGAGCAGCGGGGCCTGCTGGATTTTGCGCGCCGCCACGGCCTGTGGCTGATGGCCGATGAAGTCTACGACCGGCTGTATTACGCCGGCGGCCGCCTGGGGGATCCCGTGCCCTCCATCCTCCGCCAGGCTACACGCGACGACGCGGTGATGGTGGTGCACTCCTTTTCCAAGAGCTATTGCATGACCGGCTGGCGAGTTGGATGGCTGGTGGCGCGCCGCGACCTGGCGGCCAAGGCCACGCAATTGAACGAATTCATCATCTCCCACGCGCCCACTTTCGCGCAGAAGGCGGCCGAGACGGCTCTGGCCGAAGGCGAGGAAGAACTGGTTCACATGCTCGGGCGCCTCAAAGAAAACCGCGATCTCTGCCTGGAAGCGCTGGGCGGCCTTCCGGGCGTCACCGTACCGAAACCCGATGGCGCGTTTTACCTGTTCCCGCGCCTCGACGGCGTGACCGATTCTTTCGCATTCTGCATGCGACTGCTCGAAGAGACCAGAGTGGGACTGGCGCCGGGCGTGGCTTTTGGCGCCGGCGGCGAGGGATCGATTCGCATTTGTTACGCGGCGGAGCGTTCGATTCTGGAGCCCGCCATGGAACGCCTGACCCGGTTCTTGCGGGCGGGATTCCGATCGAAAGGAGATACCACATGCTGAAGGGATTCAAGCAGTTCCTGCTACGGGGCAACGTAGTCGACCTGGCGGTTGCCGTGGTGATAGGCGGGGCGTTCGGAAAGATAGTCACTGCGCTGGTCGAAGACCTGATCAACCCCATCGTTGCGGCGCTGGTGGGCAAGCCGGATTTCTCGCAGATTGTCTTCACCATCAATAACAGCAAATTCAAGATAGGCGATTTCTTGAATGCCCTGGTTTCCTTCGTGCTCATCGCGGCGGCGGTCTACTTCATTGTGGTGGTGCCGGTGAACGCCATAATCGCGCGCTCGCGGCGAGGGGAAGCCCCGCCCGATCCCACCACCAAGAAATGCCCGGAGTGCCTCAGCGACGTGCCCATCGCCGCGAAGCGCTGCGCGTTCTGCACCAGCGTGCTGGCGGCCAAGTAGATGACGTGAGCGCCCCGAGGGACGCGCAAGCCGCGCATGTGATACGATGCTTTTACGGACCGATACACCTCGCGGAGAGGTGGCTGAGTGGTCGAAAGCAGCGGTTTGCTAAACCGTCGTAGGGTCTAAAGCTCTACCGGGGGTTCGAATCCCCCCCTCTCCGCCATTTTAAAATCAATCATTTACAGACAACCTCTTGAAATTGTGGGCCAATATGGGCCAAGCTGGTCTTATGCCGCTTGCCCTGTATCGCCGCCACCGCCTCGACTGCAAAGGACATCATCGCCACAACTCCCGCACATCGGAGTACGATGAGCGCAAGAAGAATTTCGCACGCTGCGAGTGCCCCATATTCGTATCGGGAACGCTTCAAGGAACCTTCAAAAGGCAGAATACGGGCAAGTGGGAATGGGATGATGCGCGGCCGTTGATCCCAACTTATGAGCGAGCCAAAAGTTGGGGCGCAGCACCCGCTCCCGAACCACCTCCGCCGAACAACGCGCCCGCTGTTGATCCGAAGGGTACACCTATCGAAAAAGCCGTTAAGACCTATCTTGCCGAGTTCGGCGAGCACGCCGCGTTCGCGACGCAGAAAAAATACCGACTGATGCTCAACAACCTCAAATCCTTTTCGGAGGAGCGCGGCTATATCATGATCGACCAGTGGGGTCCATCCGACATTCGGGAATTCCGCTCCTCCTGGAACGTCAGCGCCAGAACAGTGCCACGGCGCATGAGCATGGTACGGAGCTTTTTCGAATACTGCTATTCGAACGAGTGGATCGACCGTAATCCCGCAAGGATGGTAAAGAACCCCAAGACCAGAGATTCCGCAGACGGTCGTAATGTGTAACGAGCCGCGATATTTTCCCCCGGTTTTCCCACATTCACCACGCTTGGGATGTGACGGTCGCGGCCCTCCCCTGGCCCCTGTGTGGTGGCCTGGGCTGGCCGTAAGCCCCTCTTTCCAGGCACGTTGCTGAGGCCTCCAAGCCACTGGGAGACATGATCACCCACACAGGGGGGCGCCGATCCCTCCGACGACTCCGACGAATCTGAGAAACCAGCCGGAAAACAATTTGAGGGCTTGGGGGAAAATATCGCGGCTCGTTACAGTAATGAGCAGAAGCTTCCTTTCTCGGATGACGAAATCAAGCGGATGTACGACGCTTGCCCGAAATACGGGATCGACTACCATTACAAATGGACCGGCGAGGATCTGGCCGACTTCATTTCGCTTTCGATCTACACCGGCCTTCGCATCTCTGATGTTGCGTTATTCCACGCCGACCGCATGCAGCCAACCGGAGAGATTCTGATCCGAACCACCAAAGCCGGAACCCATGTTTACACATGGGTTCCGGAATGGCTTCAGGAAAGGATCAAGGCCCGCGCGCAGAAACACGGTCAGTACATTTTGGGTGCCCACAAGCCGACCACTCTGGATATCATTACCGAGACGTGGCGCCGACGCCTTAACGCGCTCTGGGAATTGTGCGGGGAATGGAAAGTTACGCCTACTCCGCATCGGTTCCGTCATACCGTCATCACCATACAGTACCGTGGCGAAGGCCGCTGCCAAGAGCAGGTAGCTGGTGCGCGCCTTGAGCAAACAGACTCCCATAGCGTCACGAATGTCCCTCGGTATTCAACCGAAGGGAACAGGTAGCTATCTCGAAGCCCTGGGCGCTGCTACAAGCAATCTCTTGTTCTGCTGCGAGAACGCTCCCGCGTTGGCCCGGAGCGGTATACCGCAAGTCCCTTTGCTCCGGGGTGATGACAACCTCGGTGGCAGACGTAGTCTCGGCGCCAGCGCCCTCGGCTGCCTCGTAACCTGAAGAATCCAACACGAGGAGCTTCTACTATACCGCCGTGGAACTGGCATCGCGAGCCTTCCCTCCTGTTGCCGGCCGCAGGCTGCGGATCGAACTTCCTTCAAATCTCTACTATCGTCGCCGTGGTGGCTTTCTTCGCCAACTCCACCAGATGCCGGTGGTGAGTGAAGAACACAATCTGCGTCTTTTCCGACAGGTCGTTCAGGACTGCCAGCGCTGCGCCTGCGCGTTCGTCATCGAAGCTCAGTAGTACATCATCGACGATGAAAGGAACCGGCCCATGCGCCCAAAAGTAATGCTCCAGGCTGGCAATCCGCAGCGCCAGGTAAAGCTGATCGCACGTCCCATCGCTCATGCCGGAGACCTCGATCGTCCGCCCATCGGGGCGGGTTCCGACCAGGAGACTCTTGCCCTCTACGCTCTCCACCCGCAGGCCCGCGAAGCTGCCACGGGTCAGGGCAGAGAACAGTCGGCCGGCATGCTCCAGCACCGGTCCCTGATTCCGGACGCGATACTGTTCGATGGCCTTCCGAAGGACGACCGACGCGGTCTTCAGCCGGACGTACTCTTCGACATCCGCCGAAAGCGCTCCGGCGAGGCTGCTGATATGCTGCGCTGTGGCCGCGCCATCCGCAGTCTCGAAGGACAGCCCCTCGGCCTCCAGGCTGCGCCTGCGGACGTCGAGGCCCTCGCGCTCGGTGCGCAGGTCGCTGGAACGCCGTTCGACCGCGTCCAAGAGACCCGGGACGGAATCGGGGTCCACCGCCTCCGCTTCGGCGATGAAATCCTCGGTCGTCTTGGCGCCACAGACCATCGACAGACCTTCCTGATATCCGGCGAGGCGCTTCTCCAAGTCCCGCCGCCGGATCGCGCGCTCCGAGACTGCCCGCGCCGACGCTGGGTCTCCGGCGCCAGCTTCCAGAGAGAGCTGCGCCAGTTCGGCGGAAGCCCGTTCCGCCTCTCCAGCCGCCTTCTTGTGCTTCTTCTCCCACTCCTTCTTCGTCGTCGCTTCCCGTTGCAGCAGCTTCTGGTTTGCCTTCGCGTTCGCCAGCGCCTGATGTAGCTGCACGATGGCCTGCTCTGGAGTGAACCGCTTCAACTCCGGGTCGAGGCTTTCAACCAGACCGCTCACCTCGCCTTCGAACGCCACAGCATCCGCGTGCATCTTGCGGATGCGCGATTCCAACTCCCTGGCCCCCTGCAATCCAGTCTCGATCTCGAACACCGCCGCCAGATACGCTTCCGCCGCCGTCGGCGAAGCGCCTGGTTCGATTCCCGCCTGCTGGAGCGCCGCGGCCCAGTTCCCACTCCATTCCGCCCGGCTCTTCTCGATCTCGGACAGTTCGCCTTTGATGCGACCGATCTCGCGGGCCTGAGCTTGCCGGTCGGACTCCAGGGTGCGACGCCGGTTCGCGGCGGCTTCCGCTTTGGCGAGCACCTGTTCCGCCCGGTCGAGGATAACGGCGGCATCACCGCCATCCTTGGCGCTGCCGAAGGCGGCTAGAAGGTCGCGCAACTCCGAGGCGGTTTTCGATTCCTGCGCTTCCCATTCGGTGAGCTGCGCCCGCAATTCCCGCAGCTTCGCGACCAACTCGACAGCGGCATCCCGTTTGCGCAGCCAGTTGAGCATGGTGGCCGGCGAGCCGGGAGTTAACCGGGCCCCGGCCCACAACCCGATCCAACGCTCATGCACCGCTTGGCCGTCGGCCCGGACCTCATCCAGTCTGAGCGACGCTTCCTTGCTCCGTTCTTCCCACGCCGCAATCTGCACGTCCAACATCGCGACGCGTTCCACCTTTTCCGCCGCCTCGCGCATGCGGTCGGCCAATCCATCCGCTTGTTTCACGGCGTTGTCGAAGCCGGAGGTCAGATCGCCCGCGCCAGTGCGCTCCAGGAATTCCGGTCCCTCCGGCGCATCGGCCAGAGCATCACGCCAGATTTTTTGTACCGCGATCCAGCCAAATTCGCGGACAGATCGCGCCTGTCGCAGGTCATCGAGGGTTGGCACACTGTGGGCCGCGATGACGGCGTCCCGTTCCGTCCGGGCCTCGTTCAGGCTCTTCTCCGCCTGTGCCACGCCCTCGCGTGCCGTTCGCTCGGCGTGCTCGCTTGCCTGAAAGGCCGCCCGCATCTCCTCGATGGCTTCGAGCCCGGGGACGTGAAGAGTTTCGAGATCCTCGCCCGAACCAGACCACAGCGGAAGAGACGCCACTGCGGCGAGAAGTTTTCCCTCGTGCACGTCCGTATCGGTGCGCAACTGGCGGACTTTCGCGAAATCCAGGTCGCGCCGGGCGCGATTGATGAGCCGAGCCAGCGGCGCCACATCGAGCGGCGCGGGAGTCTCCATCAGGGTGCGATCGTAATCCGCCACCTTCGAGCGGGAGCTCGCCAGCGCGCCTCGCAGCGATTTCTGCTGCGCTTCCAGTTGCGTCGCTAAAGCGGAGAGCTCCTGGACATTTTTCCGTACGACGACGCCGGGCTCCAGACTCGCCGTCTGCTCCAGCGATAGCCCCGGCTTCAACATCTCCACTTGCCGTCCAATGCTGCGTTGCGATTCGGCCAGGTTCGCCTCTTTCCGCACGCAGTCCTGATTGGCTTTTTCGATGGCGCTCTTCTGCTCGTACAACCGGCGGATGCTGTCGTCGGCCGCGAGCAGGTCGCCTGGAACGGCGAGCGCGGCGGCGGCTTCCACGCTTCGTGCGATCTCGGCTTGCGATTCCTGAACTGCCAGCTTCGCCGCATCGAGGGCCCGCTCGGCACGCTCCAAGCGGGTGCCGTACTCGGCGTCAAGGGCGGGGACGCCAGCCAGTTCCCGCCATTCGGCCAGCGCCTGTCTGCGGCCGGCGATGGTGGGGAACGCTTTTTGGATTCGCTTCAATCGCTCGGCTTCCCGGCAGGCTTCTTCGAGCCCGGCATCGCAGGCTGTGAGTTGTCCGGCCACTTCGGCCAGCTCCCCCTGGTTCTTCTCGAAGACCGCGACACCGACTTGCTTCCGCCGAAGCTCAGCCGCCGCATCTTTCACTTGCCGCAACTTGACATGAATCGATTTCGTCCGGGCTTGCGGAGCGTAGAGGTCCGCGGCCTGCTGATCGAGACGGTCGAGCGTGGTTTGCAGACCGATCAACCCAGCGGCCGCGGCGAACAGTGCCTGCCCGATTTCGCCTTTCCCGGCGGCGATCTCGCGTCCACCATCCACCAGCCTTTCGTGGCTGATGCCGAACATGGTTTCGAAATCCGCGCGCGAAAGACCTTGCAGAAAGCCTTCCAACTCGCTCTCTTCGATGGTGGTGATATCGTTCGCACCGCGCAGGGATTGGATGTTGGCCTTGCGCCGGACGAACTCAATTCGACGCGCGCTATCGGCCAGCGTCAGGCCGATCCGCAAGTCGCGATAGGGATGAATGAAATCGTCCGACGTCTGCATCGGGATTCCGTAGAGGCCGTCGGCTATGGCGCGCAGCGCCGAAGTCTTGCCCGCTTCGTTCAGCCCGTAGACAATGGTGAACGCGCCTGGAAACCCGAAATGTTGCCGGGTGAACGGACCGTAGGCGATCAGATCCAGGGATTCCAGCCTCATTTCTCCTCTCCTTTCATGAGCAAGGGTTCGATGGAGCAGAGCGACTTCCGCAGCAGTTCGACGTCCTGCGGATCGACGCACTCTTCGCCGACTCGCACGGTACTTTCGAGGCGGGTTTTCAACTCCCCGAATGTCTCCCGCAACTCTTCCAGCAGCGCGGGATCTTCCAGAAACCTGTTCACCAACGCGCGCAACTCACCGGCGGGTCCCGCTTCGATGGCCGGGGCGGACGGCGCGGCTTGTCGCGGAATCAATTCCAGCTTCTCCACATGAACAGGCACGGCGGCATCGCCCGCGAGCGCTCGCAGGCGGGCGCGCCAGCCACCGATGTCGGCCGCTACGCGGTTCCAGGCTTGGCCGTGGCCGGCGAGTTCGAAGCGCAGCGCCAGGGTCCGGTCGCCCGCTTCCGCTACAGTCCGGGAGATCGCGCGTTGCGCCATTTCCTCCAGGTCATCCTCAGTTGTTTGCTCGGTCACGGAGATGCGCAGCACTTCCCAGCGCACCGTGTCCAGAGGCTCGAATGCCAGGCTTGCGACACCGTGATCGTCCACATCCACCAGGTAGCAGCCGCGCGGACCGCATTCGCGCACGTTGCGGCCCTGTATATTGCCCGAAAAGACCACCCATGGATCGCGTGCCAACTCAGAGCGGGTGTGTATGTGCCCCAGCGCCCAATACTGGTATTGGTGGGAGAGGAGTCCTTCGATCGAGCACGGCGCATATAAGGGATGCTGGGCCGACCCGGTCGCAGAAGTATGGAGCACGCCAATATTGAATGTCCCGGCGCTCCCTTTGGGAAAAGCGCCAGTGAGATCTTCGCTGATATGGCGGCTCCGAAAACTCTGGCTGTAGAGCGTGGCCTCGCCCCCGGCTGCCTCAACTCGTTCCGGTTTGTGGTGGTCGAAAAAATGGACTGCGCCGCCCCACGGCAGCGCCTGCGTCATCCCCTTGTTCGCGGCGTCGTGATTGCCGAGCGAAATATAGACAGGGATGCCGGCCACGCGCAGCCGCTTCATCTGCGACACGAAATAGAGGCCGGTGTTGCAGTTGTGCCATTCGCCATCGAACAGATCGCCCGCGATCACGACGAATGCAGCTTCGCGCTCAATCGCGAGATCCACCAGCTTGGCCAGCGCCCTGCGGGTCGCCAGGCGGATCTCCTCCAGTGGCGCCCCGGGGTACTCTTCGAGTGACAGCAACGGGCTATCCAGATGAATGTCCGCTGCGTGAATGAATCGAAACGCCACAAGTCCTCCTATATCGCTTTGCCTGCCTGGGCAGGCTCCGGTTCCACTTCCCGCCACCCGTTCAGCAGAGGGAAATAAAGAGCCGCGCGCACAGGCCGACGTTCCAGCGCCGCAAAGATGCGGCGGTACAATTCCAATTGCCCCCGGTACCGCTCACGTTCGTTATTGAGGAACGCTTCGAGACCGGCGCCTTCGTGCGAGCTGGTTTTGTAATCGACGATCCAGCGGATTCCGTCGTCATCGACGAAAGTGCGGTCGACCCTGACGGTTACAATTTCGGCTTCCACCGTTCCGCACAGCGAGTATTCGCAGGCGGCCCCCGGGCGGTTCGCCAGGATCCATCGACCGCGCTCGTCATCGAGGACCCCTGTCAAGGCCTTCCCGACCTGATCGACGGCCTGTGCGAGTTCCGCCGCAGGCACGCCCAGGGAGGCGAGCGCGGACCGGCACGCCGAGGCACACCCGGCAATGCGCTCCCGGTCCCAAGCGTTGATACCGTCTTCGGCTATCCGCCGCAGCAACTGGTGGACCACGGTCCCGATATGCCGCAGCGTGTCTCCTGCCCAGCGGAAACTCACCCCGACGGGAGTTCGCTTCTCGGGCTGGGCCGGCGCAGTGGGGCTTGCGGGAGGAGCTGGAAGCCGCCAGTCGGAAACCAACCGCTGGATGGCCTGTGGAGTCCTCGCCTCGGGCGCCACCTCGTTGTGCGCGGCGTCAGCGAGCGGCAGCCCGTTCTGAAATGCAGGCTCCGCGATGGCCCACATTCGCCGCAGAAGAGATGTGGATGCCGGCGCTTTCAGCATGGGCATACCATTCTTCATGTCAAGATCGCAGTGCCCCAACAAGTGCAGTTCCGATTTAGCCCGGGTCGCCGCCACGTAAAGTAGACGGCCTGCCTCGAGTTCCGATTTCCGCTTCTCGATCAGCTTCAGGTATTCGTAAGTCCGGTCCGCGCCCGCGCCGGTGGCGTGGATGGGGGCCAGCAGAAGGTCCGGCGCGCCGCGCAATCGGGGCCGCTCCAGCCACAACATGAGGCGCGATTCGTCGCTCCTGGCGCGGCGGCCCAACCCCGGCACGATGACCGCGTCGAACTCCAGCCCCTTGGCCTTGTGGATGGACATGACCTGAAGCGAGTCGTCGGCCAGCGAATCAGGATGGCTATGGAGATTCTGAATGCGCTGTTCGAATTCGGCTATATCGAGCACGCCGCCTTCGTCCATCTCTTCGAGCAGGTCGAAGAACGCGGCGGCATTTTCCAACCCGGTTTGAGTGGCCGCACAAGCGGGGCCGCCCAGGGCCATCCACACGCCCTCCACCCACTCGCGGAGCGCGCCCGGCCGTCTCGCTAAGGCGGTTTCCAACACTCCGCGCACGCGTTCCAACCGCGGGAAGCGATCAGCTTTCTCGATCAACTCCCATACTGTGGCACGCGTGTCCCCTCCAACCAGCTCGCTTGACTCTTCCAGGCTCATCCCACACCACGAGGCCCGCAGCACCGACAGCCACGCGATGCGGTCCGCCGGGTGCAACAAGGCCCGCGTCAGCGAGGTAAGGTCCTGAACGAGCAGTACATTCGCCAGGCAATCGATGTCTACAGCACGAAATCGCAACCCGGCGTCGCGCAGTGCCGGTAGGATCGCCGAAAGATGACTGCGCGCGCGAACCAGAATCGCGATCTTGCCAGCCTTTCGCTCCTGGGCGGCGCGGACGAGTTCGACCACCCGCTTTGCTTCGGGCCGCATCGTCGCGCCCGAGAAATGGGTGCAGCGTCACCGCCGGGTCGAGTCCGCGGGAATTCACCCAGTCGGACGGCGAGTAGCGGATTGCGCCGGTAGTGACGTCTTCTTCATCGGCCAGGACGGAGGGAAAAGTCTGATTCACCCACTCCACGATGCCGCGATCCGAGCGAAAGTTGGCGGTGAGGCGCAGTAGCTCGAGTGGCAGGCCGCCGATACCTTCGCTCGCCGCTTTCAGGAATAGCCCCACCTGGGCCTCGCGGAAGCGGTAGATGGACTGCATCGGGTCGCCCACCGCGAACAGTGTTCGGCCATCGTCCCGTTGCCAGCCCGCAGTCAGCTTTTCGATGAGAGCGTATTGGCTCACCGAGGTGTCCTGGAACTCATCGATCAGAAGGTGCTGGATGCGGCAGTCCATGGCAAGTGCGAGGTCGGTGGGTTCCTCCGGCTCGCCCAAGGCGCGTTGGGCGGCCATAGCGACCTCTGGGTAGTCGGCCTTGCCTGTCTGGCGGAAGCCCAACTGCAATTGCGCCACCGCCACGGGCAGCAAGCGAATGAGCGCCTTCAGCGCCTGCCATTGGACGTCGGAAAAGCGAGGGTCGGGAAGCTGGCGGATTTCGGCCAGTGCGGTCCGTAGGGCGTCGTCCGCGGAGAACGCTGCGATGAGACTGGTGCAGCGCTGCTTCAACGACTTGGCGGACGCCGGGAAGCCCTCGGCAACAGTCAGCCGCTTCCGCCATTCGCCCGTGCCGGTGAGCAGGGTATCGACGATTCCCAGCCAGGCGTCGAGTTGCTCCATCTGGGGCAGGTCCGTCAGGCCGCCGCACGCCAGCGCACGGCCCTCGCGTCCCTCCGCTTCCAGGTTAGCCGCGGCCGCGGCGACAACCGCGGTCAATTCATCGGCAAGATTCACAGGGACAAGCATCCGGGCTCTCTCGACGCCATCATGGATTACGTTTCGGAACGCTTCTTCCAATGCCGGTCGCGCCAGATCCGGGTCGCCGGAACCGGCGATGTGGCGCAGCCACTGGTCGCGCCGCGCCAGCATGCCGGCCAGCAACCCTTGCAGCGTCTCGAAGTCGTTGTCCAGATGTTCCAGCAGCGCCGCTACGTCTTCGTTCCACGCCTCGCTTTCCAGCAGTCCGATGGTGCGCCGCGCGGCGTCCGCGTACAGCTCGCCGGGGGCTTCCACGATATCCAGGGGCGCGCCCATGCGCGACACCCACGGCATCTGAGCCGTGAGCGCAGCGCACAGCGAATCGATGGTGCGGATGCGCAACCGGGCCGGATTGCTGAAGAGGTTCCACCCCAGTGTTTCGCTGCGTTGGCGCACCGCTACCGCCAGCTCCCAGGTCAGCGCCTGGTGTTCTTCCTCCGGCCGCGGCCCCACCGAGTCGCGCAGCGCTTTCACAATGCGCAAGCGCATTTCGCCCGCGGCCTTTTTGGTAAAGGTGATGGCTAGAACCGCCTCGGGCCGATCCACCCGCGCCAGCAGCGTCAGCACGCGCTGGTTCAGCAACTCCGTCTTGCCGGATCCCGCCGGAGCCTGCACCAGGAACGATCGGCCGGGATCCAGCGCGCGTTTCCGCTGTCCCGTATCCGGGGCTGTCATACTTCGGCCTCCTCTTCATCGCCGAGAGCGCAACATTCCGCGATGCGGCACAGCGCAGCCAGCGAGCAGCGCCGGCAGTTTTTGGCGGGGTCTTTCGGATCCGCCTCGGCGCGGCCCTCCCGGAATTCCCGGGCCAGTCGTTCGAGTACGGTACGCCAGTCGCAAACCATGGCCGCCAGATCGGTCGAGTCCGCACCGGGAACCAGCCCGGCTTCGGCGGTCCAACCGCGAAACCTCAGGTCGCCCGTCTTCAACTGCCCGAATAGCACGCCCGCCAGGGGCCGCTCATGGATGGTACTGTAGAGCGGCAACTGCGGTTCGTCCGGCCGCTCCGTCTCCCAAGCACTCACCGCGGTCCTGCCAGTCTTGTAGTCGATGATGATCTCTCGGCCATCCGGGAGGCGATCGATGCGGTCGATCTTCACTCGCGCGTGAATGCCACCCAGGTCCGCATAGCGCTCGTTTTCGGGCTGTGCTACTTCGAACGGCGCGCGCAGTTTCTCCACTTCGAGCCAGGCAGAGACCAAACGTCCGACGCGACGCTTCTCAAGCCCGGCGAAGCGTTCCGGGATGGCGCTGCCGCTGTCCTGCTCCAGCCGGGCAATCGCGGGCGATACCGAATTGCGAACCACGTCAGGGATGTCGGCACGGCCGCACAGGGCATCGTGAGACCGGACCTCCTTCCAGAACTCTTCCGGCGCCGCATGCACCAGGACGCCTCGCCGCCGCAGGTCCAAACCCGGGACTGGCGTATCGAGTTCTTCCGCACCCAGGCGAAGCTCCACGAATGCGCGGAAGGGGCACGTGGACTGGTACTGAAACACCTTGGTTCCGCCGCGCTGCCACGCTTCCTCGCCCAGCGGCGGAGCCTGCTCGTCGACCATCTGCTCCATCACGCGCGATTCCCGGACCGCTTCGACGTAGGCTGTGACGTTATCAAGGGCCAGTTCTTCCGGGTTGATTCGGCGAACCGGCAAAATCAGCGGACTGGGAGCGACCTCGCGGTCCTCCACCAGGGCGGGATAGCTCACTACCACGTCCGGCGCGCTGGCCAGAAGCCGCCGCGTGAGCATCGCGGCGAACTCCAACTCGCGTTCCGGAGAACACCGCGGCAGCCCGCCTTCACGCTGCATGCGGATCGGGAGGAACGGGTTCGGCTTCGGCGGGCCGGGCCATGCTTCGTCGTGCAGGCCGGCGACCCACAAGTGATCGAAGTGGAGGCCCGACGCTTCCAGCGTCCCGAGCACTTCGACAGGCGCCTCGTCGCCTTCGGGCTGGAACACGGTTTCGGCCGCGATGCGCCCGAGTAGCGAGACTGCCTCCCCTATCGACAAGGCGCCGGCAAAGGCGTCTGTCGCAGCGAACTGCGAGACGGCCCGATTCCAGGCCTCGCCAGTCTGATACTCGACGGTAGTGACCGCCTGTTCCCCAGGCCAGCCGGGCGATTCCAGCAGCGCGGAGAACGTGCGGCTCCAGGCCGCCGCCGACTGAGTCGCGGGAGTCCGATCGTGCAGCCGGATCCATTGGGTGTGGCTCCCATGCTGGACAAATCCTCGAAAATCTGATAGAACAAGCTGTCGGAGGCTGCCCAAAACGCGGGATGTGCGATGGCTAAGATGGTGATTGAAGTT
>Ga0326728_10013903_pt1 | contig 17303 bp, 16 predicted proteins | sample MB3enrmetagenome_FD_207602 | JGI IMG/M metagenome (GOLD analysis project Ga0326728, IMG submission 207602) | Lab enriched peat soil microbial communities from McLean, Ithaca, NY, United States - MB31MN | ecosystem: Environmental > Terrestrial > Soil > Wetlands > Peat | place: USA: New York... | reverse complement strand
CGAAGGGGGAGTTTCGAGCGTCCTCTCTCCCCTTGGGGAGAGAGACAGAGTGAGGGGGTCTACGCCACCAAAGGTGACAATCGCGCGGTCCGGCTCGCATGCGCCGCGCTGGCCGGAAATTCAATTCGAGGACGCAGCGGGGCGCCCGCTCCCGGTTACGGTTGGCGGCACCGGAGGAATAACTCTCGCGAACCGGATCCGGCTCCCGTAACCTAACGGCTATAGCTGTCGCCACCGAAGATCGAGTCGAAGAAACCGCGGTTGCTGACCTTGCGGTCATCGCGGCGTAGCTGTTCCGGCTGCTCGCTGACATCGTCTTCCGCATAATGCTGCGGGTGTGCAGCGGCCATATCCAGCTCCACGGGCGCGAGGTGATCGCGGCCCTTGACGATCCGGTCCCATTTGCCTTTCAGGGCCAGAGTGATGCGCCGCTCGTGACCGTAGACGTCGGGGAAGGTATGCAGCTCGCCGTCCTCGCCCACCAACGCCGTGAAATATGTCATGTGAACCGGAATTTTGTGCTCGATGGCGATCTCATTGTTGAGCGGGCCTTCGCTAAACGTCTCGTTGACGCGCGTGGAATCCCAGCCCTTGTCCTCGCGCAGCACAACCTTGACCAGCCCCATTGGGTCGGCGACCCGCATGCAGCCGTGGCTGTAAGTCCGCTGGGCGACGTTGAACATCCATTTGTCCGTCGGCCTCGTATCGTGCATGAAGACGGTGTGCTGGCTGGGAAATGAGAACTTCACCTTCCCTAACACCGTCTTCGGCCCGTTCGGCTGGATTACGTCGAAGATCCGGATATCGGTGCGGGCCCAGTTCACTTTGTGCCAATTGACCGGCTGGCCGTCCTTGGTCCTCACTTCCAGCGCCCATTGCCGCATCAGGCCGCCGCCATTGAGCAAGCTAGGCCAAATCTCACGCACCTTGATGGAGTCGGGTACGATCCATGTGGGCTTGAGCGTGATCTTCGTGAGGGACCGGGTGAAGACTGGCGTCTGCTTATCGGTCTCTCCTGCAACGATGCGCACTTTCCGGATGACCTCGCCATTCTTGACCACCCGCTGCGTGAAGTCCGGAATGTTATTCCAGATGTAAAGGCCGCCCATATCGGCGGGCATCCAGCGCCATTCCTCCATATTGGCGAGCAGCCGCTTGCCCCCGGCGCTTTGCCGCTTATTTTGCGCGAGAAGGGCCAGATACTTCTGGCGGAGCATCTCGAACTGCGGATGGGCCGGGTTCAGGCCGCGCAGGTAGGCGCCGGGCTCTGCGGCAGCTGCGATGCCATCGAGGATCGATCTTGGCTTGAGAAGCTGGGGCCGCCGGTCGAGATAGGAACTCAATTGTTCCGCTGGATTGATGATGCGCCCGCCGCGGGCATAACGGCCGTATTTTAGGATCGCCTGCGAAATGGCGGTTTCGGCTGCTGCGACCTTTTCGGGTGTGGCGGCCGCTCCCTGCTGGTCAAGCCCGGCGGGCAACGGAAAATCGCGCGGATCGAGCCCCCACTCGCCGGCGCGCTTGAACTCCGCGGTCAACGCCGATGCTTGGGGAGTGAGCCCGCCTTCCGGCGTCAGCCATAGCGGCGCGTAGCCGCGCGCCTCGTAAAAAGACAAAAGCGCCGCGCGCTCGTTGCGCTCTTCGTCGCTAGCTCCCGCCGCGAGACCGGAAAGCGCCTTGCGCAGCGCTTCTGCCTGCGGTGTTGCCGGGGCGGGGGCGATGGCGCCCGCCAAGGGCGCTTCGCCTGCGGATTTCGAAGGAATGGCCCCATCGGCGGCAACCGGGGCGGCGCTCTTCGCGGCGTCCGGCTGCCCGGCGTGCAATAGTCCAGTTGTAGCCGAGGCCGCTGCCGCAACTCCAAGCGCGAAGATGAGCGTGCGAATCATTTCATTGCTCCTTAAGCTGGACAAACGTTAGCGAAGAAAAGCAAAGAAATTCCTAGCTTGGCTTTCAGCTAAAAGCGGACCTGTTTGAGACTGGTACTATGCGGCATCTGCCGGCGCTGCACAACCGGCTTAACCGACGATCTCTTTGTCGCCCTTGAGGGCAAGCTCCAGGATCGTCGCAGGGTGCCGTGCGGTGCGGCCAAGCCCGTCGTGGATTTGCTTGCGGCAGGAGTAGCCGGTAGCGGCCACAAACGCATCGCGGCCCGCCTTGCGGATCGCCGGAAACAGCGCAAGCTCCGCCATGGCGAGCGAAACCTCGAAGGTCTCCGGCGTCATGCCGGTGGCGCCGTTCAAGCCGCAGCAGCCTGGCGGCGCCGCGCTGACGGAGAGCTCTGGCACGAGCCTAAGCGTGGTCTCCGCCGCGCTTTCAACGCCGGCTGCGCGCTCGTGGCAATGGCTGTGCAACAAAAGATCGGCCTCGATGGATTTCAGCGGCAGGGCGAACTTGCCCTCGGCGAGCCGTGCCGCCACAAATTCCTCGAACAGCAGCACGGGCGGCTTCTCCTTCAAGGGCAAGCCGAGAGCTGCATATTCGTCGCGCATCATGAGCACACAGGAGGGCTCAAGCCCCACCACGGCAATGCCCTTTGCCTCGAAGGCCTCCACGGCCGCGCTCATCCTCTCGGCTTGCGCGCGCGCCTCGGGGATATATCCGGCGTCGTAATAGGTCCGCCCGCAGCACAGCGGCCTCTCCCGGTTCTCATCAACAAAGGAAACCACGGCGTAGCCGGCCGCGGTCAAGATGCTCGCCGCAGCGCGCAAGTTTGCGGGCTCGAAGGACCGGTTGAACGTGTCCGCGAACAGGGCAACCATGCCCAGCGTACCGGGCTCCGCCTTGTCTTGCACCCTGAAACGCCGCCCTGCCCATCTTGGCCAGGGCCGGTCCGCCGCAAGCCCAAGATGACGCTCCGTCAGCCGGGGCAGCCCCGGCAAAAGATCGCGCATCGCAAGCGGGACACGCCAGCGCCGGGCCCTGTCCGTATATTCGGGCAGCCGGGCAAACAAGTCCAAGGCTCGCGATGCCCGGCCCCTCGCGCGGGCAGCAGCCAGCGTCTCGGCCTTCATCTTGGCGATGTCGATGCCAAAGGGGCAGGCCGATTTGCAGGCCTTGCACGACACGCAATACTGCATGGCTTCAACCATCTCTTCGGAGCCCAGCGCGCCCTCGCCGAACTGCCCGGAAAGCGCCAGCCGCACGCTGTTGGCGCGCCCGCGCGGGCTTTCCCGCTCGTCGCGTGTCACGCCGAAAGAAGGGCAGGCGAAGCGCCGCTCCGCCGTCCGGCACAAGCCAAGTCCATTGCAGCGCCGGGCGTGATCGAGCGCGCGGGCGGGCGACGGCGATGGTCCCCAGGCGAGCGAAATGGGCGCGTCCTCCAAGGCTTTGGCTTCACGCGGCGCGCGCAGCAGGGCCGGCTCGTCGAAGCGGGGCGCGCGCAGAATTTTGCCTGGGTTTAGAAGCCAGCCTGGATCGAGCTGTGCCTTGAGCTGAGCGAAAAGACCGATGGCCTCGGGCCCCAACCGGCGTTCGAGCGCCTCGCTGCGGGCAAGCCCAATGCCATGCCCCGCCGTCAAGGCGCCGCCATGGGCATGCAGCAGCTCCGCCATCTCATCGCCAAGCTGGCGCATGCGCCTCACGTCCTCGGCGTGGCGCAGATTGAGGATGGGCCTGACATGCAAAGAGCCCCGGCCTGCCTGCCCATAGATTGCGCTTCGCACGCCATGCTTTTCGAACAGAGCCACAAGAGCTGCGCCATAAGCGGCCAGATTGTGGACCGGTACGGCTCCGTCCTCGAGGAAGGATAAGGGTTGCGCCGCCGATTTTAGCGACCACGCGCGGATGAGCGCCTCGCGGCGCAGGCGCCAGAGCGCCGCTCTCGCCTTCTCGCCGAGGATCTCGATCACGCCAAACTTGCCCTTGCCGCCGTCCGAGACATAATCGTCGAGCGCTTTGAGAAGTCTCGTATTGGCGACCGGATTCTCCTCGTCGAACTCGACGATCAAAAGCGCATCGGGCTCGCCATGCAAAAGCCGCGCGGCCTGAGCATCCGATCTTGCCTGAAACACCAAGAACTCGAGCAAGGTGCGATCCAAAACTTCGATGGCCGAAGGATTGAGCACCATGATTTTGGGAACAAGCCGCAGCGCCGCGCTCAGATCGGCGAACCGGCAGACGCCGAGCGCGCGGTTGGCCGGCTTTGGGGCCAGCTTGAGCTCGATCTTCGCCGCAATAGCGAGCGTTCCCTCCGATCCAGCCAGCAGGCGCGCCATATTCTGATCGGCGGAGCTCGCCAGTAGCGTGCGAAGATCGTAGCCCTCCGGCTCTGGCGTTCCGGGCGCGCGCAATGGCCAAAGCGTCGCGATGGCTTTCTCGTGCAGCTCACCGAATTGGAGAAGATCGAAAAGCCGGTCGCGCCCAGGGCAAGCTTGCGCACCGTCAGATTCCGAGACGGCGTTGAAGAGCACGCGCTGCCCGTCGGCGAGAAAGGCATCGGCCGAGGCGACGTTGTCGCGCATCGAGCCGTAGCGAAGGGCGCGGATGCCGCTCGAATTGTTGCCGAGCATGCCGCCAATCGTGGCCTGGCGAGCCGAACCGATGTCAACCGGGAAGATGAGATTGTGGGCTTTGAGCGCTGCGTTTATTGCCGCGGGCGGGCAGCCTGGCTCGGCTGTGCATCTTAAATTTTCGGCGTCGATCTCAATGAGCCGGTTGAGATATTTCGAAAAATCGACAATCACGCCTTCGCCAAGCGCTTGCCCTGCAGTCGATGTGCCGCCTCCGCGGGCGATGACGGGCAGCCCCTCCTCGCGCGCCATTTCAAGGATGATCGCGATGTCGCCCGCAGACTTGGGCGCAGCCGCGCCGGCGGGAAAACACTGATACATGGACGCATCGGTGGAATAGCGGCCGCGCACAAACAGACCGGAGGCTGCGTCGCCTTCGATCTCATTCGCAAGCCTGTCCCAAAACGCCCGGCCGGCTCTTCGGCTAGCCATCGTCCCTCAAATGCTCAGCTTCGTTCCGAAAAGGCGGCGGCTCCGCCCCGCCAGGCGGCAAACCATGACCTAGAGTCTGCGGTTCCGCAACGGTCTATTAACCGGCTTCCGTTATTCATGCCGAAGCACGTCTTTTGGTTGTACTGCGTGGGCGGCGTTTACCATGGGTCGAGTTGGAAAGTTTAGACGCGCTTGCTGGCGGGCTGCGGGGGAAAAGAAGACCCTAGCTGTCCTGAACCTGTTGGGCAGTTTCCAATTGCCCAGCATTTGCCCGAATCGCGCCTTGGGCTTGGTTGTAGCGCCAGTTGAGTCTTGTCTGCGGCGCATCGCCAACGACCCCAAAAGCCGGATCATGATTGTCACAGCACTCGCCGCATCGCTTTGTGCCTGCTCCGTCTCCAAAAGTTCCCGCACAATCGATGAAACCCAGCAGCTGAGCCCAAGGGTGATTAAAGTGGGCGACCCCGTGCCGAAAGGCGGCGGTGTCTTCAAACTTGGAGACCCATACCTCGCCGGCGGAAAATGGTATGTTCCGGTCAACGATCAATCTTACGACCGCGTTGGCCTTGCCTCCTGGTATGGCGACTTTTTCCATGGCCGGCGCACCGCGAATGGCGAAATCTACGATATGAACGGGCTCACCGCAGCTCATCCCACCCTGCCGCTGCCGACTTACGCGACCGTCACAAACCTCGCCAACAACCGTACTGTAGTGGTCCGGATCAACGACCGCGGCCCGTATCACGATGGCCGCATCATCGACCTCTCGCACAAGGCCGCTCAGCTTCTCGGTTTTTACGGCCATGGCACCGCTGCCGTGCGTGTCCGTTACCTTGCGCCCGCCCCCCTCAATGGCGACGACAGCCTTGAGCGCGCCATGCTCGCGCGCCAGCCCTGGGCGACCCGTGTGATCTCAAGCACCGAGACGCCCGATACGCCGAAAGCCCACATGCTGGCCGCCGCCACCAATAGCGCAGAATGGCCACTCGTCGTGAAAAAAGGAGGGTTTGAAGGGCCGCGCACCGCGGATACCGGCAAATGGATGACCGCTGCTGAGCCTTCACTAACCAATTCCGCTCTATACATGAGCGGCCGTTGAGATATTTAATGGGATCTCCCACCTAAATCTTAGCCAACCGGCTGTTGAGTTGTTATACAAGCGTACATACGAGCCGGGATCGATACCTATGCGCCTAGTCCTGCTTTTCATAGCCCTCCTTGCGCAAATGCATCTCGCTGCAGCGCAACCCTCGCCTGCCTTCCAAACGGCGGCGGCCGAAGCGATCCTCATCGATGCCGGCACGGGCGCCATTCTTTTCGAGAAGAATGCCGACAAGCTGTTCGCGCCCGCGAGCATGAGCAAAATCATGACGCTGGAGATTTTGTTCAAAAAGCTCAAAGCCGGCGAGATTTCTCTGGAGACCGAGTTTCCTGTCAGCCTCTACGCCTGGAAAACCGGCGGGGCGCCATCGCGCACCACGTCCATGTTCGTTCCACTGAATCAGACCGCAAAGGTTGGCGAATTCATCCAAGGTATCGCCGTTCAGAACGCGAACGACGCGTGCATCGCCGTGGCGGAAGGGCTTGGAGGAACGGACGAGGCGTTCGCGCAGATGATGACGGACGAAGCCCGCGCAATTGGGCTTGAAAAATCGACATTCGGAAATTCGTCGGGCCTTCCGCATCCAGCTAACCTTATGACGGCGCGCGAGCTGGCGAAACTGTCTATATATATAATTAATGAATACCCGGAATATTACCAATATTTTTCACAGAAGGAATTCAAGTACCGGTCCTACAATTTCCGGAATATCAACCCGCTGCTCAACGCGTCAATACCGGCCGATGGTTTGAAGCTTGGATTCACCGAGGGGGCTGGCTATGGGGTTGTGGCCTCCGCCATGAAAGACGGCCGGCGTCTCGTTGCCGTTATGAATGGGTTCGAATCGGATCACGAAAGGCGGGACGAAACCCTCAAATTCCTGAGCTGGGGCTTTGTGAATTTCAAGTCCTACAAAGTGTTTGATAAGGATGAGGTCGTGGGTGAAGCAAGGGTTTGGGGCGGGCTAAAATGGGGCGTTCCGGTTAAGACGAATTCGGAAGTAAGGATTCTGCTTCCAGTTGCAGCCAAAGACCTCCGCATCAAGGCTCAGATCGTTTATCTCGGACCGTTGAAGCCGCCGGTCAAGGAAGGCACCAAGGTTGCCGAGGTGCGGATTACCTCGGAGAGCACGGGCACGTCGAACACTGCGCCTCTCTATGCTGCCGCCGATATCCAGGCTGGCGGTATCGTATCCAAGGGGATCGATTCGGTGCTTCTCGGCGTAAACTCCTATGTCGCGCAGGCGGTGATGAAGATCTTGAAAAAGGCGCCGGCGCCTCAACAGCCTCCGGCGGCCGCGTCTGCACCGGCCTTTCCGAAGTCTTGAGCCGCGTGGCCCGGGGAATGTTCATCACGCTGGAAGGCGGCGAGGGCGGTGGCAAAACCACGCAAAGCTCGCTCTTGGCTGAAAGGCTGCGGAAGGCAGGCCTCGATGTTCTGCAGACACGCGAGCCGGGGGGAACGCCGCGCGCCGAAGCCATCCGCGAGGTGCTGCTTTCCGGAAAAGCCAAGCGCTTCGGACCGCTTGGCGAAGCGGTGCTCTTCTACGCGGCGCGCGAGTCGCATCTGGAGCTTGCCATACGTCCAGCCCTTGAAAAGGGCAGATGGGTTGTCTGCGACCGCTTCAGCGATTCGACGCGCGCCTATCAGGGCGCCGCTGGCGGCTTGCCCCTTTCGGTTATCGACGTTCTCGATACCGCCGTCGTCGGCGCCACCCGCCCAGACCTGACAATTATCTTCGATCTTCCACCCGAGCTTGGCCTGCGCCGTGCCGCCGAACGCAAGCGCCAGCGTGCGGATGGCGATTCTCCCGATAAAGGCCTAGACCGCTTTGAAACCATGAGCCTCGCCTTCCATCGCAGCCTGCGCGAGGAGTTCCTGGCGATCGCAAAAGCGGAGCCCAAGCGGTGCGCGGTCGTCGACGCGTCGAAGAATGTGCAGCACGTCGCGGACGAGACCTGGGCGATTGTCCGCGAGCGGTTTAAATTATAGGTTTGTTTTCCATATTCCGTGGGCCGGGGCCCCTCACCCTGCCGTTTTCACCGGCGGAGCCGGGAAACGCCCGTTTACCCTTTTGCCGAGGGGGAGCAAGGCCATTTTCTGTTTCCTTCGCGCTTAGCTGAGGCTGCATCGTAAGAGATAGCGCCTTACCGGGGCGCTAATGCCGCATCCGGCCCGCTGCGCGCGATGCGAGCCGCAAACCGGTGCACCGCCCTCTGGCCGCCGCGATCGCATTCCAATGCTTTGTGAGCAGCCTCATAAAATAGTTAAGTTGCTCCTCGCTGTCCCATAGGGACCCCGAACCGTCCGCGGTACCCCAGATCTCGGGGAGCTAAACCGAGGGCATCACCAATTCGGGGCCAATGGCGAGTGCGGTAAAAAAAGCCATGGAGCGTCTCGAACAGCATGGCGGTCTCAGGCGCCTGCTGGCTCGCAAGGAACCCCGAAACCCAATCGGTTTCATCGCCCGTCAGGCAAATAGATTTAGCAGGGTCGTTATCGGGCTGGCTTTTTTCTGCCTCCAAAGTTTCTATCGCCCCGATGCGCGGCTCGATCCAGACAACCGCTTCGGCAGGATCGCTGATCGCCCGGATCTCATTCTCATCGAATATGGCGGGAAGGCGCTATCGAGGACGGCAATTCAGCGTGGCGGGGGTGGGAGGAGGCTGTAATCAGGCTCGGCGCCACAGAATTGGAGCCAGCTTTGCAAGCGCGTTTATGAGCACTTCCGCAACCGCATAAAGCTGGAGATCTGTCATCATCGATGACGCTTCCCCGCCCCCAAATTCTTGATCCTAATCAGATGGCTCGCCCGATCATTTAGCCACTATTCTGGCGGTGCCAGTGGCGGCAACTCGCAGGATGCAAGCGCCCGCGCTTCATGCCTTGGCAAACCCAAGGCCGTCAACGTCAGTTCGGCAGCATGTGAACCGGCTTCACGCCAGGTCTTTATCCCTTCCATAACCAGGAATATGGCACCCAAAGTCGAGCCGGCGACGAGGCTAACAGCGGACGGCAATTGATCTTCTTGAATAGAGTAACGCCCGAGAAGGACGCCTTTCTTCAAATCCTCCATGGGCTGGCCGTCCCACAGGTGATGCAAAGCGATAACGCTCAATCCAAAGCGCGTTAGGAATCGCCCCCAGTGCGGCTCTTCATGCGCACGGCGAACATACAATCTCATGGCGGTTGCCAACCGCTCAGCCGGATCCTCCAACCCATCGAAGCTCCGGATCACCCGATCATTCATGTCTATAGCGAGGTCCGCGGCAACATCCTCAAACAATGCTTCTATATTTGAGAGGTTGTTGTAGATTGTTCCCCGCGCCACGCCTGCTGCGTGCGCCAAGTCAGTTACGTTCAGCTGCGTGACACCCCGTTCAGCAAAAAGCTGCATCGCTGCGCGATAGATCTGCCGCTGCGAACTGCTGATAGCTACCATAAAATGGTCCCCCAATGCGTTTGCTCATGCATATAAGTTATTGCACAGCAACGTTCAATTAAACCTGAAACTTAGCTGGACGGTCTAGCAAAAGCCTTCCCTGACCTCCGCTCCGCGCCAACGTGCCGCAGCACTCTACGATTTGCAGTTGACATCGTTGAACAGTCGTGTTCATCTTTGAACATACGGGAGGATAAAAAATGAACTCACTAAACAAAAACGCACGAACGCACTCGTTCTGACGGGGCCACTTCTGGCGAGCTAACTAGGCCCGGAATTACAGTCATGCTATGCCCAGGTGAAAGAGGCGCGCGAGCAAGTTGCGCCGTCTATCCTGGCTGGCTGCCGAATCGCTAGGCGGCTGAGAACGCTCGCAATTCCATCACCCTTTGAAACAGCTCAACACCGGCGCTTTTGCTGCGCCGCGCGTCAAAACTGCTTGCCCGGCTTGGCAGCAGCTCATCGTTTGTTTGCTCAATCATAGGAACACCTGTCATGAACGTCGTGAACATCACAAAAGAAACACCCGTAACGGGCCAGGAATTCATCCAACGCGCCATAGACCTGCAGCCTGTTTTGCGCCAACGCGCGCGCGAGACCGAGCGGCTGGGGAAAGTGCATCCTGACACGATCGCCGACTTCACTAAGGCGGACTTTTTCAGGATGTTCCAGTCCTCCTACTGGGGCGGCTACGAATCTCATCCCGCAGATATCTTCCGGGTCCAGGAACTCCTCGCTCAGGCTTGCCCCTCGAGCGCGTGGATCATGGGAGTCGTCGGCGTTCACAATTGGCAGCTTGCGCACTTCCCGAAGCGGGCTCAAGAGGATGTCTGGGGCTCAAATCCCAATATTCTCGCCTCCTCTTCCTACGCTCCTACGGGAACTGTGGAGCAAGTCGATGGGGGATGCGTATTGCGCGGCCGCTGGCATTACTCAAGCGGCGTGGATTACGCCGACTGGATCCTTGTCGGAGGCGTCATCCCCACCGACGCTCCCTTCCCCGATTATCGCACCTACTTAGTTCCAAAGAGCGATTTCGAAATCATCGAAGACTGGGACGTCATGGGGCTTCGCGGCACGGGCAGCAAGAGCGTGCAAATAAAGGAAGCCTTCGTGCCCCTCTATCGCCAGTTGCCCATCATCGCCAGCCAAACCTTCACGACTCCAGGACTTGTGGAAGGTACAGCCAACCATCCACTCTTCAGGGTGCCCTTCCCGGCCATCTTCGGGGCCTGCATCACAACGCCTGCCCTCGGGGCTGCGCAGCGGATGCTCGACATCTTCATCGAAAACACGGGAAAGGCCGCAAGCCTCTACACCGGCGCCCGTTGGGCTGAAGAGCAAGCGACGCAAGTGCGCATTGCAGAAGCCGACGGGTATCTGCGCGCGGCACGCCTGCAAATGGCGGCCAATTACGAGGAAATCATTTCCAACCTTGCGACCGGCGATTTCCTCGATCTCCTTCAGCGTGCCCGCTACCGCTTCGACCACTGCAATCTTGTCGAGTTTGCGCATCTGGCTGCGGACAAGATCTTTGTTGCCGCCGGGGCGCGATCGCTGGTCTGCGACCAGCCTATGCAAAGCCTTTATCGGGACGTCCAGGCTGCGCGCACCCACGCGATCAGCAATCGCATTAAATGGGCCAGCGTCTTCGGCCGCATCGTTCTTGGCGATGTTCCGAGCGACATGCTTGGGCTCTTCATCTGAGTGCGGAGGATCTTTCCCATGTCTCTTATCCAGCAACTGAGCTATATCATAATCGAGTCCGGCAAGACCGCTGAATGGAAATCCTACGCAGCCGATTTCCTAGGCATGGTGGTGAACGAGGGCCAACCCGGCGGGTTCATGCGAGTCCGTATGGATTCGCGCGAATACCGCTTCCTGATCAGGAACGCGGAAGGCAGAGAAGCGAGCGAGGATATCTGGGCCGCAGGCTTCCTGGTCGCCAATCAGGAGGCCCTGGAGAAGCTGGCGGCGCAGGTCACGAGCAAAGGTGTCGAGGTCCATCAGGGCACCGCGCAGGAATTGGCCGAGCGTGACGTTCAGGCAATGATCTGGTTCCAGGACCCTCAGGGCCTGCGCATCGAGGTATCCTGCAATCCGAAAGATTTGACCGACGATCTCGTCCTTCCTCTGGTCCCAGGCGGGTACCTCACAGGCGAGATGGGCTTCGGCCACATCGCCATCGGCGCAGCCGACCTGCCCAAGTGCGAAGCCTTCTACAAGGACGTACTCGGCTTCAAAATCAGTGACTACATCGTCCAGGATATTCAGGGGATTCCGATCCGCTTCACGTTCTTCCACGTCAACCCGCGCCATCACACCTTGGCGCTGGCCGGGCTCCCGACGCCTTATCGCCTTAACCACGTGATGTTCGAGGTCAAGTCGGTCGATGCGGTTGGGCTCGCCATGGAGCGCGCGAAGCAACAAGGCATTAACTTCTACATGAATCTCGGCCGCCATCCAAACGACCGGATGCTGTCGTTCTACGCTTTCACGCCCAGCAACTTTGCGGTGGAGTACGGCACCGGCGGCGTTCAAATCCGCGACGACGATACTTGGGAAGTCAAAACCTATAACGCGATTAGCGCGTGGGGACATAAAGACTGAAATAAACTTAAGAATGAGGCTCAAGGGAGGAACGAAATGTCTGAACCTACGACTTTTGATGCGCTTGCCGATGAATTGAGTGAAAAGGTAAAAGGCCTTGGTAATCTTGGCGTCACCATGAAGTTTGTCTTCGAAGGGATGGGAAGCGTCTTTATCGATGCCAAGCAGGACGTGCCGGCCCTGACGCGCAATCTTGATACCGAAGCGGACTTCACCGTTATCGGGCCCCTCAATGTCTGGCTCGATTTGCGCGCCAAAAAGCTGGCACCGCATGTCGCTGCCATGACACGCAAAATCAAGTTCCAGGGGGATCTCGTGCGCGGCTTAAGCCTCGCGCCAAAGATCATGACGGTCCTTTAAGAAGAGGCTCCCTTATGAACGTGGTTAATCCCGCGGGAGGCTTTGCCAGCATCGAACCCGGTCTCCGGGTTCGATACCTGGAAATGGGTGAAGGGCCCCCAGTAATCTTTATTCACGGCAGCGCGCCAGGTGCGAGCGCTTGGAGCAATTTCAAAGGCAGTTTCGCAGAATTTGCCGGGGCCGGGTTTCGCGCCATCGGCCTGGACCTCATTGGCTATGGCGACTCCAGTAAACCAAGCAACGCGCGATACACCCTGGATTTCCACGTCAAGGGCCTCAAAGCGCTTGTTGATGCAGTGGTCCAAAGCCCCGTCAATATCGTCGGCAACTCCTTGGGCGGAGCGGTCGCAATGCGCTTTGCGTTGGACTACCCGGCCCAGGTTAAGAAGCTGGTTTTGCTCGCTCCCGGCGGGTTGGGCAGCAAGTTCCGCTATCTCCGCATGAGCGGGATCCGCTCCATGATGTGGGCCCATCTCGGGCCTGGAGGACCCACGGCAGACAAGCTGAGGAAAGTGTTCAACTTGCAGGTCTTCGACAAAACCCTCATCATTGACGATTTGATCGAAGAGCGTCTAGCCGTAGCGAAGACCCAGCCACGCGAGGTGCTGTCGACATTGAAGGTCGATAACCTCCTGCCGCGCCTGCATGACATCAAGTGCCCAACGCTCGCATTTTGGGGCGTTCACGACAACTTCTGCCCTGTCGAGACGGCACCGCTACTGGCGCGCGGCATTCCCGATTGCCGCGTTCTGCTGCTTTCGAAGTGCGGACATTGGGCTCAAGTCGAGCACCAGCAGACGTTCAACGAAGAGGCAATCCGTTTTCTTCGTTCTCAATGAGCTCTTCGGACGCCCTCATACGGGCCCGCTGAGTCTCAAGATAGACTGGTACCAACAGGAATGACCTGCCGTTTACTCCACGCGGGTTCGGCCCGGTGAAAGCAAGGACATGGACCTTCAAAACTTTTACCAGGTTCAAGGCCGGTTTCCGTGCGCTGTTGCGATCGTTGCACTAAGCTTCGGCGAATGCGAGCTTATCGGCGAGTGCTTCCTGCTTGTAGAGAACACGCGGGCTTTTCTTGGTTTCCAACGGCGCTTGCTACCGCAAGACCTCGATCAGAACGAGGCCCTTGCTCATATGCTGGACGAGGTCCGCCGGGTCTACCGAAAGATGGTAAAAGCGGCGGAGAGATACGGGCTTCTTCCTGCAGGCGGCAAACCTGAGAATTGGCACACACTGCTGGAGGTTTCACCGGACGTTCTCCCCGCGCTCTGGGAGCGGGGCATATTTACTCCTCACCTTCAATGGATCGGGCGGCACACCGCTTCACTTCGCCTGCGCGCGCAAATCGCGGATACGGCGCAAACGCAGAGCGCCCTCACCCAAACGGCATCTCATACCTAGGGTCATCACATCAGGATGGAAAATGAGCAACGACTTAAACAAATTGATTGAAGGTGTTGAAGTGTCCCCTCCGCCGGAAGTGCGTCAGGCATTGCGGGGTGTCGCCTCAACCGTCCATGCCGTCGCGGCAAAAATGCCCAGCGGCGCTTTCTTCGCAACGACAGCAACGGCGGTCGTGCCGGTGTGTCTTGAACCGCCAACCCTTGCTGTCTGTCTCAATAGCACGAGCGCGATGGTCGCGCATTTGAGTATCTGCGCGCTGTTTTCAGTGTCGGCTCTCGCATGCAGCCAGGTTGATGTCGCGCGTGCTTGCGCGGGCGGCTTACCCCATGAGGAGCGAGAGCAGTTCTTCACTCCATCCCGTATTCCGGGCGCTTCTCTAGTGGAGGGGGCCCAGGCGGCGTTCGTATGCCGGTGTACGAACATTGTTCCGGTGGGCACGCATGCCATGATTTTCGGAAACATTCTCGATGTGACAAAACATCCGAATGTTGAACCGCTCATTTATCTTAACGCTCAGTACGGCTCGTTCGAAGCGCGCCCCGAAATAGCCGGTTAACAGCTCATCGAAATGACTGCGATTATGACAAATCCCGCCCCCAATTTTATACAACTGGCCGCGGATCGGCTTGCTGAAGCGCATCGCACCTTTACGCCTTGCGCGCCGGTCCGCGATACACTCTCCGAAGGAGATGTTGCAGCGGCTTATGCCGTGCAAAAGATCAACACCGAGCGGGCTGTTTCCGCAGGCCGGCGCCTTGTTGGCCGCAAGATCGGCCTGACTTCCATTGCCGTCCAAAAACAGCTTGGCGTCGATCAACCCGATTACGGCATGCTCTTCGCCGATATGGCGCGCGGGGATGGGGAGGAAATCGCGCTTAGGGATGTGATGCAGCCCAAGGCGGAGGCGGAAATCGCCTTTATCCTCGGCCGGGACCTCGAAGAAGAACAACTCACCATGGCCGACCTGCATCGCGCTATAGAATACGCCGTACCGGCCGTCGAGATCGTTGGTTCACGTATCGCCAAATGGGATATCAAGATCACCGACACGATCGCCGACAACGCTTCTTCCGGCCTCTATGTGCTGGGTTCCCGCCCTATGCGCCTCACCGGTTTCGACCCGCGCCTGTGCGGGATGGTAATGGAGAAGGCAGGCGATCAGGTCAGCGCCGGGACGGGTGCGGCCTGCATGGGATCGCCCCTCAATGCATCTGTCTGGCTGGCCAAGGTCATGGCCAAAGCCGGGTATCCGCTCAGGGCGGGAGACACCATCCTTTCGGGTGCGCTGGGACCTATGGTCAGCGTTTCGCCCGGTGACGTGTTCGATGTGCGCATCGAGGGTCTCGGAGCCGTACGCGCGGCATTTGCCAAGGAGTGAAGAATGGCGAGGATCAAATGTGCGATCATCGGCCCGGGCAATATCGGCACCGATCTGATGATCAAGGTGATGCGTACGTCCAAGAACCTGGAAGTGGGCGCAATGGTGGGCATTGACCCCGCTTCTGACGGTCTTGCCCGCGGCGCCCGGGTTGGAGTGCCAACGACGCACGAAGGCATCGAAGGCCTGCGCAAATTGCCCGTCTACAAGGAGATCGGCGTTGTCTTAGACGCGACGTCAGCCAAGGCCCATTTGCACAACAACGCTTTGTTGCAGCGTGACGGCAAAAAGGTCATCGACCTGACGCCCGCAGCCATCGGCCCATTCACCATCCCAGTTATCAATGGCGACGCAAATATCGATGAACCCAACGTCAACATGGTGACTTGCGGCGGGCAGGCTACAATTCCGATGGTCTACGCGGTAAAGCGTGCGTCGAAGCGCGTGATCTATGGAGAGATCGTCGCCTCGATCGCATCGAAATCCGCGGGTCCTGGAACGCGCGCAAATATCGACGAGTTCACCGAAACCACATCGAAGGCGATTGAGGTACTGGGCGGCGCGGAGCGCGGCAAAGCCATTATCATCCTGAACCCAGCCGAGCCGCCCCTGATCATGCGCGATACGGTCTTCGTGCTCAGCGAAGGCGGCTCCAAAGAGGCCATCGAACAATCGGTGCTCGATATGGTCTTGGACGTGCAGAAATACGTGCCCGGCTACCGGCTGAAACAGAAGGTGCAGTTTGAGAATGTCGGCGGCAACGCGCCGGTGCGCATCCCCGGCATCGGTCCCAGCACGGGCCTCAAGACCACAATCATGCTCGAGGTCGAGGGCGCGGCCCATTACCTGCCCGCCTACGCCGGCAATCTCGACATCATGACCTCGGCAGCCCTCATCACCGCCGATCGTTGGGCGGCCAAGGCTCTGAAGGAGGCCGCATAATGGCTCGCCCGGACAAAAATAAGCTTTATGTGCAGGACGTGACCTTACGAGACGGCATGCACTCGACCAGGCACCAATATTCGATCGAAGCGGTGCAGAAAATCGCCAAGGCGCTCGACGAGGCCAACGTGGATGCAATTGAAATCACACATGGCGATGGCCTCAGCGGTTCGACATTCAATTACGGCTTTGGCTCCAAAGACGACCTCGACTGGATCGGCGCGGTCCGCGACGTTTGCCAGCACGCTGTTGTGACCGTGCTTCTGCTGCCGGGCATTGGCACGGTGCACGACCTGAAAGCCGCCTATGAGGCTGGCGCGCGGTCGGTCCGCATTGCAACGCACTGCACGGAGGCCGACGTCTCAAAGCAACATATCGAAGCTGCGCGCGAACTTGGCATGGATACGGTTGGCTTTCTCATGATGGCCCATATGATTGGGCCAGAGCAGCTGGTGGAACAGGGCAAACTGATGGAGTCCTATGGCGCAGAATGCGTCTATGTGACGGACTCGGCTGGCGCGCTTCTGCCCGAACATTACAGTGAGCGCGTTAAGGCGATGCGCGATGCGTTGAGGCCAGAAACCGAGGTTGGTGTCCATTGCCACCACAACCTCACCATGGGTGTCGCCGATTCCGTTGCCGGCATTGAGGCGGGCGCTGTGCGTGTCGATGCTTCGCTCGCTGGTATGGGCGCCGGCGCGGGCAATGCGCCCTTGGAGGCGCTGATCGCCGTCCTCAACCGCAAGGGCATTGAGACCGGCTGCGACCTGTTCAAGCTAATGGATGCGGCCGACGGCCTTGTGCGGCCCCTGCAGGACCGGCCCGTGCGCGTCGACCGCGAAAGCCTCTCGCTCGGCTATGCGGGCGTGTACTCCTCTTTCCTGCGTCACGCAGAAAATGCCTCAAAGATTTACGGCGTGGACACGCGCGAAATCCTTCAGGAACTTGGCCGGCGCCGCATGGTCGGGGGGCAGGAGGACATGATTATCGACGTTGCCCTCGATATTTTAGAAGCCGGTGAAGGGGCGGGAGTGAAAAGAATATAAGACAAAAAGCAACAGAGGTCAGCATCACATCATGGGACGCTGTGCAGGATTTGCGGTGCAATCCAGCCTGACAACA
>Ga0326728_10013902_pt1 | contig 17304 bp, 16 predicted proteins | sample MB3enrmetagenome_FD_207602 | JGI IMG/M metagenome (GOLD analysis project Ga0326728, IMG submission 207602) | Lab enriched peat soil microbial communities from McLean, Ithaca, NY, United States - MB31MN | ecosystem: Environmental > Terrestrial > Soil > Wetlands > Peat | place: USA: New York... | reverse complement strand
TTGAAATTGATGTCATAGATGCTGTCGACGCCCTGCACGTACATCGCCAGGCGTTCGAGCCCGTAAGTCAGTTCGCCCGACACCGGCGCGCATTCGAAGCCGGCGACCTGCTGGAAATAGGTGAATTGCGACACCTCCATGCCGTCGCACCAGCACTCCCAGCCGAGGCCCCAGGCGCCCAGCGTCGGGCTCTCCCAATCGTCTTCGACGAAGCGCACGTCGTGCAGCGCCATGTCGACGCCAATCGTCGCGAGCGAGTCGAGATAGAGCTCCTGCAGGTTCTCAGGCGAGGGCTTCAGGATCGCCTGGAACTGGTAATAGTGCTGCAGGCGATTGGGGTTCTCGCCGTAGCGCCCATCCTTGGGACGGCGCGAGGGCTGCACGTAGGCCGCCTTCCACGGCTTGGGGCCGAGCGAGCGCAGCGTGGTGGCGGGGTGGAACGTGCCGGCGCCGACTTCCATGTCGTAAGGCTGCAGGATCACGCAGCCCTGCTTGGCCCAAAAGCTCTGCAAGGCCAGGATCAGAGCCTGGAACGATTGCGCGGGATCGAGCGAGGCGTCGGCGCCGGCGGAAGACATCGCGAGGGGGTGCTCGGGTTTTCACGTTTTCGCGGCGGACCCTAGAGACGCCTCACCCCCGGGTCAACGCGGATCACGCGGGCCAATCGATCGTCGCCTCGCCGCGCTGGATCGCCTCGGCGCGCGCGGTGAAGGCGCCGGACGCCTGGTGCAGCACCAGCGGCGGGGCGATGCGCAGCGGCGCCCTCGACCCCTTGACGCCCGCGACCAGCAGCCGGTGCGAGCCTTGCTCGGCGCGCGGATGGACCGCCAGCAGCGCGACGCCGCCGAGCCGACGTCCGATCGCCAGCAGGATCGCGGTGAGCGCGTCGGGGCGATGGATCATGACGAAACGCCCTCCCGGCGCCAGCAGGGCGAGGCAGGCGAGGATCCAGGCTTCCAGCGGCGAAGCGGCGTCTCGACGCGCTCGCGCCACATGCGCGCGCGCGCGGCCCGCGTCGGGCGAGGCGCGAACCTTCGAAGCCTCGAAGAACGGCGGATTGGCGACGACGAGATCGGCTGCGCCGTCGGCGAGGCCCGCTTCGCGCCGGCCGCGCGCGTCGAGCGCGTCGGCCGCGACGACGCGCACGCGGCTTTCGAGGCCGTTGAGCGCGGCGTTTTCGCGCGCCAGCGCGGCGAGGAAAGGATCGATCTCGACGAGGTCGCCCCGCGCCTCGGGCCAGCGCTGGAGGAGAGCGAGGCCGACCGCGCCGACCCCGGCGCCGACGTCGACCAATCGGCGCGCCGGCGCGCCCGCCGCCGCCGCGAGCAGCACCGCGTCAGCGCCGACGCGGTGGCCGCTAAGCGGCTGGCGCAGACGCAATCGCCCGCCCAGGATCGCGTCGAGGCTGGTCGGCGCCTCGCCCGCGGCCTCATCCATCGCGCAATTCGCCGGAGAGTCCGGCGTCGCGCATCAGCCGCCGCGCCCGCTCCTGCGCGTTCGACGCCACCATGATCCGCCGCGGCAGGAAGCCGAGCGAGCCCTCGGCCGCGCTCATATGCTGGTCGGCGACGAAGAACGCCACGCCCGCTTGCGTGAGCAGCGTCTCGACGAGGGAAATCAGCACGAGATCATTGGTGCGCACGAGTTCGATCACGCCACGGCCTCCGCCTCCCTGCCCTTGCCCGCCCGCGTGGGCGTCTTTATGGTCGCCGCCCGGCGCTCTGGCAAGGGAGACAGCCGTGGGAATTGTCATTCCGCTTGAGGAAAAGTCGCCGGAAAGGTTGATCGAGCCTCTGGTCGCGCTGGTGGCCGGCGATATGACGCTCGTCAACCGGGAGATCCTGTCGCGCACGGGATCGCAGGTGGCGATGATTCCCGAAATCGCCAATCACCTGATTTCTTCGGGCGGCAAGCGCCTAAGGCCGATCCTCACGCTCGCCGCGGCGGGCCTGTGCAGCTATCGCGGCGGCGGCCATGTCAAGCTCGCCGCCGCGGTCGAGTTCATGCATACGGCGACGCTGCTGCACGACGATGTCGTCGACGAAAGCGATCTTCGCCGCGGCAAGGCCGCCGCGCGCGTGCTGTGGGGCAACGAGGCGAGCGTGCTGGTCGGCGACTTCCTGCTCGGCCAGGCCTTCAAGATGATGGTGGAGGTGGGCTCGCTTTCTTGCCTGGACGTGCTGTCGACCGCCGCGGCGGTGATCGCCGAGGGCGAGGTGATGCAGCTTTCGACGGCCAAGGACACCGCCACCACCGAGGACGCGTATCTGGCGGTGATCCGCGCCAAGACGGCGGCGCTGTTTTCCGCCGCTTGCGAGGTCGGGCCGATCCTCGCCCGGCGCGGCAAGTCGGAGATCGCGGCGTGCCGCGGCTACGGCGCCAATCTCGGCGTCGCCTTCCAATTGGTCGACGACGCGCTCGACTACGGCGGCTCGGCGGCCAAGCTCGGCAAGAACGTCGGCGACGATTTCCGCGAAGGCAAGATCACCCTGCCGGTGGTGCTGTCGTTTCGCCGCGGCTCGACCGAGGATCGCGAATTTTGGCGGCGGACGCTGGAGAAGGGCGAAATCGTCGACGGCGATCTTGAAATCGCGCTGGCGACGATGAAGAGGCACCGCGCGCTCGAGGACACCATCGAGCGGGCGCGCCATTACGGCGCCATGGCCCGCGACGCGCTGGAGCTGTTCGCGTCTTCGCCGTGGAAACACGCGCTGCTCGACGCGGTGGAGTTCGCGGTGCAGCGCGCGCATTGAACGGCGATTAGGGGAGCGACGGAGCGTCACCGCCGGCGGAGCCGCGCGCTTGCGAAGCATTCGTCCGACTTCGCTTGTAACGGCGGGCGGAGCCGTTGCTTGCTGGCAAGCCCTGAGAATACATGTTAGGTAATTCGCCGCGCGCCGCCGGCCGGCCGTGAAAGTCGATGGAGGGGGAAGCGAATGAAAAGCTTCATTCGAGCGGCGCTCGCCGCCGGCGCCTTGTTCGCGACGGGCTCGTTCGCTACGGCGGCGGAGCCGATCAAGATCGGCGCGGCGCTCTCGGTGACGGGGCCGGCCGCCTTCCTCGGCGAGCCCGAGCTGAAGACGCTGCGAATGTATGTCGACAAGACCAATGCCGAGGGCGGGCTTCTCGGCCGCCAGATCGAGCTCGTCTCCTATGACGACGGTTCGGATGCGGCGCGCGCCAACAGCTTCGCCAAGCGTCTGATCGAGGACGATCATGTCGACGTCCTGATCGGCGGCACCACGACCGGCGCGACGATGGGCATGTATCCGCTGGTCGAAAAGGCGGAAATCCCGTTCATTTCCCTCGGCGGCGGCGTCGGCATCGTCGAGCCGGTGAAGAAATGGATGTTCAAGGTCGCGCACAACGACCGCATGGCCGCCGAGCGGGTATTTGTCGACGCCAAGAAGCGCGGCCTGACGAAAATCGCGCTTCTGTCGGAGACTTCGGGCTTCGGCCAGTCGGGCCGCAAGGAGACGCTCGCCGCGGCGCCGAAGGCCGGGGTCGAAATCGTGGCGGACGAGACCTACGGTCCCACGGACACCGACGTGACCGCGCAGCTCGCCAAGATACGGGCGATCGACGGCGTGCAGGCGATTCTCGTCTTCGGTCTCGGCGAGGGCCCGGCGGTGGTCATGAAGAACATCGCCCAGCTCGGCATCAAGCTGCCCGTCTATCAGTCGCACGGGGTCGCCAGCCAGGAGTTCATCCGTCTGGCGGGCGCGGCGGCCGAGGGGGTGCGCCTTCCCGCCGCGGCGATTCTCGTCCCCGATCAGCTCCCCGATTCCGATCCGCAGAAAGCGATCGAGGAGGACTACGTCACGCTTTACACCGCCAAGGGCAACGGCGACATTTCGACCTTCGGCGGCCACGCGCGCGACGCGTTCTTCATTTGGAAGGCGGCGGTCGAACGCGCGGGCTCGGTCGACAAGGCCAAGGTGCGCGACGAGATCGAAAAGACCGCCGGCTTCGCCGGAACGGGCGGTCTGGTCACCATGTCGCCCGAGGACCATCTCGGGCTCAACGCGGCGGCGTTCCATATGATCGAGATTCGCGGCGGCAAATGGAAGTTGGCGGACTGACCGCGCGCCTGGCGATCGGAGCGGGCTCGCCCCGATCCTTGCGCGAATTTTCCGCGATGACGAAAGCGGGGCCGTGTCGCAATTCCTGCAATCGATCTTTTCCGGCGTCACGGTCGGCGCGACCTATGCGCTCGTGGCGCTCGGGTTCTCGATCATCTACAACGCCTCGGGCGTGATCAATTTCGCCCAAGGCGAATTCATCATGCTCGGCGGCATGATCGCGGCGTTTCTCGTCGCGGCCGGGGTGCCTTTGGCGCTGGCGGTCGTCGCCGCCGTGGCCGTGGTCGCGGCGATCGGCGTTATCGTGGCGAAAATCGCCATCGAGCCGGCGCGCGGCGCCGACGTCACCACACTCATCATCATCACCATCGGCGTTTCGATGGTCCTGCGCGGCGCCGTGGAGGCGACGATGGGCAAGGGCGGCCACGCGCTGCCGCCGTTCTCCGGCGACAAGCCGATCGTCCTGGCCGGAGCGACGATGCTGCCGCAGAGCATATGGGTCGTGGCGACGACGCTGGCGCTGGTGGCGGGGCTGGCGCTGTTTTTCGAGCGCACGCGCTTGGGCAAGGGCATCCTGGCGACCGCGCACAATCGCCTGGCCGCGCAACTCGTCGGCGTCGACACCCGCCGCGTCCTCACGGTGAGCTTCTGCCTGTCGGCCGCGCTCGGCGCGATCGGCGGCGTTCTGATCGCGCCGATCGCCAACACGTCCTATGACGCGGGCGTGATGCTCGGACTGAAGGGATTCGTCGCCGCGACCATCGGCGGGCTCGGGTCCGGCGTCGGCGCGGTCGCCGGCGGCCTCGCGCTCGGTCTGCTGGAAAGCCTGACGGCAGGTTATCTCTCCTCGGCCTACAAGGACGCCGTGGCTTTCGTGATCGTGCTCGTCATTCTGCTCGTTCGCCCGCGCGGGATGTTCGGGGCCGCGATCAGCAGCCGGGTCTGAGCGCCAATGACCGTCGCCTCGCCGCGCACGCCGCCCGTCTCGTCCCGCGCCTCGCGTTGGGCCTTCGCCCGCGCGCCGACGTTTGCTTTCGCCGCGGCGCTGCTCGTTCTGCCCTCGATCCTGCCCAACGCCTATTACTTCGACGTCGCGATCCGCATCGCGATCAACGCGACGCTCGCCATCGCGCTCAACTTGTTGATCGGTTACACCGGTCAGATCAGCCTCGGCCATGCCGCGTTCTTCGGTCTGGGCGCCTATGGCTCGGCGATTCTCGTCGGCGAGTTCGATTGGCCGCCGGGCGCGGCGCTGGTCGTCAGCGCGGCGATGGTCGGCGCGCTCGCCTATGTCGTGGCGCGCGTGATCCTGCGCCTGGAGGGGCACTATCTGGCGATGGCGACGCTCGGCCTCGGCGTCATCGCGTCGATCGCGCTGACCAACGAGGTCGGCCTGACCGGCGGACCCGACGGCATGTCGGTCCCCGACTTTTCGATCCTCGGCCTGCGCGTAGCGGGAGAGAAGGCCTGGTATTGGATTTTCGCGGCGGCGCTGGTCGCCGCGATCGTCCTGGCCGGCAATCTCATCGACAGTCCCGCCGGCCGCGCGCTGCGCGCGCTGCACGGCTCGCAGACCGCCGCCAGGTCGGTCGGCGTCGACGCCAGCGCGTTCAAGACCCGCGTGTTCGTTCTTTCGGCGACGGCGGCCGCGATCATGGGCTCGCTCTACGCCCATTATGAGGGGTTCGTCACGCCGGGCCTGGCCGCGTTTCCGAAGTCGGTCCAGTTGGTGACCATGGTGGTGGTCGGCGGGATGGCGTCGATCTGGGGGTCCGTTCTGGGCGCGGCGCTGCTCTCGTTGGCGCCCGAACTGCTCGCGCGTTTCGAAGGCTATGAGACGCTCGCGTTCGGCGCGATTCTGGTGGCGACGATGATCTTCCTGCCGCGCGGGATCGCGCCGAGCCTGAGCGCGCGGTTTCGGCGAAAGGAATCGTGACTGTGTTGCGGGTCGAGGGCCTCACCAAGCGCTTCGGCGGCGTCGACGCCGTTTCGGAGGTCAGTTTCGCCGTCCCCGAAGGCGCGATCCACGCGGTGATCGGCCCCAACGGCGCCGGCAAGACCACGCTGTTCAATCTGATCACCGGCATCTACGCGCCGGACTCCGGATCGATCCGTTTGCGCGGCGAGGAGGTCGCGGGCCTGGCGCCGGAAAGTCTGGCGCGCCGCGGCGTCTCGCGCACCTTCCAGAACCTTCAGGTGTCGATGAACCTTTCGGCGATCGAAAACGTCATGATCGGCGCGCATTTGCGGCTCAATTCGAGCCTGCTGGCGGCGATGGCGCGCTGGAGAGGCCTCGCCGCAAGGGATCGCGCGGCGCGCCGAGAGGCGGCCGAACTGCTCGCCTTCGTCGGTTGCGGCGCCTACGTCGGGGCGGAGGCTCGCTCGATGCCCTACGGCGCGTTGAAGCGGCTCGAGATCGCCAGAGCGCTCGCCGCCGAGCCGAAGCTGCTGTTTCTCGACGAACCGGCCGCCGGCCTCAATCACACCGAGACCGACGAAATCGAGGACCTGATCGGCGAACTCGGCCGGCGCGGCGTGACCATCGTGCTGGTCGAACACGACATGAAGCTGGTGATGAACGTCTCCCAGCACATCGTCGTGCTCGATTACGGCAAGAAGCTCGCCGAAGGGACGCCCGAGGAGGTTCGCCGCAACCCGGAAGTGATCGCCGCCTATCTCGGCGCGGAAAACGGGGAGGCGTGACTCCATGCGCGCGCTCGCCGTCATCGAGGCCGAGCATCGCAACATGCTGCGCGTAGCGAGCGCGCTCGGCGTCCTCGCCGAGAGGCTGTCGATCGCGCCGACGGGCGAGGACTTGCACACCGTCGCCCTGATCGCCGACTATTTTCACGCATTCCCCGAGCGCTTCCATCACCCGAAGGAAAGCGAACTGCTGTTCGCGCAGATCCGCCGCCGCTCCAACGAATCGGGAGAAATCCTCGACCGGCTCGATCGCGAGCACCAGACCGCTCCGGCCCAGGTGACGCGCATTCACGACCTCGCCGCGACGACGCCGGCGACGGACCGAGCGAGGATCGCGGGTCTGATCGACGAGATCGCGATTTTTTGCGCGTTCCTTCCCGAGCATATGCGCGTCGAAGAGGAGGTCGCTTTCCCGCTGGCGCGCCGCGCGCTCACGGCGGAGGATTGGGCGAAGGTCGACGCCGGCTTCGCGGCGCATGTCGATCCGCTCGGCGATCCCGGCGCGGGGGGCGATATCGCGCTGCTGCGCGCGCGCATCACGCAGCTTCTTCCGGCGCCCGAGGGCGTCGGCGGCCGTTCCGAGACGGTCGTGCGCCGCTTGCCCCGACGCGGCCTCGAGGCCGCCGGAACGCTGCTCGAGGTCAGCGGGCTCACATGCCGCTACGGCCGCATCGAGGCGCTGCGCGGCGTCGACCTGAAGGTCGGCGTCGGCGAGCTGGTCGCGCTGGTGGGCGCCAACGGCGCGGGCAAGACCACGCTGCTGCGCTGCATTTCGGGCGTTCACGGCGCCGCCGCCGGCGAGATCCGTTTCGCCGGCGAAGACATCACGCGGGCGCGAACCGACGCGCGCGTGCGCTTGGGGATCGCCCAATCGCCGGAAGGCCGGCAGGTTTTCGCGCCGATGTCGATCGAGGACAACCTGACGCTCGGCGCCTACACGCGCCCGATTCGCGAGAGCCGCGACAGCCTCGCCGAGGTCTACGATCTCTTTCCGATCCTACGCGAGCGGCGCGGCCGGCCGGCCGGGACGCTCTCCGGCGGCCAGCAGCAGATGCTCGCGCTCGGCCGCGCGCTGATGAGCAAGCCCAAACTGCTGCTGCTCGACGAGCCCTCGATGGGGCTGGCGCCGCTGATCGTTGAGGAAATCTTCCGCATCGTGAAGATGCTCAAGGAAGCGGGCATGACCATCCTGATGGTCGAGCAGAACGCCCGCGCCGCCCTCGCCATCGCCGACCACGCCTATGTCATGGAGACGGGCCAGGCGACGATCGAAGGGCCGGGCGCCGAACTGCTCGCCAACGACGAGGTGCGGCGCGCCTACCTCGGCATGTGAAGCGAGTCCCGAGTGACTCGCTCGCCAAAGCCCTCGCCCCATCCCCTCTCCCACAAGCGGGCAAGGGGCTTTCTGGCGCCGGCGCTCCCCTTCTCCCGCTTGCGGGAGAAGGGGAGCGCGAAGCGCCGGATGAGGGCCTGCGCAACGCTGAGAATCGTTCGCCGTCACCCGAATTGCGCGCCGAGCCCCGCCATCAAAGCGCGGAAATCGGGAAAGCTGGTGGCGATCATCGAAGCGTCGTCGACGGTCATCGGTTTGAGCGAGGCCAATCCCATGACCAGGAAGCTCATGGCGATGCGATGGTCGAGATGGGTCGCGACCAGGCCGCCGCCCGGCGGCCGGCCGCCGTGGACGATGAGATCGTCGCCGACGATCTCGTGTTCGACGCCCGCCGCCATGAGGCCGGCGGCGACGGCGGCGAGCCGGTCGCTCTCCTTGACGCGCAGCTCGCGCAATCCGTTCATCCGCGTCGCGCCGCGGGCGAACGCCGCCGCGACGGCGAGGATCGGGTATTCGTCGATCATCGAAGGCGCGCGAGAGGCGGGAACGTCGACGCCCTCGAGATCGCTCGCGCGCACGCTGAGGTCCGCCACCTCCTCGCCGCCTGCCTCGCGCCGGTCGAGGACCTCGATTTGCGCCCCCATTTCGATCAGCGTCGTCACGAGGCCCGCGCGCAATGGATTCATCATCACGCCTTCGACGACGATTTCCGAGCCCGGGACGATCAAGGCGGCGACGATGGGGAACGCCGCTGAGGACGGGTCGGCCGGGACGACGACCGGGCGGGGCCTGAGTTCGGGCCGTCCGACCAGGGCGATGCGCCGCCCTTCGCCTTCGGCCTCGACGCTGACGTCGGCGCCGAAATGCGCGAGCATCTTTTCGGTGTGGTCGCGCGAGGCCTCCGCCTCGACGACGGTCGTCCAGCCGCGCGCGTTGAGGCCCGCCAGCAGGACGGCCGACTTGATCTGGGCCGAAGCGACCGGCGTTCGATAGACGATCGGCGCGGGGTCCGCCGCGCCGCGAAGCGTGATCGGACAGCGGCCGCCCTCGGCCTCAGCGAGCGCCTGCGCGCCCATCAGCCGCAACGGATCGAGAATGCGCCGCATCGGCCGTTTGCGCAGCGACGCGTCGCCGTCGAAGGTCGCTTCGAAGCCGTGGCCGCCCACGACCCCCATCATCAGACGCGCGCCGGTTCCGGCATTGCCGAAGTCGAGGTCGTGGACCGGCGCGAGGAGCGAGCCGAGCCCGGCCCCCGCGACCGTCCAACGGCCTTCGCCGCGGCGCTCGACGCGGGCGCCCAGGGCCTTGCAGGCCCCGCCCGTGCGCAGCACGTCGTCGCCTTCCAGCAGCCCCTCGATCGAGGTCACGCCGCGGCAGAGCAGGCCGAAAATGAGGGCGCGATGCGAGATCGACTTGTCGCCGGGGGGGCGCGCGCGACCCTTGAGCGGGCCGCTTCGCTCGGCGCGCAGCGGCTGCGCGGTTTGCTGAGAGGAAGAGGACATCGTCGCTCACGAATTTCGCGTCGACGCTTGCATCGCGCGACGTCGAGGAAACGCGCTCCTAACACCCTCGCCGGGCGCTGTCGACCTCGCTCGCGAATCGCATTGACATGGGCGACGACGCCGACTAACCGAGGCCTCGGAAGGCAGCCCGCCCAACGACCAGGGAAACTAGCCGTGGCCAAACCCGATCTCGGAGCGAAGCGCCAATGCCACAGTTGCGGCGCGAAATTCTTCGATCTGAACAAAGACCCAATCGTTTGCCCGAAATGCGGCGCGATATTCCAGGGCGCCGCGGCGCGCGCCGAACGCGCGCCGGCCAAGGAGGAAGAGGAGGAAGAGGCGGTCCCGCCGCCGGCGGGCGTTGAAATCGTCTCGCTCGACGAGGTCGAAGCCAGCGAGGAAAAGGCCGCCGAGCCTGTCGTCGCCGAAATCGACGTCGAGGAAGAGGCCGCGCCGGACGATCCGTTCCTCGAGGAGGAAGAGGAAGACGAAGACGACGTCAGCGCCTTGATCGACGGCGACATCGCTCCGGACGAGGAGCCGTAATCGCGATCATTCGGCGAATGGGCCTCGAGTCCCCTCGCCGTCGCGCGGGGCCGCTTGCCGCTCGCGGCGGGCCTTGTCTTCGGCGCATCGTCAAAGACTCGGCAGCCTGAGGCTCGCGCGCAAGCCGCCGAGCGGGCTCTCTTCGAGGCGCAGCGAGCCCCCGTAAATCGAGGCGAGATCGACGACGATGGAGAGCCCGAGACCGGAGCCGGGCCGCGATTCGTCGATCTTTTGCCCGCGCACCAGCGCCGCGGCGCGCGCCTGCGGATCGAGCCCGGGGCCGTCGTCGTCGATCGCGATGATGAAGAAGCGGCGGCCGGCGGCGTCCAGGTCCGGATCGCGCTCGGCGCGGACGACGACGCGCTGGCGCGCCCACTTGCCGGTGTTGTCGAGCAGATTGCCGATCAGGTCGGTCAGATCTTGCGATTCGCCGCGAAAGCGCAGGCCGTCCGGCGCCTCGATGGAGAAGGAGAGCGCGCGGTCGCGGTAGACCTTTTCGAAGGTGCGCACGAGCCCCTCGATCACCGGCCGAACCTCGGTCGCCGCGCCGGCGGCGCGGGCGCGCGCCGCCGCCCGCGCGCGATCGAGATAGAAGCTCACCTGTCGCCGCATCACGCCGGCCTGCTCGCGCACCTTGTCGGCGAGCTTGGGGCTGTTGGCGTCGGCCTCGTTGACGATGACGCTCAAGGGCGTCTTCAAGGCGTGCGCGAGATTGCCGACCTGGGTGCGCGCGCGCTCCACGACGCCGCGATTGGCGTCGAGCAGAAGATTGATCTCGGCGGCGAGCGGCGCGACGTCTTGTGGGAACTCGCCGCTGATCCGCTCCGCCTCGCCGCGCCGGATCGCGGCGAGCCCTTCCTGCAACACCCTGAGCGGGCGAAGGCCGAAGCGGACCGCAAGCGCCGTCGAGCCGAGCAGCGCGATCGCCAACACCAGAAACGTGGCGGCGAGCGCATATTCGAAACGCTCGATCTGCGTCTGAATCACGTCGGCGTTGGCCGCGACCTGAACGAGGTAGCGGCCTTCCTCGCCCGCGTCGATCTCGCGCTCGATCATCCGCAGCGGGCGATCGCCGGGCCCGACGACATAGCCGCTGCGCACCGCGCCGCGCTCTTGCCCAGCGTCCGTCTCGCCCAGGCCCGGCAACTGGGTCGCGAACAGCGAGCGCGAGGTGCGAATTTCCGGGCGATCCACGTCGAGGCGGGTGATCTGCCAATACCAGCCGGAAAAGGCCAGCTCGAACTGGGGATCGATCGCCGGCGAAGCGCCGGCGCGCGCCTCCTCCCCGACCACGGCGACATTGGCCACCAGCGCCTTGAGATAGACCCCGAGCTGCTCGTCGAAATTCGCTTCGCTCGAGCGCGCGTTGAGCGCGGAAAGGCCGAGCCCGGCGAGGATCAGAATCGTCGAGCTCCAGAATGCGGCCGAAATGAACAGACGCGAGGCGATCGACCGCGGATTCAGCGCTTTGCGCATGGTCGCGATCCGGATCGGCCGGGCCGCGCGGGGGCGGCGATCAGTGGGCGCTCCTGCGCTTGGGACTGGCGGCGCCCGATTCGGCGTCGGCCTCGACGATGTAGCCCAGACCTCGCGCGGTCTGGATGACGTCGACGCCGAGTTTCTTGCGCAGGCGGCCGACGAAAACCTCGATCGTGTTCGAATCGCGATCGAAATCCTGCTCGTAGAGATGTTCGACGATCTCGCTGCGCGAGACGATGCGCCCGGCATGGTGCATGAGATAGGACAACAGCCGATATTCGTGGCTGGTCAGCTTGATGGCGGCGCCGTTGACGCTGACGCGGCCGGCGCGCGCGTCGAGGCGCACCGGCCCGGCTGCGAGTTCGCTCGAGGCATGGCCCGCGGCGCGGCGCAGCAGCGCGCGCAACCGCGCCAGCACTTCTTCCATGTGGAAGGGTTTGGCGACGTAATCGTCGGCGCCGGCGTCGAAGCCCTGCACTTTGTCGCTCCAGCGATCGCGCGCCGTCAAAATCAGCACCGGCAGGGCGCGGCCGTCCTTGCGCCACGCCTCGAGGACGGAAACGCCGTCGCGTTTGGGCAGGCCGATGTCGAGCACGACCGCGTCGTAGGGCTCGGTGTCGCCGAGAAACCACCCCTCTTCGCCGTCGAAAGCGCGGTCGACTGCGTAGCCCGCCGCCTCTAGCGCCGCCACGATCTGTCGGTTGAGATCGCGATCGTCTTCGACAACGAGCAGGCGCATGACGGTTGCGTTTTCCCTTGTAAGATCAAATCTTCGGCGTCGGCTCGCGCGCGTTGTGCGCGCTCACGAGCCTGCCGGTCGCCGCGTTCATCACGACCTTGACGAGCCGGCCGTCGCGATGCAGCAGCCTAATTTCGTAAACGAATTCGTCGCCGAGACGGCAAAGCTTGGCCGAAAGCGCCTCCGCCTTGAATTGCGCCGCGGCGGACCTGAGGACGGCGAAGGGCTCGACAAAATGGCGCGCCTTGATTTCCTCGCGGGTTTCGCTCGGCGGCAGGCACGCCGGCCTCAGCGCGCTGTGCGCCTCGGCTTCGCCCGCGCGCGAAGCGGGCGATGCGCAAAGGCCGGCGGCGCAAAAGGCCGCGGCGAGGGAAATCGTCGACTTACGCGCCATGTCGCAGTCTTTCCTCGCACGCCTGAACGAGAAATGAATATAGCGGACCCATTCCTCCAACGCCATCCCGCGAGCGGGACGGGCTTGCCCGCGCGGGGCTAAAAGGGCTAGCCGGGATCATGAACTCGAGAAGACGACGCGCTTTTTCGATCGCCGGCGCGCTGGCGGCGGCGAGCCTCGGCTGGATCGCTCCCGCGGCGGCCGTGGTCGGCGCGGCCGACCAAGACGCCCGCTTCGCCGATCGCGTCGTCATGGTGTTGACGCGCGGCGCCGACAAGGCGGGCTTCTGCTCCGGCGTGGTTCTCGGGCCGCGCGTCGTCCTGACCGCCGCGCATTGCCTGCGCCCCGTCGCCGACATGCTGGTGCATTATCGCGACGAAGAGGGAAAGCCGGTGGTCGTCCCGGTCGAGGCCGCCGCCGCCCATCCGCTCTATCGCGCCGACGCGATCGCCGAGCGGGTCGTCTCGATCGATCTCGCGCTGGTGGAGACCCGAACGCCGCTCGGCGCGCGCTTCGCCGCGCCCAGGCTCGCCTCGGGAGCGGGACCCGCGATCGGGGAAACGACGATCCTCGCCGGCTACGGACTCGCCCGCGAGGGCGAGCCGCTGACCGGCGGCGCGTTGCGCAGCGCCAGGCTCAGGGTGCGCGCGCCGCTGTCCAAAATCCTCCTTTGGGCCGAGGACGGCGCTCGAGCCGGCGCGGGCGCCTGCGCCGGCGATTCCGGCGCCCCGCTCTTTTCCGACGACGGCGAAACGCTCCTGGCGATCGTCGCGTGGTCGTCCGGCCCTCGCGGGCGCCATTGCGGCGAGCTGACGCAGGGGCCGCTCATCGCCCCGCAACGCGCCTGGATCGACGCGACGCTCGCGCGCTGGGGACCGTGAAACGAAAAGCGGGCGCCCCCGCGGGCGCTCATCGCCGCGATCGCCGGGGCGGGCGGTTGGGCCAGCGCGCGATGTGGTCGGGCCAGAGTTCAACCGGCACGTCCTCTTCGCTCGCCGCCACGCGTCCGTGCACCGAAACGCCCGCCTGGTGAACCGTTTCCGGCGAGCGGGAAACCAGGGGATGCCACCAGGCGAGTTCGCCCCCTTTGGCCAGAACCCGATAAGCGCAGGTCGCCGGCAGCCAGCTCAGCGAGCGCACGGCTTCCGGCGTCAGCCCGACGCAATCGGGGACGCGCCGCCGCCGGCGGCGGTAGTCGAGGCACCGGCAGCTCTCGGCGTCCAACAATTTGCAGCCGATGTCGGTGAAATGAACCTCGCCGCTGTCCTCGTCTTCGAGTTTGACCAGGCAGCAGCGCGCGCAGCCGTCGCAAAGGCTCTCCCACTCTTCCGGCGTCATCGCGTCCAGCGACTTGACGCGCCAGAAAGGCGCCTCGGGCGAATTTCCGGGCGTCGGGGTCGCCGGCGACGCGCTCGTCGCGTTCGTCCGCCGCCGAGCGCCTCGCTCAGCCGATGTCGAGACGACGGGACCCGCGCCGCCGGCGGCCGCGTCCGCAACGGCGCCCGCCTCGCCAACTCGAGATCGCTCGGGCATCGGGGTTTTCCGTCCTTCGATTTCGGGGCGGCGGCGCTTCCCCCTTGGCCATGGCCCGGACCGGGGCGCGCGTCAAGCGGTTCACAACGCGTCGGATCGTGCTAAGGATCGCTGGCGGGCGGCGCGAGATTTTGCACGCGGGGTGGCTTTGTCGATCGCAGAAGGATGGTCCTGGTTCCGCAACGCCCTCGCGCGCGTTCGCGCGCGCGCGGCGGCTTTGACGAACGCCGAAGCAAGGTCCCGGGGCCGCAAAGCCGTTGCGCGCGGGCTGCTGGCGTTCGACGCATGGGTGGATTCCACGCTCTACGACGCCCAGCGCCGATCGATCCGCGCGCTGCAGGCCGCAGCGGCCTTTTCCGATCGCCTGCATCTCTCCGGCGTGCGCAAGTTTCTCGTCGACGGGCTGTGCGAAGGCCTGAACCTCGGATTGGCGGGACTGATCGTCGCCTTGACCTTGGCGCTGCCGGCGTTTCGCGAGACCGGCGACGAGGATTGGCTCAAGCGCCAGGATCTTGCGGTCACCTTCCTCGACCGCTACGGCGTGGAGGTCGGCCGACGCGGCATCAAACACGACGACGCCATTCCCTTCGAAGAACTGCCCGATCATTTCATCAAGGCGGTGCTGGCCACCGAGGATCGCCGCTTCTTCGACCATTTCGGCATCGACGTGGTCGGCACGGCGCGCGCCTTGACCGTCAACGCCCACGCTGGCGGCGTCGTGCAGGGCGGCTCCTCGATCACCCAGCAGCTCGCCAAGAACCTGTTTCTGACCAACGAGCGCTCGGTTTCGCGCAAGATCAAGGAAGCCTATCTGGCGCTGTGGCTCGAGCACCATCTGACCAAGAAGGAAATCCTGGGTCTCTATCTCGATCGCGCCTACATGGGCGGCGGCACGTTCGGCGCGCAGGCGGCGGCCCAATATTATTTTGGCAAGTCGGCGCGCGACATCAATCTCGCCGAGGCGGCCATGCTCGCCGGCCTGTTCAAGGCCCCGACGAAATATTCCCCGGACGTCAATCTGCCCGCCGCGCGCGCGCGCGCCAACGACGTCCTCAGCAATCTCGTCGACGCCGGCTTCATGACCGAGGGGCAGGTCTATGCGGCGCGGCGCAATCCGGCGACCCCCGTCAGTCAGAACGACCGCTCCAGCCCCGACTGGTACATGGACTTCGCCTACGACGAAGTGAAAGCGCTCGCCGACGCGGGAAAATTGGGCGCCGACCGGGTTCTCACCGTGCGCACCGGCCTGGACGTCAACTTGCAGCAGAAGGCCGAAAGCGTCATCGAGGACATGCTGCGCGTCAACGCGCCGGCCTACCACGCGCATCAGGCGGCGGCGGTGGTGGCCGACACCGACGGCCTGGTGCGCGCGATGGTGGGCGGGCGCGATTACGGCGAGAGCCAGTTCAACCGAGCCACCGAAGCGGCGCGCCAGCCCGGCTCGTCGTTCAAGATCTTCGACTATATGACGGCGATCCTGACCGGCAAGTACCACAAGGACACGACGGTGCAAGCAGGAGGCATCTGCATCGGCGACTACTGCGTGCATAATTTCGGCGGCGAGAGCGGCGGCGCAATGCCGCTCTATCAGGCGCTCGCGCAGTCGTACAACACCGCCGCGATCTGGATCTCGTTGAAGATCGGCGAGTTCTACTGGCCGGCCGGCAAGTCCTATCACCAAGCCAAGATCGCCGAGCTCGGGCGCTCCAAGATCATCGAGACGGCGCGAAAAATGGGGCTGACGACGCCGCTCGTCGACACGGTGTCGCTGCCGGTCGGCGCGGACGAGGTCAAGCAGATCGACATGGTCGCCGCCAACGCGCTGTTGGCCAACGGCGGCAAGCGCGCGACCCCTTACGCGGCGATCGAAATTCGCAATTCGACCGGCCAGGTGATCTACACCCGCGCCGCCAATGGGCCGGCGCCGGTCCAGGTCTTGCCGGCCGACAAGGTCGCCGAGATGAACAACATCATGACCCACGTCGTCACCGAGGGCACCGGCCGCGGCGCGCAAATCCCCGGGCTCATCATCGCCGGCAAGACCGGCACGACAAATGGGCCGACCAACGCCTGGTTCAACGGCTTCACCGGCAACCTCGTCGGCAGCGTCTGGTTCGGCAACGACGACAACTCGTCGATGACCGGCAATATGCAAGGTGGCGCGCTGCCGGCGCAGACCTGGCGCGCCATCATGGCCTACGCCCATCAGGGCCTGGAGCCGAAGCCGCCCTACGGCGTCCCGGCGCCGGCGGCCGGGGGAGAAATCGCCGTCGCGCCGGCGGAGAGGACCGGCGCGGGCATCGTCGAGGCGCCGCGGCAAATCGGCCTGTCGGCGCGCTCGACCCGAATCATCCTGGAAATCGGCGACACCGCGCGCTCCGCGCAAAAGCGCAGCGCGGCGCTCGAATCGCCGACCGAATACGCGGCTCGGACGGACGCAGGGGTGACGATCGTTCGCGGCGGCGCGCTGGCGCCCTGACCCTGACGGCGGCACGCTTGACTTCGCCAGGCGGCGCCGCGATTTATCGATCTCGGCTGGTTGTCGATCGGGGCCTGGCCGGCTCGGGACTTCCCGCGTGACGATGATCGTGAAAGCAATTGCGGCCGGCGCGATCGGCGTCGCGCTGGGACTCTGGGCGAGCTGGGCGATCCTCGCCGACGGCGGCCCGTTCGGCGTCGTCGCCATCGGCCCGTGGAGGGTCGCGGCGAAAGCCGGATCTCTCGAAGCGGACCCCTATACGCGCGCCGGTCTGGAGCGCAGCGGCGAGATTCCGCTGGCGCTCGGCGAAGGGTTGCAACTGGTCGCGCGGGTCGACGACGCGCGTCGGCCGCTCGACGCGCGCTGCTCGTACCGCGTCGGATCGCGCACTCCGGCGGCGCGCTATTGGACTTTGAGCGTGGTCGATCGCGACGGTTTTCCCGTCGAGAACGCGGCGGGGCGTTACGGATTCCGTTCGAGCGAAGTCTTACGCGACGCCGACGGGGGGTTTTCG
>Ga0326728_10013900_pt1 | contig 17306 bp, 14 predicted proteins | sample MB3enrmetagenome_FD_207602 | JGI IMG/M metagenome (GOLD analysis project Ga0326728, IMG submission 207602) | Lab enriched peat soil microbial communities from McLean, Ithaca, NY, United States - MB31MN | ecosystem: Environmental > Terrestrial > Soil > Wetlands > Peat | place: USA: New York... | reverse complement strand
CGGCCTCCTCAAAGTTGATTACCGCCACGACGACTCGGATTTTCAGGCCGCTATTGAATTACCGGAGGGAGTGACGGCCCAGGTTTCCTTGCCGGTAAACAAGGGCGTTAACTCGATCCTGGTGGATGGACAAGCAGTGCCGGGAACGCCGGTCGAAAACGGAACTCGGCTCGCCGTGACCTTGAGCAGCCCAGGGGCGCACGAGCTTCACTCGCACGCAAGTCCGCCATAGGAGAAGCCCTACCGGCTGCGGAAAAAACCTTGGACTCTGTCATTCTGAGCGAAGCGAAGAATCTCCGTAGTTGTGGTTTCAACGAACTGCAGAGATCCTTCATCGCCTGCGGCTCCTCAGGATGACAGCCGACAGGGTTCGTCCGCAGCCTGTCTGCCGCTGTAGCCCTGAGCCGCCTGATCATTCATGACCGCAGCGTTGGATCGCGGCAGTTCGGATGGAGGGCAAAGTGAATCTCCGCAGAAAAGTATTGCTCAGCACATGTGGATTAGCGGTCGTCGCGCTGCCCGTCGCGTCTGGCTTGGCGCAAACCGCACAGAACCCGCCTGCATCGCAAAGCGAAGCCTCAGCCACCACGGGACCAAGATTCGAAGTCGCCTCGATCAAGCTGTACGCGTCTGACCCGGTGGGCTGGCGCCTAGGGTACACCATTGCCGATCCGCCGAACGAGGGAACCTTTGAAGCCATGGACGTCACCGTCGGGAGCCTCGTTGAGATGGCCTTCGGAGTTCATCACCCTTGGTTGATCCAGGGTGGCCCGAGCTGGTTCAGTTCCGAGAAATTCGATATTCAAGCGAAAGCGGGCAACGCCGCAAATCAAGAACTGAGTGGGCTTGGCGGGGATCAGGGAGCGGCAGTAAAGCATCGCATGCTCCAGGCGCTTTTGGCGGACCGCTTCAAGCTGGCGCTTCACCGCGAAACGAAGGCTCTTCCGGGATATGCGCTGGTCATCGCGAAGAACGGGCCCAAACTTCGGGAAGCCGACGGAACCGAAGGCGTCGAAGGCCAATGGGGCAGCAATGCACAGGGCCGCCTTTCATTTCGACGGACGCCCATGGCGACGCTGGCGGAGTTTTTGTCGGACTCCTTGGGCTGCACCGTGGTGGATCACACCGGGCTCAAGGGCGACTATAATTTCACCCTTCATTGGACGTACCCGCAAACCGAGGCTGAGACGTCCGCAGGGCCGGAAATGGGCAAGCCGGCCACCAAAAACCCGCAGATGCTTGACACTTCCACGGCCTCGAACCTCACGGCGATTCAGGAGCAGCTTGGCCTGAAACTGGAACCAGCCAAGAACCCGGTCGAAGTCTTTGTCATCGATCATATCGAAAAGCCATCGCTCAATTAGCGGCAGAGCCGCTCGCCGCAGCCTCCGCGATCATACAGCTTCCAAAAGAGCGGGCAGGGCGCCCGTTCCGAGCCTAGCGAGAAGCAGCCCGCATTTTTCGCTTGACAATCCCAGCGAGTCATGGTAGCCTACTATAGTTTGTCGAAAGGCAGACGATTTGTCGTGGGGGAGAGCCAGGTGCTTGCTGGTGGAAAGGAAAAGACAGGATTGGTCGGGTCGGGGGAGAACGGAGCCTCGCGGAAAACACAAAAATCGTGGGAACGAAGCTAAGAAGTACTTGAAAAGAAAGGACATCACTTTTTTGAGTGCTGCAAATTATGCGCGTTTTGCGCGCAAATTGGCACAAGTTAGAGCCTGAAGGGAGCAAGAACAGCACAATTTGCGCAAACGAACCGAAGCTTCCGAGGCGGGATGGCAGGGTGGCCAAGCTGACACAAAGTCGGCTAGGCAAACGGCCATTCTCCGGGCCGGTATGTGAGAGCCAGCGCGGCTGCAATCCGCAGATTCGAGCTGCGCCGCACCAAAACACGACGAACGAACCGGGAATGTCTATGAAAACAAAGGACCGCTACGGAGAATCTGGGAACACCCGATGCGCTGTAGCGCTGACCTTCAGGTCAGCAGAGCGCCAAAATGCCGACCTGAAGGTCGGCGCTACGTCTGCGAACGCTGACGCGATCGAAAAACGTACGAACGAACCGGGAATGTCTATGAAAACAAAGGAGCGAGCAAAGGCTAAAGGGTGAAGGCTAAAGGGAAAAGGCTGGACGCGACTGTAGCCGTTCAGACTTCACCCTTTGACCTTTACCCTTTGGATGGCGGCAGCTCCGAGGCCGCACTCCACGGCTACAGACCGCGCTCGCCCATCTCGAAGGCTTTAAGCACGGCTTGGGCTTTATGGAGGCATTCCTGATATTCGCGGGAGGGAACGGAGTCGGCGACAATGCCGGCCCCGGCTTGCAGGTAGGCGCGATGGCCCTTGACGAGCACAGTACGGATGACGATGCAGGAGTTGAGATTGCCGGAGAAGTCGAGGTAAAGGACTGCGCCGCCGTAGAGCCCGCGGCGCGTGGGTTCGAGTTCGTCGATGATCTCCATGGCTCGAACCTTGGGCGCGCCAGTGAGCGTGCCGGCAGGGAAGCAGGCGGCCAGCGCGGCGTAGCTGTCGGCGTCCGGGCGCAGGCGGCCGCGAATCGAGGAGACTAGGTGCATCACGTGGGAGTAGCGCTCGACGAACATGATTTCCTTGGGGCGCACGCTCGAGAACTCGCACACCCGCCCGATGTCGTTGCGGCCCAGGTCAACCAGCATGATGTGCTCGGCGCGCTCCTTCTCGTCAGCGCGCAGTTCTTCTTCGAGCCGCTTGTCCTCGTCCTCGGTCTTGCCTCGCGGGCGCGTTCCGGCGATAGGCCGGTACTCGACTTCGCGCCCGGAAACCTTGACCAGCATTTCCGGCGACGAGCCGAGGATGGTCGAATCGCCCATGCGCAGGTAGTACATGTAAGGCGAGGGGTTCACCGCCCGCAAGGCGCGATAAATCTCGAACGGCGGTACGCGCACCGGCGCCTCGAGGCGTTGCGAGATGACCACCTGAAAGATGTCGCCGGCGCGGATGTATTCCTTCGAGCGCTCGACCATGCTTTCATAGCGCCGCCGGGTCAGGTTGTGCCGCACGCGCCAGGGGCCACGCGGCGGGCGGCGGCGCGGCAGTTCGAGCGGGCGGCGCAGCAGGCTCTCCAGGCGCGCAATCTGGCGGACCGCAGCGTCGTACTTGGCGCGCAAGCTGCCCGAGCCTTCTTCCGTAAGAACATTGGCGATCAGGAAGAGGCGATGCTGGACGTGATCGAAGGCGACCAGATTCGAAAAATACATGAAGGCCGCGTCGTCCAAGTCAATGTCCATTTCGACGCGGGGCGGGAGCCGCTCCAGCTTGCGCACCGCTTCGTAAGCGAGAAAGCCCACCGCGCCGGCTGTGAAGGGCGGCAGGCCGGGCAGCGTCACGGAACGATAGCGCGCGCCCTCCCGGCGCAGGCATTCGAAGATGTCGCCGGTCTGCTCCGTCCGCTGCGCGCCACGCCTGATGGTGACGCGATCGCCGCGCGAAGAAATCACCTGAAAGGGATCGATGCCGAAAAACGTGTATCGCCCCACACGCTCGCCGCCCTCGACGCTCTCGAGCAAAAAGCTGTAAGGATGCGCAGGGGTTCCCGGGCCGCGACTGCTCGCCGCGGCAGAAGTCTCGGGCGAAAGCCGCAAATAAGCAGACACCGGGCTCAGCAGGTCAGCGACGATCGTGCGGTAAACGGGCAGAACATTGCCACGGCGCGCCAGGCGCTGGAATTCGGCAAAGCTGGGCTGAATGTCGGGCATAAGAATAGTCGACAGTTTACAGTCGACAGTTATAAGTTATCAATTTCCAATCCTAGATAATCTTACATCAGTTAACTGTAAACTGTTAACTGTCGACTGTCAACTTGTGGTTACCCCACCGACCGGTCCAAGACTTGGCGTACCGCCTGTTCCATTAAGGCGCGTGGGGCAGTGAGCCCGAACCAGATTTCGAATTGGCGAGCCCCTTGCGCCACCAGCATTTCAAGCCCGGAAATCGTGACCAAACCGCGCCCCCGGGCTTCGTTGATGAAGCGCGTAGCGAGCGGGTAATAGACCATATCGAAGACCACGCGGGTGTGCAGACGGGGCAGATCGAGCGGCAACTCATCCACGTGGGGGTACATGCCGACGGGAGTTGCATTAATCACCGCATCCACTTCCAGCCCCTCGGCGTTGGCCCAGGAGACCGCTTCTCCCTCGACCGCGCGCGCCAGGCGCCGCGCCATTTCCTCGCGGCGCGCCGCCACCAGCACCTGGGCGCCCTCGGCGCGCAAGGCGTAGGCGGCGGCGCGGGCCGCTCCACCCGCGCCCAGAATCAACATGCGGCTGCCGGAGAGCCGCAAGCGCTTGGTGAGCACCTCGACCACCGCCGCGGCGTCCGTGTTCCAGCCCATCCACTTGCCGCGCTGGACGGCGACGGTGTTGCACGCCCCAATGCGCGTGGCCAGCGGATCGGCCCAATCGAGCGCCCGCAGAATGGCGCGCTTGTAGGGCATGGTCACCGCGAACCCCGACAGGCCTGCCTGGCGCGCGAAAGCAATGAAGTCCGGGAGTTGACCCGTCTCGCAAGGCAGGAACAGAGCATTCACGTGCTTGGCCTGGAACGCCGCGTTCTGCATGGCAGGCGAAAGCGAAATCGAGGCGCGCGAGCCGACGACGCCATAAAGCTGGGTGCGCTGGTTCAGGCGGTCCACCCGATAAATGGAGCGCATCAAGTCCGCCGCGATTTGGCCGGGGACCACGGCGTGGTCTCCCGCGGAAGCATAAGTGATCGCCGATCCCCAAAGCAGCGCCAACAACCGCGAGGGAATGCCTGACGGGCCCATGGCCAGTGCTGTCAGCTTGGGTGTCCGGCGATGATGAGACTTGAGGAGTTGCCGGAACTGAAGGTTGTCGCGCAGATGCTGGGCCTGCGTCGCCACCTTGACCATGCCCACCGGAAGCCGTGCCAGTTGGTGATAGATACTGCCCAAGGAAGGCGTACGACGGAAGTTGTGATAGGAGGCGATGACCTTGGCGGGATTGAACTGCCCCAGCAGGGTGGCGCCGCTCTGCTTGATGGACTCGAGTTCGATATCGACCCACTGGCAACCCGCTCGCACTGCGGCGGCCAGGACCGCGCCTTGCTCCTCGACGCTGCCTTTGAAGGCTCCTCCTGCCTCCTCCCTCCGGCACGTGGCGATAACCTGCGGAAGGTGCAAACGCGACAGCGTCTGATGGAGCGAGACTTCGAGGTCGGCGAAGTTCTGGAGATAGTCCAGGCGCAACTCGTAGCCCACCCCGGCAGAACTGACGCGGCTGGCTTGGGCTTCCATCGCCGCCAGGGTGGACCCCGCCAGCGTAATGAAGATGCGCGGTGTGGTGGGCTTCGCCAACAAAAATCCCCAGTCCTTTGTGGGTTTCAACCAGTTGACTATAAAGGTTCTGACCGAAGAAACGCAAGAATTTTGCGGTCATCGGGGGCTGGTTCTGATCCCGCCATCGCGGCGCAAGCTTCGCGCTCCGTTCGTCCCTCCTGCTTCCGGGGCGATCGTGAGGGCAACTTGAATTCTTGCCTCCTGCAAGTCATCTGCTATAGTCAGAGAGTGCTGGCCCCGCAGGCGCGGGGTCGGGGCCACAAAAGCTCTCTGTCACAACGTGCCGACCTGAACGCCGGCAATGCAGATTATGAATCACGCCCAAAACGCATCTGGAACACCCAAGGCATGGGGTAAACTTCGACCGCTCCGGCTCCTGTTGGTTCTGGCCGCTGTCTCATTTTGCGCTTCGGCTCAAACCCAGCTTGATGACCACTTCCGGGCCATCGACTGGCTGCCCTACCAGGACGAAACGGTGCAGTTGATGCGCGAGTACCTGCGCATCAACACGTCGAATCCGCCTGGCAACGAACTGGCTGCGGCGGAGTTTTTCCATCGGCTTTTCGGGCGGGCCGGGATTCCCAACACAATCTATCCCTACGCGCCGGGGCACGCCGATTTCTACGCGGTCCTCAAAGGCGATGGAACGCTTCGGCCCTTGATCTTGCTGAACCACATGGACGTGGTGCAGGCAGACCCGAGAAGCTGGCGGCTGCCGCCTTTTTCCGGCGAAATATTGAATGGCGAAATGTATGGCCGAGGCGCGCAGGATATGAAGAATGAAGGGCTGCTTCAGGCGATGGTGATGTTGATTGCGTCCCGGCGGCATTTGCCCCTGAAGCGCGACCTGATTTTCCTTGCTACCTCGGACGAGGAAGTCGACGGGACGGGCAGCCGCTGGATGCTTGAGAATCATCCGGAATTGGTGCGCAACGCGGAGTACCTGATTACGGAAGGCGGCTCGAACCTGATTGTCCAAGGCCGGGGAACAATTTACGAAGTGGACGTCGGAGAGAAGGCCCCCTATTGGCTTCGCCTCACCGCCACGGGCCGAGGCGGCCACGGTTCCGTCCCCATTGCGGATTCGGCGCCGGACCGGTTGGTGAAGGCTCTGGCTCGAATCGCGGACTGGCAACCGCCCATCCGCCTGCTTCCCTCGGTGGAACAGTACTTTCGTGTGGTCGCCGCGCTTGAACCGGAACCACGAGCCACGCAGCTCCGCGACATCCGCAAGGCGCTTCAGGATCCCGACTTCGCACGAAGCATCTCGCATGACGAAGAGTACAATTTTCTGCTGCGCGACACGGTTTCTCTCACCGTCCTCCATGGCGCGGCTCAGACTAACGTGATCCCCGATACGGCCTACGCGGAGCTTGATGTTCGGCTGCTCCCGGACGACGATCCGAAGGTGTTTCTGGGCCGGCTTCGAAGCGTATTGGCGGATGATTCAATCGAAATTACCTCTGCCAACGGCTTCAAGCCTGCGAACTCTTCCTCCACCGACACCAGCCTTTACCGGTTGATCGAGCAGGTGGTGCACCAATACAATCCGCGGGCAATCCTTGCGCCGGCCCTCGGCGGCGGGTACACCGAAAGCCAGATGTACCGCCCGCTGGGAATTACTTGCTACGGCTTTAACACTATGGAAGTGACACCGGAAGTGGACGCCACTGAGCACGCCGCCAATGAACGAGTGCCCGTCGAACAGCTTCGCCGAGGAGTGAAGGTCCTGTATGAACTGGTAGGACGGGCGGCGAATCAGTAGCCAAGATGAAGCGTGAATACCCAGATCGTCCCATCGTCGGCGTGGGCGGAGTCGTCATCCATCGCCAACGCGCTCTCCTCATTCGCCGCGGTTGCGAGCCGCTGAAGGGCCAGTGGTCCATTCCCGGCGGCATGCTCGAACTGGGAGAGGAACTGGCGGAAGGGGTGCGGCGCGAGTTGAAAGAAGAAACCGGCCTGGACGTTGAGCCGCTCGAGATTGTGGCGGCGTTCGACCGTATCACGCGGGAAGGGAAGCGCGTCAAGTACCACTACGTGATCGTGGATTACGTTTGCCGGCTGAAAGGCGGAAAGCTCAAGCCTGCCTCCGACGTCACAGACGCCCGCTGGGTGCGCCGCGATGAGATGCCTCAGTACAACCTGACCGACATGGCGACGAAGGTTATCCTCCAGGCGTTCGAATTCTTCGAGAAGAGACAAAAGGCGAGTTAAGCGAGCAAAACTCTCGTGGCTTTTGGACTCTCGACTTCCGACTCTTGACCCCGCCAAAACGAAAAGCCCCTGGCCATGCGCTGACCGCACGACCAGGGGCCCGGGATACTGATTGGGTTTGGCTTTTCTCCCTACTGCGTCGGGGAGAGGCGCCGCACAGCGCCCTTGCCACTAACCCTCTGTCGCTAGCGAGAGGTTCCCACAATTGGGCACGTGCTTGACGCGTTAAGCCTCAGCACCCTCGCTAAGGTTACTTTCTATCGACATGGATCACCTCCTTTCTAGCGTTAGGGTGATAATAAAGTTCGCCCAAATGCGAGTCAAGAAAAATCGCACCTATAACAGCCTCCATTCTTTTTCAGGCCAGCCGCCCTTACCGACCAGCGGCACAAACTGGCACGGATCGAGCACGCGCGTTTTCACTTGCCCAGCCTGTTTGTGATAGAGCAGAAGATCCTGGTGCCGGAGGTCTCCCACCGGAATCACCAAGCGCCCTTCTTCGGCAAGTTGCTCGAGCAAGGCGGGCGGCAGATCAGGCGCCGCGGCGGTGACGATGATGACGGCATAAGGCGCAGCCGCCGGGTAGCCCTCACTTCCGTCGCCGACGATGACTTCCACTCCGTCGTACCCGAGGCGTGCCAGGCGGTCGCTGGCCGTTTTCGCCAGTGCGGCATTGCGTTCCACGCTATAAACTCTCGCGCTCAAGTAGGCAAGAATCGCTGCCTGATACCCGCTCCCGGTCCCCACTTCCAGGGCCTTGTCTCCAGGCTGCACGCGGGCTGCTTCCGTCATGGCGGCAACAATATAGGGTTGCGAGATGGTCTCCGCTTCGCCGAGCGGCAAGGGCCGATCATCGTAGGCAGCCCTTAACAAAGTCGAAGGGACAAACTCGTGGCGTGGCACGTTCAGCATGGCATCCAGGACACGTTGGTCGCGGATGCCTCGATGCCGCAGTTGGATTTCGACCATCAACCGGCGCTCTTGCGCAAATGGTGTTGGCTCAGTCATGTCGCAAATCATCGGGCAGGCGGCCGGGCCCGGACACAAAATCCGGGCAGCATTCCCTGCCGCTGGGCGTTCGCGTTGCCTTAATCATCGCTCCGCAGCTTGCGTGCGTCCAGCGTTTTTTGTCACGGTGGCGAGGTCGCCAAGTTTGCTGTGGGGTTGCCCCTACGGCAAAGTGTGAGAGAATCATCTGTAGGGGCGGCGTTTGTCGCCGCCCTGGGCAACCCCAAGGGTTGCTCCTAAGACTCCAGCATGAACCGCGAAAAATACTCTCGGCAGATTTTGTTTCCTCCCATCGGTGCCGATGGGCAAGAGAAGCTGCTCGAATCCAGGGCCGTAATTCTGGGCTGCGGGGCGCTCGGCACTGCGCAGGCCAACGCCCTCACCCGTGCGGGCGTGGGGACGCTGCGCATTGTGGATCGCGATTTTGTCGAAGAGTCAAACCTGCAACGCCAGATGCTTTTCGACGAGGCGGACGCCCGCGAACGAATGCCGAAAGCCATCGCCGCAGCGCGCAAGCTACACCAGATTAATTCCGAAGTCAAAGTCGAAGGTGTGGTTGAAGACGTGGACAACCGCAACATCGAAAAACTGGTCAGCGGTTTCCAAGTGGTTTTGGACGCCACGGACAATTTCGAAGCGCGCTACCTGCTGAACGATGTCGCAGTGAAACACGGTTTGCCCTGGATTTACGGCGCTGTGGTGGCGAGCTACGGCATGACCATGACGATCCTTCCCGAGAGCACGGCCTGCCTGGCCTGTCTGTTTCCCACTCCGCCCGAGGGCGCGTACGAAACGTGCGACACGGTGGGCGTGATCAGCCCGGCGGTCTCCTGGGTTGCGGCCATTCAGGTGGCGGAGGCGCTGAAAATCCTTCTGGGCCGGCGCCAGGAGTTGCACGGTGCGATGCTCGCGTACGACATCTGGAAAAATCAGCTCCAGGAAATCCGGCCGCGCAAAGACCCGCAGTGTCGAGTTTGCGGCGCCAGAGAATTCGCCTACCTCAACCGGACCGGGCCAACGCACACTAGCCTTTGCGGGCGAGATTCCGTGCAGATTCGCGCCGCGTCGCCGCGGCAGTTGGATCTTGCGGAGTTGAAAGCTCGCCTCGAGCAATTCGGCCGCGTGCGCGCCAACGACTTCCTGCTCGTCTTCGCAGTCGATGCCTACGAATTGACCGTCTTCTCCGACGGCCGCGCCATCGTGAAAGGCACTGCCGACCCGGCCGTGGCGCGAAGCGTTTATGCCAAGTACATCGGAGCATAGCCTACTGCGGAAAGACCCTCTTCGCCTGTCATTCCGAAGAGCCGCAGGCGATGAGGAATCTCGCAGTGCCTCGAAAACAAACCAGAGCGAGATTCCTCGCTTCGCTCGGAATGACAAGGGAGCGGGTTCTTCTGCGGCGTGTCACTTCGACGAGATGTAGCCGACTTTATGTCACTTTTCCGGCCTCGCCCTTCCGCTCCCACGCCTCACGTCGTCTGGGCGAGATGCGCAGATTTGGCTCCGTTCAGGCCCTGTTTTGTGCTAGATGGCGCCCAAAACGTGCATAGTTTGCAGCATTCAAAAAAGTGATGTCCTTTGTTTTCAACCACTTCTTAGCTTCGTTTCCACTATTTTCCATTTTTCGTATTTCCCCGCTTTCCCCACTCACCGAGAGCATTCCGTCTTTCCTTGCGCCTCGGCGCGCCCCGGCATCTGCCTACGACAATGTGTCGATAACATGACCACTATAGTAGGCTATCATGGCTCCGCGAAGTTGTCAAGCGGAAAATGCAAAAAAGTGCGCGGACTTTCCTTCCTCCCATAGCCACAATCAGGCGGACTATGCCAGAGGGGCGGCAAGGACGAAGTGTCGGCCGGCAGCAGGGTGGCTGCGTCGATAAGGGCGATGAGTACCGCGCCTGTGATGAAGTAGGTTCGAGCATCGAGGGCAGTATTCCGAACAACGTGCTCTGCATGGCCCGTGCAGCCACAATAGCTCCGGCTATACCGAATGCGGCGCCGGAACCGACTTGGTTGCTGCTGGCGGGCTATTGGGTTCCCTCTTCTTATGATTTGATCCTGCTGGTACAATCGCTGGGTGTCCGTTCGTGCACGCGCGAGGGAACGAGTGCCGGCGGGGGAAGCGCAATCAGGACGAGGAGCGTGCTGTGAGTGATCAGTCGGAAGACTTTGCCGCGATGTTCGAAGCTTCGGTCCAGGCCAAGCGCCTCGATCAAGGCGAACTGGTTGAGGGCAGGATCGTTGCCATCGGCCCGGAGGTGGCGTTAGTCGACGTTGGTCGCAAGGGAGAGGCGGTAATGGATATCGCCGAACTGAAGAACGCCGACGGCGAGATCGAGGTGGCGCTGGGCGATCGCATTGAGGCGATGGTGGTGTCGACGTCAGGCGGACTGACGCTCTCCCGGAAGCTGGCTGGAGCGGCGGCGAGCGATCGGCAGCTCGAAGCCGCCTTTCAAAGCGGCCTGCCGGTGGAAGGGAAGGTCGAACGGGAGGTAAAGGGCGGCTACGAGGTGCGCATCGGCCGGCGCCGCGCGTTCTGCCCGATTTCCCAGATCGACCTCCGCGGCCGAGACCCGTCGGCGCACGAAGGGCATGTCTACCAATTCCGGATCATCGAGTACAAGGAAGGCGGCTCGAACCTCGTCGTTGCCCGGCGCCCGCTCCTCGAGGACGAGCAGCGGGCGAACGCCGCCAAGGTCCGCGACAAGATCGTCCCCGGTGCCGTCATGACCGGCCGCGTCACCTCCGTCCGCGAGTTCGGCGCGTTCGTCGATCTCGGCGCGGGTGTCCAGGGGCTGCTCCACGTGTCCGAGATGGCGTGGTCCCGCGTGTCGGACCCTGCGGAGATCGTCAAAGCGGGTGAGGAGATCACGGTCAAGGTCCTGCGCGTGGACGGGGAAAAGCAGAAGATATCGCTCGGGTTGAAGCAGCTCTCCGCCGACCCATGGTCGAGAGTGCCCGAGGTCTACAAAGTAGGCCAACGGCTGCCTGGCCGCGTCACGCGCGTCGCGGAGTTTGGCGCGTTCGTGGAGCTCGAGCCGGGCATCGAGGCGCTGGCCCATGCTTCCACGTTCGAGCCCACCGGACGATCGGGAGGCTGGTCGGGTCAGGTCGCTCCAGGGATGACGGGCACATTCGAGATTCTAGCCATCGACCTCGACCAGAAACGGATCGGCGTGGCGCTCGTTCAGGAAGGCTGGGCGCGGGCCGAGGGATCTGCGGGAGCCCGGCCTGGCATCGTTCCGGGCGCGCGCCTGACGGGGAAGGTCGAGCGATACGAGAAATTCGGCGTGTTCGTCTTCCTGGCCCCCGGGCGTACCGGTGTCATTCCATTGAGCGAAACCGGCATCGCGAAGGAAGGCGATGTCCAGCGAGCCTTTCCGGTCGGCGCGGACGTCGAGGTCATCGTGCTGGAAGTCGATCCGTCAGGTCGGCGCATTCGCCTGAGCGCGAAGGCAGTCATGGAAGCGCGCGAGGCCGAGGAAGTGCGCGAGTGGGCGGAGCGCAATGCTCCTCCCGCCGAGGGCTTCGGGACACTCGCCGACAAACTGCGCTCGGCGCTCAGGTCGCAAGAGAAGTAACACTCTCGCCGTCCCGCCTCTTCGTGCTTCCGCAGGCTGGCGCACGGCGAGCGCAGCCGTGCGATTTCGTGCAAGTCCATCAAGTCGAGGTGAATTGCAAATCTGCCCTCGATCTGCGCCGGCCACGGTTTAACGACACACGAACAACTGCGGGAGATGCTGCGCTATTTCGAAGATAGTAGCGCGGGCGGGGGAAGGGGAACAAAAGGGGGTGAGGGCCGCTTTTCGCAGGGCTTTGAACCTGTGAATCAATCCATGGACCGACAACCCGGTTTCACGCGAAGCCGCAAAGTACGCAAAGTACGCCAAGAAAAGCGAGGACTTCTGCTTCGCGCTTCTTCGCGCCTTAGCGTTTTGGTGTGAGCTGTTTTGATCTTTCCACACATTCTTTCGCCCGGGGCTAATATCTTCCGTGCCTACCGCGGCCAACACGACTTACATCACGAATCACTTGGACAGGAGACTTGCAACAGCCGCGCCGACGGGGGAACGGCAAGCCCACCCTTCCCGGCCCCGGGTGTCAACTTGCGCCAGACTGGCATAGTGGCAGCCCGCTCGCGGCGCGAAACAAGTTTCTGCGTGGGATGACTCCTGTGGCCAAGACGAGACTAAACACAGAGTTCACTGAGGCCCTCGGTGACCTCTGTGTTTAGGCTTTAAAGCATCAAGGACACGGAGGTGGTGCTTTTTGAGGGGAAGACTCCTTATTCAGTGGCCTTGTTCTTGCCCGCCGTAAGGATGATAACGGAACGATTTCCGGGCTTCGCCGATTTTGTTTTGTCGGCCTTGGCGCGCTTCTTCTCGCGTCCTTGCGATAAGGCGCCGCCCCACCCCTGCCCCTCCCCACGAGGCGGAGGGATCCGATCCTCGGCACGAATCCTCTTCAAAGCCGCCGCCACTTCCTTTTTGCCGGGAAGGGAAATGTTCTTGCCCTTGCAGTTTTCGGCGCAACTGCGGCAGCCTGGGATGCAGTCAAAAGGACGCGCCACGACAGGCTTCCCCGTGCCTGGGTCCCAATCGAAGACATTGGCGGGGCAGAAGTTGAGGCACTCCAGATCGAGGAGGCAATCCTCGCATTTGATGGTAGGAAACCAGGGAAGGCGCTTTCTCTGGCGGCCCTGCGTCGACTCCACATTCTCTCCTAACATGGCGGGGAACCGGACCGGTTCCCCAGGCCAGGCGGTCAATGACGCCTTTCCCTAGGCTGAACGCTTTCTCTGAGTTTTTCACCCAGCCGTTCCAGAATCTCCCTATTCGTCGCGCCGCGAATATCCACCGGCAGAAAATGGTCCTGGCCGAAGCCTGTCTTGCAAAACAATTTCTGGAACAGCTTGAGTTGTGCCTCCGGTTCACACGCGCCCACGATGACAAAGGTGTCGGGGTCAGTCTCCGCAGAACGGAGAGCGTCCTCCATTACTCTGGCTCCCCCCATCCCGCAGAGTTGGGGGTGCACAATGGCGTAATCCACATCAAGGTCGGATTCGATCTCGAAAGGAAGGGTATTCATGTCCGAGTCTTTGAAAGACGGGGACAAACCCTTACAGTTGCAAATGACCGCCTTGATTCTCATGAGTTAAAGCCTGCCTCTGCCTCCTCATCCGGCGCGGGAAGAACCTGCCAAACTCGGAGTCAAGCTTGGCCAGAGCCTGCTCGCTCTCCATCATGGGGCGAGTGCGAAACGCTATCTCCTTTGAAATCCACGAGTTTCTGAATATCCGCCGCAAGTTCCGGAAAGAAAGGGACAATTTCGCTAAGGAATCTGTCCAAAGGGTAGTTAAGAAACGGCGCGCGAGCGAGCGAGTAACAGATTCGGGTCCCCTGCCGCTCGGCGCGAACCAACTCCGCGGCGCGCAAAATGGCGAGTTGGCGGGAGACCGTTGGTTGCGAGAGGCCTAGCACCACTTGCAGATCTCCAACGCACAGGCTTTGGGTGCGCAAAAGGTTGACAACACGCAGACGAGTGGCATCCGAGAGGGCCTTGAACAGATTGGTTAGTTCTTTCAAGGACAATAACACCTTTAGTGACTAGCATACGCATTGCCATAAATCCGAGTCATTTGCCGCAGCGTCCGGTGGGCGTAGCCATTGCCTTGGCCATCGTGAGCAGCACGATTTCCGGGCTCTATCCCGCCGCGCGCGCCGCCAAGCTTGATCCCGTGCAAGCGCTTCACTACGAACAAAAAGGCCCGGACCAGATGATCCGGGCCTTTCAATCCCCAAGTTGAGAGCACAGAGGCAACCCTATCAACTGATGGTAAGCGTGACCGTCGTCGTATGCGACTTGCCGCCGCCCGTGCCCTTTACGGTAATCGTGTACGTACCGGTTCTGGCGCGCGAGTTAACCGTGATCGTCATTTTCGATGTCCCACTGCCCGGCGCGGGAATGGAGCCGGGACTAAGGCTCACGGTCACGCGGGATGGCACACCCGACGCCGATAAGGCAATAGCCGAGTTGAAGCCGTTGTTCGCAGCAGTGGTGATGGTGGGAGAGCCGGAGCTGCCCCTGTGAACCGTAATCGCCGTGGGCGACGCACTAATAGTGAAGTCTGGTGACGGACCGGTTACCGTGAGAGTGACGGTGGTGGTTTGCGTAATGCCGCCGCCGACCCCAGTGACGGTGATAGGATACGTACCAGGCGTAGTTGATGAACCCACGGCCAATGTCATCGTTGAGGTTCCGGACCCCGGCGCGGGAATTGGCGAAGGATTGAAGCTCACGGTCACGCCGGTGGGTTGACCCGACGCAGAGAGGTTGATCGCGGAGTTAAACCCTCCCGTGATGGTGGCCGTGACGGTCGACGTCCCATTATTCCCCTGTACCACGGAGACCGAAGCGGGCGAGGCGGAGAGGGCGAAGTTAGGACTCGACGCAGTTCCGGCGAGAGCGTTGAGCAAGCCGGAGCCATTGGGGCTGCCCCAGCCCGTCACCAAGTCGTATCCCGTTACCGCCGAATAGCCGTTGCTGCCGCTGGTAATGTCGTGGAAATCGGGGTTGTAGTTCGGACCGGTGCCTATGGGGTAGATGAGAGGGTTAATGAACCCAAGCACCGCATTGCCGTTCAGAAGTGCCTGCTGATTGACCAGAGCAAGGTAGCCAGCCCACAAGGGCGCGGCAAAACTGGTTCCGCCATATTCGTTTGCTGTGCAGGTCGTCTGGTCAGCGCAGACGTAATAGGTGAAGTTGGCGTTGGCCGCGACGTCAGGCCCGTTGCGATAGGTCGTGGATCCCCCATTGCTCGAGTTGATCACACCGGAGAGTTGTTGCCAAGAGGGAATCGTAATGCGGTGGGGAGAAACTCCGCCGCCACTGTCGGACCAGGCGGTTTCAGAGGCCCAAGCGCCGCCCGCGCTGGCGCTGTTTAAGTCCGTCCCGCCCACCGAGACGATATACGCGTCCTCGGCCGGGTAAGGGTAATTGCCCGACGTCCACTTGCTACTGTCGCCGGCCGCCACAAAAAAGTTCTGGCCCTGAGATGCCATCTTCTGGTAGTAGGGGTCGTCAGTACTGGGGTCCGCCGGGCTCCAACCCCACGAGCAGCTCAACTGTGCGGGCAACGGAGAATGCGTTGTCATGGAGCTGAGAATGGCCGTATCGGTAGACCCAACGTATACATACAGGGTGGTTACGCCTGGCGCCATGCCCAGCGCCTGAGTCATGTCGAGGATCTGTTCAGTATCATCGCAACCGGGAGAAACGCAGCTCAAGCTCGTTCCATCGGTGGAAATGCCAGTGACCGTCGCAGTCAAGGTTTGATGCACGTTCGAGTAGTAGGTGTTCAAGTCGGCGATATCATACCCGGCGTACTCGAATAAACCGATGTTCTGTCCGGTTCCAGTGAGGCTTCCCCCATAGTAGGCGGCCCGCATGTCGCTACCGAGGAAAGCGGCCGAGGGTCCCGAACCGGTAGTCGCTGCGGGCTTTGCACCCGATTTCCTATGCACGAGGGCGGGACGCGGGATTGAGAAGTTGTCCAGACCCGAGATGTGCCACAGCGGAAACCCCAGGAGCGCCGTGGGCTCTCGATCCGGAGCATAGAAGGTGCGATCCTCCGCAGGGTGCTGATACACGCCCATGGCTACATTAAAGGCCGCCTCAATCACAGTGACCGAGCCTTCAACTTGCACGTCCATGCCGTCGCGGGAGCCGCCTACCACCCTGAAGCCGTTGGCCTTGGCGAAAGCCACCACCGCATCGTAGTCCTCCAGGGTGGGACCAAACCGCTGGGTGAATTCCGGCACCGTAAGGAAGTGCCTGTAGATCGGGCTGGTAGGATCGTAAACCTCTTTCAGAAAGCTATCCAGCCCCGCTTGATCGCGCAACGGCAGAACAATGTCGAGGCGTAAGATCTGAGTGCCGGGCAGCCGGTTTACAAACTTAGCCTCGCTGCTGATCACTTGCATGCGCGTATGCCGCGTCAGCGTGGATTGACCATGCGCAATACCGGCCGTGACAAACATCAGCGCCGCCACGGCGGACAGTACTCGCCACGCACTTGCCTGACTCCCTGCTCGGAATCGCATCGTGGTGAACTCCTTCGGAGGTTGTTGGATTGGGTCTTCGTATACTACCGTCGAGAAAGACAATGTACACTTTCTGACGGGTTTAGTCAATTACCATCTGACTGATGAAACAGTACTTAAGTAATGGGGGAAGTCAGAGCAACATGTTGGCCCTGGTCTTAGCCACTGCGGAATGCCGTCCAGCCTGCGAACCGCGAAGCCACCCTGCCTTACAGTAACAAATCCCCTGCTATCGGCCATATCGGCAGTTCTCGCCAGGACTTTAGGCAAATTCACCTTCCGCCTCCTTTCCGGTTTAAATATCGCCATTTTCAAAGGCTCTTCTTATTATTTGAAATTCCAGTTAAGATAAAAAGGTGCGCAATTGTCAGTCGGTCCCGCGCTTCTGCCCATGGCCAGAGTCTATTACTGCCGGATCGTGGCGGGGGAAGTGTAGGGCACAGTGGGAGGACTTGGATGGAACCTGCGGACGTAGGATCGAACGTGACAAACTTGGCTGAGCTTTTCACTGGACCGGACCATCCGCCGGCCCAGACGTTGGAAGAGCGCGCGCAGCGCGAGGACCCGGCGCTTCTGAAGACGCTGCTCGAGCAGATGCTCCTGATTCGCCGTTTCGAAGAGAAGGCGGCGGAACTCTACACGCTGGG
>Ga0326728_10013899_pt1 | contig 17306 bp, 14 predicted proteins | sample MB3enrmetagenome_FD_207602 | JGI IMG/M metagenome (GOLD analysis project Ga0326728, IMG submission 207602) | Lab enriched peat soil microbial communities from McLean, Ithaca, NY, United States - MB31MN | ecosystem: Environmental > Terrestrial > Soil > Wetlands > Peat | place: USA: New York... | reverse complement strand
GACGCGATAACCGTCATTGAAGGCATCGACGACTCCACCGCCGGATTTACGGAATCCGCGATTCTCCCGGTGGACTACTTTAATCCACGGATACTTCCGGGCATAGCGATCTGCGATCTCCGCAGTCCCGTCCGTCGAACCGTCGTTGACGATGATCCATTCCTGGGGCAGGACGGTTTGGTTTACTACGCTTTCGATGGTTCGCGCAAGATGGGCTGCTTCATCCCGGACGGGAGAGACGATTACGTATTTTACAGAGCTGGATAACATGGCCTTCGAAGGAGAAAACGATTGGTGAGGACTTGCTGTTTTCGAGAATATGACGTGCGTCAGACGCGAACAGGCTCAGCGGTAATCGGCGCTGTATTGACCGAGAAAGCACGGTGCCACAGTTCCAAGGACAACAGCGACAGTACTTCCTTGGAGTAGCGGCCGGATTCTTCATGCGCGCGAATCAGTCCCTCAACCGATGACTTCTTGAAATAGCCGCGTTCTGTGGTCGTGCGATCGAGCAGCACATCATGAACATAGTCTTTGAGCTCACTACGCAGCCAGGAACCGAAGGGCACCGGGAATCCTGCCTTGCGGCGTTCGATGATCGGCCGTGGAATGCGATCCCCAAATGCTCGCTTGGCGATGTACTTCGTTGTGAAGCCGTGGACCTTGTCACTTTCCTCGAGAGAGGCTGCGAACTCGATGACTTTGTGATCGAGGAACGGCACGCGAAGCTCGATGGAGTTGGCCATCGTCATCTTGTCGGCCTTGAGGAGCAGATCGTCGGGCAGCGAGGTTTTGGTGTCTACGTAGAGCATCCGGTTGACGAGGCCGAAGCTGCTGGAGTTTGCCATGACCTCCTGCAATGGACGGATCGCGAATTGCTTGTCACTCAGGCAGGCAAAATCAGTAGAGTACAGGTTGTTCAGATTCTTGTTGAAGAAGGAATCGGGGCCTGAACTTCGGCTGTAGTAATAGCCCTCGAAAGGGCGCGTGAGGAGCGGAGCATACTTGGAGATGCGCGGGGACTTGAGGAACTGGTTGGCGAAGCCGGCCGCTGAAGCGACCGAAGTCTTCATGGGGCCGAGAGCCTTCTTGAGGCGCTCGAGCCACAGAACACCGCGATAGGTTTGATAGCCCGCAAATGCTTCATCGCCGCCTTCACCCGAAATTAGGACCGTCACAAACTCCCGCGCCATTTTGGAGACGTAATAGAGAGCGACGGCAGGCGCCTCGCACACGGGTTCTTCCATGTACCACGCGTAGTCAGGCAGAAAGTCTTCAAAGTCCTTGGCGCTGATCGTCATCTCGTGATGATCGGTTCCGTAGCGCTCAGCAGCGATGCGAGCGTAGGGCCGTTCATCGGGGATGTCGCGGGAAGTGAAACCCAGCGTAAAGCTGCCCAGCCTGTGGTCGGTCTTGTCACTGGCGAAACTGATCATCGCCGTGGAGTCGACGCCGCCACTGAGCAGAACACCGACCGGGACATCGGCGATCATGTGTAGCCGGACGGATTCATCGAGTAGTTCGATGAGCTCCTTTTCGGCCTGCGCTGTTGATCTTGGCGTGGGATTGAAGTTCAGGTCCCAGTACTGGTGAATGCCTACATTCTCCCGGCGCGCGATCATATACGCGCCGGGACGCAGCTTGAAGATATTCTTGAAGAGGGTGTCTACACCCGGAACGTAATAGAAGGTCAGGAAGCGATCAACGATCTCTGGCCGCACCTCAGCGCTGACGGAAGGATCGGCAAGAATCGCTTTGATCTCGGACCCGAAGACAAGAGAATCATTGCCCAGAGCATAGTAAACAGGCTTGATGCCGATGCGGTCGCGAGCCAGCATCAGGCTCTGGTTGCGCTCATCCCAAATCGCGAAGCCAAACATTCCCCGCAGCCGTTTGACGCAGGCCGGTCCGAATTCTTCATAGAGGTGGACAATCACCTCGGTGTCCGTGCGGGTGCGGAAGATATGGCCGCGGGTGAGCAGATCTTCGCGCAGCTCCTGATAGTTATAGATTTCGCCGTTGAAGACGATCCAAACGGTGCCATCCTCATTCGAGAGCGGCTGATGCCCTGTCGATAAATCGATAATGGAAAGCCGGCGGAAGCCGAGGCCCACCGGGCCGGATAAATAAAAGCCCTCGTCGTCCGGTCCACGATGATAGAGCGTGTCGGCCATGCGCTTGAGCAAGCCGTTGGAGACTGGATGGTTCGGGTCGAAGTTGAATTTACCGCAGATTCCGCACATGCCTCACCCTCGCCGCAGACACGCTTTTTCGTCGTTGTGCGCAAGTACGCTGCTGCCGGTTTTCCCGCTTATCGCAACCGGACGCGCCGCCGGCGCTGGTTCGGAATATGCCGCCATGGTTTTGAGTATCAGCCACCATTTCAGGAGGCGACCACGGCCTGCGTCATCACGCATCTTTCCGCGTGCGCCCAGCCAGAGCGCCATAAACACCAGGCGTGTCATGGCACTGCACGCCATCGCAATTCGGAACAGAAACAGATATGCGAGCCCGCGGTGTTTGGCGATGTAATGCAGGATCGACTTCCACTTCATCACCGTGGCGCGCGTTGCATTACTGCTCTTGCCACCAAAGTGAATGATGCGACCCTGCGGCAGGAAGTAGTTGGCGTATCCTGCCCGTACGAGCTTAAAACAAAGGTCCAGGTCTTCCGCATACATGAAATAGTCGTCGCTAAACATGCCGACCCGCGCGAAGATTTCGCGCCGGAGCATTAGACATGCACCGGAGATGACTTCCACTTGGCTGGGTTCACTGCCGCCTGCAAAGAGCGGCGCGATATTCCACAGGCTGCAGGCTGGAAACCGATTGCGAATCACGTCGATGTCGAGCAGTTGGTTCAGCGCGGTCGGGAATGTCTGGATCGCGGAAGTTTGAATGGACTGATCGTGATTCAGCAGCGTGCAGCCCACTGCCCCGACAGAAGGCAACGACCGGAACTTCTGCAGCATCAGATCAAATGCCGGATTGGTCAGAACCGTGTCCGGATTCAGGAATACGACCATCTCACCTTTCGCGGCCTGAAACCCCAGGTTATTCGCGCGTGCAAATCCAAGGTTCTCGGGACTCTTAATCAACACAACATCCGGAAACCTTTGCCTGACTTCATCAGCGTCGCCATCCGGCGAGTTGTTGTCGACCACGATGATCTCGAAGCGTATGTCATGGGTGTGCGCGTAGACGCTTTTTACGCAGTCGAGGACATAGGATGTGGAGTTCCAATTCACGATGATGATCGACAGATCAGTCATCTACTGCTCCAACATCCAATGTCTTTGCGTATCCGTATCAGGGGAAGGGAGAGGGGCCGGGACAGCCTGAGGCGTTGCCCAGGCCGACGCAACTTTGGCGAATTGCGGGAACTTTGTCTCTGCTGGAGCCGCTGCTGTTTGCGCAACCGCAGGACTGCTCAGCGGAATGGTTGCGGCGCAGATCATCGCCAGAAATGCAAACCACCAGACCTCAGTTTGATCCCAATACGCCGCGCCCACAAAAGCGACGATGTGGGCGAGCATGACGCAACCGAGGGACCAGAACAGCCATTGCTTCCGGGGTGTAACCCGTCTCATCATGAGGCCAAGCCGCCTGTAGCTGAGGGAGATGATGGCGACAAAGCATAGGAGCGTGACCAGACCGCCGGTCTCGGCCTCGGCGACAAACTGGTCTGACAGGTCCCACATATCGTATCCCCAGTTGCCATTCTGGTTGGTGCCGATCAACCACCAGTCTTTGAAGTGGCGCGCGCAGGTGTCGAGCAGGAAGGCGCGGTCCCATCCTCCCGAGCCGCCGATGACATTGATGTGACCGATTATGTACCACACTGGCGCTTTCATCACCATGGCCAAGCCAGCGACCCCAGCCACGAGACCCCAGCGGACAGGCCGCATGTAGCGCCGGATTGGCCATAAAAAGAGTCCGAGGATGCTGGCGACGTAAGCCAGTACAGGCGTGCTTGAGTATGACGCCAGCACCATCAGCGTCGATCCGACGAAACCGACGACGGCGAAAGCGCGTTCCTTCACCTTCCATAACCAGAAGTAGAGTGGAACCAAGGTGGCCCCGAAGCAGCCGGCAAGAATCTCATGACCGAAAGCTGCCTGTGCGCGAACTGTTCCGTTTCTGACATCGGGACTGATGGGCGCACCGCCGAGAATGGCTCCAAACGGATTGGTGTGAGAGATTTGCTCGTACATCATGCAAACGCCCAGGATGGCGGCAGTTATCGCCAGTGCCTTCACGGCACGCATGATATCTTCTTCGTTCCGGATAAGGTAGCGGAGAAGAAAGTACCCGCAATAGGCCTGAAGGCAGAAGGCGATCTCTTCCATGATGCCATTGGGCCAGTTTGTGACTATTTCCGCGACGAAACGATACAAGGCCCAAACGATGAATAGCCAGTCGATGCTGTTCAATCCGCCTGCAATGGCGAACCGGGATCGGATCACCAGGATGAATCCTACGAGAATGATGATGAGCCTGATATAGAAGTGTGCACCTTCCACAACAATCACCTGGCCGCGGGGGATCAGAAAGACGCCGAGAATCAAAGAAACGATGGCAAATTTGCGCGGACGCCACAAGATGAGTGCGATCGCCACCAGCAAGGCCACCAGTACGACAGGGTGCAGGAGAGATGCCGCTTCACCGTTTCCCAGGTTGCGCTGATTATATAAGTGAGATTGAATCTGCATCCCTTTTTTACCTAGAGGCTCCGTCGAGCGGAGTGTACTGTTCAAGTTTCAATGAATCTGTGTCGGTCACAGGCGTAAGGTTCTGGGACGATGCGACAGGCTGCCGATACGCATCGATGGTTTCCCGATAGGCCTCCGCAAGTCTTTTGCCGGCGGCGGTCCAGGTGATCTCCGGACAAAGCTCCAATCCGCCGGCGCGCAATTTCGCCAAAAGCACACGGTCTCTATGAAGCATCGTAATCTGTTCGGCGATGGTGTCCACATCGCCGACTCGGTGGACCAGGCCGGTTTTCATATGGTCGCAGAGTTCTGTGCATGCCTCCGAGGCCAGCGGAACACAGCCGCTGCTCATTGCCTCGGTGATGACCAGCCCAAAACCCTCTTCGATACTGGGAAGGATCAGAAGATCGCTCTTTCTCATCAACTCCGGGACGTCGTTCCGATGTCCGAGCACCTGTACGCTCGGGTGCGACAGCATTGGCTGCAGCCTTTCTCGATACGCGGGAAGAAACTCGCCCGCAATCAGGAAAGTGCCTTCTTTGCTCGCGGGCGATTTCAGCCACGCTTCCAGCGCGTAGTGCAGCCCCTTCCTCACTGCACAAACCCCCACAAACAGCATCGTCAAACCCGCCGCTGCAGCCTTCGGTCGAGGATCGGGAAAATAGACCGACTCGTCATAGCCGTATATATGGCGCGCTAGTTGATCTCTTCGGAATCCCTTTTCAAGAAATGTCTTCACGACAAATTCCGACGGACACAACAGCCTTGTCGCCAGTCTGTACTCCTCTTCCTCTTTTTGCAATCTCGCCGCATTGTACGCATGTTCATGATCGGGAGGAAGGCTGATGCCAAGACGCTCGCATTCCTTCTGCACGATTTCATAGGCAAACCGGGTATGCGCGTTTGGCCTCTCCAGAACCGTCGGGATCCCCAAGCGAATGGCGGCTTTCAAGGTCTCTTCCGCGCCCAGCGACCACACATGGATTAGGTCGATGCTCCCAGCCAACTTCTCCATCCGCCTGGCCACGATCCTGTCGTGCAGCGCAATGGCTCGCATGGTTCCGAGGATCCTATATGGCACGCGCACTCTTCCCCATTCAAGTGTCTGCGAGACCCTGACTCCGGCGGGTACTGCGCGCCCTAGAGATGCGGGATACACAAGCAGATTCATTCCCGCTGCCGCCAGCCCGTTCACCTGCTGCCAGGCGGTGTAGCAGATTCTGCTGGCGCCGAGGCGCAGCGGAAAGCTGTAAACGACACGAAGCTGTTTGTTGCTTGCGACCATTGAAGACGACATTTCTTGACGTATCCTGGGGATCCTTGCAGATAAGAGGAAATGACTCCCGATGGGTTGACTTATGGCGGAGTCTCAGTGCCGGTACCGCGAGGGCCACTTGGGTTGCAGGGAATTCGGCAGGTACGTCATTGACCACAATGTGAGAGACTTGGCCCTAGAGCCGGGGTTTGCGCTGTTTTGGACGGACTTCCTGAATTGGTCTCTGGCTTCGGCGGTCCGCCCCATGCCCATTAACAGCTTGGCGTAGGCGCGCCTCTTGGCGGCAAATGCGGCTCGAAATTCCTCCAGGAGTAAGGGGCTTGCTTCCGCATTGAACTTGTCCTCGAGAAGTTCAAAGGTGTGCACCCAAACTCCGAATGACTTTCCGTGATCGTTCGATAGTGAATCCTCGCGCAGTCTGTACGCCACCAAATCGGTTGACGTGAAAACCACAGGCCCGATAAGGGATAACAAAGAACAGCAATAAGAATCTTCCGTTGGCGTTTCCTTGAATGGCTCGGCACCGAGTTGCGCAAACGCTCTCTTGGGCACACAACAATAACTGAAGCAGCTAAATGGGCCAGTTCGTGAGTTATATCGTTTGAAGAATTCGAGGGGCGGAATCACCTCGACCCTTTCGTTGGAATCGGCCGGTGCGTCCTTCCATGCATAGCTGTCGTTTCCGCGAAAATTGACGTGGCCCGTCCAGATTGCAACGGCATTCGGATATTCGCGAAAGCGGCGCTGCTGGACTTTGAGATAGTCGGGATGCCACAGGTCATCTGAGTCAAGGAAACCGATCAAGTCACCCGTGGAACGGGCAATAAGTTCGTTACGAGCATCTGCGGGCCCGCGATTCGGCTGTGAATACACACGAATCCTGTTTCCAAACGATTGCAAGACCTTTTCCGTGTCGTCCGTGCTTCCATCGTTCATGACGAGGATTTCATCCGGCAGAACCGTCTGTTGGAGGACCGATTCGATGGTGGCCTCGATCGTAGAAGAGCAATTATAAGCGGGAATCAAAACGCTGATTGACATCGGTTCTTCTCCTCTTGATCTTGAAGCCTTGGCGAAAATAGTGATTTGAAGGCGAGACCAGTGATCTGATTTTGATGAGCTGCTTTCCAGTCGGCGTTTGCGCGGCATTCCCGTCGGGACTATCCGTGGGCGCCTTATTTCGTGAAGACAGCGGTGATCGTTTCGCCGTCGCCGGCCAGCGAAATCCCGGCGTTGATGACGGGCAGAAGGGTAAGGCGAAACGCCTTGCTAACAATCTTGGCGTGGAGTCTGGCAACCCTGAGTTTTGCCATCGGCGAACGGGGACGGCCAATCTTGCGCAACACATCGTCGATCACATAACGCCAGCTGGCTTCAAAGTATGTTTCGTGGTGCGTTGTGACCGATACTTCTTTGAGACCGGATGCCTGCGCCAGCCGTTTGAGTGTCGCGGGAGAAAAGTGGAAAAGGTGGCGGGGCAACTCGAGCGCATACCAGTACGATCGGAAAATACGGGCGGCGGCGGAGTCGATATTCGGCATCATCGTGTAGAAGACCCCGCCGGGCTTCAACCATTCCGCAACCTTGCGCAGAACCTCTCTTGGCTCGTACACATGTTCGAAGACATTGAAACAGGTGATGGCGTCAAAGCTTGCCGGAGGGAACGGAGCATCCACAATATTGCCGACAAATACCTCGGCGCCGCAACGTTCCCGCGCTACCTTGGCTGCACTCTCTGAAATTTCAACGCCATAGAGTTTCCACGAGGGGCTCTTGACTACGCTAAGAAAGCCTCCAGATCCACAGCCCAGGTCGAGAACGGACCCTCCCAACTTGAGACGCACAAGCGCATCACGGCGCGAGAACCAATGGGCGGGAGATTTCGCCGCCTCTGCAATGGTGCGGTCGTAGTCGCGACCGTAGTGCTCGCCCATCTCGGACAGAGATGGAGGATCCTTGAGCCAAACCAGCGAACACTTGGGGCAGCGCACAAGCCGATATTGCTCTTGACGGCCGTTGAATCGATCAGGAGCCGTCATCCAAACCTCGGGGCGCGGGTCCGCGCACAAGGGGCATTTCTCCTGGCCGGGTTGCGCCGCCGCCGGTGCGGTCAACGCGGGCGATTCCTGGGTAATCATCGACTTAACAAGTCCTTAACGATTCGTCCCGGTGCGCGAATTTTGCGCGATCGTGGAAAGTTTTGGCGAGCAACGCAGAGATTTTGCTCTGAGACGGCAGGTTGAGCTTAAACTGGCGTCGTTCCTTCATTGACTCCGGAATATCCAAATCGAGCTTCCTGGTCTCCATTATTAGGAAAGAAAGGTTTGCTCCACTACCGTGGAAATGACATGGGTCAAATTGGATTTGTATCTCTGCCACCATTGTTGGATCTTATGCGATGTTTTCTCCAGGTCGACGGACTGGATCAGCGCCGGCAGATCTTGCCAGTAGTTCAGACGGAGGCAAGGAAAATCGGCTCCGTAAGCGGCGATCCAGTAGCTGCCGAACCCGTGAGTCTTCAAATTGCGCAAACACTCGCGCGGGTGGAAGTCGGGATTTAGCGCCAATCCATCGAGGCGCAACATGTCGAGAACAGAACCCGTGCTTGAGCAGTCTTCGACGATGGGAATCGCGCCGGCCTCCAGGGCTTCGTACAGCCGGAAGCAATCCACGGAGAGGTTTCCGCGCGGGCACAGCGCAAAAACGGTGTCGCTTAACAGTCCCGCATATTCCGCAGTATCGAGGCCGTCGGGGTCGTCCCATGTTTTTGTGAGGTGATAGTGACCACCGGGGATGGCGTTGGCTTGATTGAGCATGCTAGCGCGGCTCGATTTTGGTTGACCGGCAAAAGACCACTTATAGCGACGCTCACCGATCGGCCTCTGAATCAAGGATTGCCTGAAGCCGGACTTGTAGCCAAGGCCGAAATAGCGGCAATTCCGGCGGCAAAGCGCTGCACGGCGATAGTAATTCCTAAAGACGAAGTCGGCGTGGTCGTAAATATGGACTGGGGCGGATCCAAATTCGTCGCTAAGATGAATTAAGCCGACCTTCAGTCCACGGCTCTTGAATGCTTGAAGATGCTGCCTAACGAGCATTCCGCGGCCCAGGTTAGAAATGCTGGACGCAAGAATGACATTCTCGTCCACGACACGATGCTCAGTGTCGAGGATCGGCTGCACGTCAAAATCCCGCAACAGATAACAAAGCCAATCCAATTCCCACTTTGCGATTTCGGGAAGATCGTAGACGAGTCGGACGTTCGTTCTCTTGCAGGCCGGAGCTTCCGATTTCAATCGCATATCGTTCGTAGGCACTTGCATCGCGTATCCTAACTCCGCGCACTAGCCTTGAGAAGGCTCAAGCGGGAGAAGCAAATCTGCGCGAAACCGCGTGCAGCATCATGCGAACTTCAGAGCGCGAGATGGAACCTGTGAGGATTAAAGCTGGTCCGGCAACGAGCAGGTAAATCACAGTCGTAATCGCAAGCCGAATCGTTTCGAAAACGCGGGTATTCATCTTCCAATGAAGACCAAGATACGAGGTCACAATGGAGGCGCCGAGAATGACTGCGGTTGCAACAAAGAATCGTACGAGATTGGGAGCCAACACCCAGGCATCGAATCCCTTTATGCGATGGGTGAGGCTGGCGCACATCACGATCAAGCCCAGGAACTGCCCTGCGACCGCCATGCCGCTAACGATACCGTGAAATCCGAGCCGGGCAGCGAAGGGCCAGCAGACAAGCGCCACAGCCAGCGACAGGATTACCTGCGCATTGTCCATCACAGCTCCACCCGAAGCGCGATAGAGAACACGGAAGAGGGAGCTCAGGGACCTGCAAAAACTTGCGGCGCAAAGCAGGCAGATTGTGACCTTCAAGAGCGGGTCGCTCTTCCCGGTCCACACCCATGCGATTTGCGTGCCATAGAGAGCGATAAAGGCCAGCGGAACCACCGTGATCACCGACATGGCTTTGAACGACTTCACAATGAACGACTGGATCTGTTCAAGAGATCCGGAGGCATACACCAAGCTTCCGCCCGAGAGAATAGCCTGAAGGTACGGACCCTGAATGAGCGCGGCGACACTCACCAGACGGGCCGAGAGCGCCAACACTCCTGCCGCATCTGCGCCAAAGAACCTTAAGGCGGCTATGGGAAGAACGGCTGCATACAAAGCTTCAAGCATGCTGACCAGTTGGTAACTTCCACCAAACCAGACCAGCTCCCTGGCGACCGACCGGGAGACCAGTTGCGGCGACAAACGAACCGCCGGGAGTACGCGGCGAGCAAATCGATACAAGAGGATCGAACCGACAAGCTGATAGACACAATATACAACGCACATCGCGACCAGTCCGTAGCCCATGAGAAGAAGGACGATGGTTGTGGCCGCGTTGAGCGGTTCAATCGCCAAGCTGATCTTCTCCCGCAGATCAATCCGGTGCGCACCCATCAGGATGCTTTGATAGGTCTGGCCCACATTCGTAAATAATGTGGTGAGCGCCAGAAAAACGATGGCTTCGGACGCGGCAGGCAGAAATGCCGCTGGCACTCCGACTGCAACAGCCAAGGGCTTCGAAAAGATCGCCAACGGAACAAGAACCACTACCGAGAGCAGCAGGACGGAGGCAGTGCCCGTACTGAGCAAGCGACTGGCCCGATCGTAGTCGCCGGTGCCGGTCGCTTCGGCCACGTACTTCTGGAACGCGGATTTGACCCCGGCCGCCCCGAGGCTCATGTAGGCAGCGATCGTCATCAGGACGGCCCAGATGCCATAACCGTCAAGTCCCAAGTGTCGAATGATCACTGGAACCACGACCAGCCTAGCCACCAGATGCGCGACGCTGCTGGCGCTGCCGAAAGCTGTGTTCTTCCCGATAGAGGCGGCGAGAGCCCGCCCGGAAGACGGTACAGAAACACTCTTGTGTGTCATCGTTGGTTGACGAAGGACCATTTACGAGATGTACGGGCTCAAACGATGGTTTTATTTCGTTTGCACTGTGCCGGTTAGAGACGTCGGCAGGAGCGGGCCGGTGTCCGAATACGATGGCGGGCGTATAGTCTCAGGTGTTTATGCTCCGCGGCATTTTTGGTTTAGAGATCGTCTGACGGACATCATGCGGTTCCGGCTTTATCAGTTCACAACAGCTTTTCCGTTGAGGTTTGTCGGTGCACCAGGTGTCGCCCCTGTGCCGGCACTGGTATATGGGTATGCTCCCATATCCCAGGCGCCCGAGGATGGCCGCGTCAGACACCCCGTTCCGCAGGCATAGCTCGATCCGAAGTACTGCGGTGCTCCCTGACTTAGGCCGGGGATACCAAGGTTGGTCAGGTTCGTTCCGGCTCCAATCGCCGCGCTCCCTGACGGAAGCATGAAGCTGGAACTCAAATTGGGATTTACAACTATACTTCCTGTCGCATCGCAGCCGGCCGAACAAAACGACTTACTGCCTGAAATCCACGATGCTAGACTTCCCCATAAAGACCCTGCTTGATTTGTCCAACCCTGAGCAACGTTGTAGTAATCGTTATAAGCGAACGTATTGCCACTACCGTTGACACAAACTGCATAGTAAGTAGGTGAACTGACGATGTTGTTCTCGAAGACGTCGGAATTCGACAGGTCAATCTCACACACCGTAGGTCCAGAAAATGTGTTGTTGACGATGATGGATCCGTCCGGAGGCAGAACGTCCCCGTTCGCCGGCCCCGTCTGGCCGGCTGTGGTGCTGAAGACGTTGTTGAAAAACACCGTTCCCGCTTCGCTGCTTCCTGAGCCGCCAGGATCGTTGAAATAGTAGGCCGTAGTGTTGCCGATAAAATCGTGGACCCAGTTATTGGTAACCGCAGTGACCTTCATTGCAAAAGTCTGGGGGAATACGAAGATGCCGTCGTGGTGATTATCGTCAGCGGTGTCATCCCAATTGCACTTTGAACCGACTACACAAGCAATGTCGTTGCCGTCAACCGTGAGGTTGTTGGTTCCGTCCGTGGCCACTCCCCAGTTATTAGTCCGGATCGTGTTGTGCTGCACGAGCATACCCGTGTCCGAGGCCGTTCCCATAATCCACACCCCGGCGAATGCGTTGTCTAGCGTATTCCCGATGATAGAGATGTTGGACCACGGTCCGCCGCCATTGCTGTAAACGGAGATGTCAGTCGAGAAATTGCCTGAGGTCGTGCATTGAGTTCCGGGGTCGTTCACATTACGAACGCAGATGTTATGAATCGTCAGTTTCTCGACAGTGATATTTGAGCCGCCGTTTTGCAGCGCTACTCCAGTGCTCTGCTGGTTGTCAATCAGGTTGGTCCCGTTCGACGTATTTTCAATGATCCCGTTCGTGCCGCCGTTAATGACAATATTGCTCACGCCCCAGGTGTTGATCGCGCCGTTTCCGGACCATGCTGGTGACATGAGGACGGCTCCGGTGTCGAAGATAAGAGTAATCGGGCTGCCGCTGCTGCCGCTCCAGCTGAAATTCAGCAGGATCTGGCCAGCCGCGCCAGTGATCGTTCCGCAAACGTACGAGACATCCCCGGGCGACTCGGGGGTAGAATTCCAGGTGCTCGGCGTTATCGTTGTCTGGCCGTTACAGGCCGTGCCTCCGCTAAAGGCACCCGCTGTCTGCGCGATGTACCGGGTAGTTCCGAATGCCCGGCGTGGCGCCGCAAGAGTAAAAAGAATGAATCCCACTACCGCGAGAGCACAAACGACCATCATCTTCTTCATGAAGTCCTCACCTAGTGGCTGCCGCGTGGGAGGATACGTCGCGGAAGACCGGGAATGATACCTGCCATACCGTGATTTGTATTGGGTGCTCCGCACGAATGACCATTTGAATCTGCAATAAGCGCCACAACTCTCTGCCTGAAACCGAGCCAAACGCGGTAAGGCGCGTCAAAAAAAGCCAAGGGGCGACGAATTCAGACGGTCAGCCTCGGTTTTTAACCAAGTAGCTCAGTTACACTCTAGAGCTCACTTAGCTTTTGCCGATATCAGCAATTATAGATGTGCTGCGGTCACGAAAATGTGATCTTTGTTCCGCAGAACATCACGAAGGTAATTGAGGTTGGTGCTTTCTTCCCTGATGAGCCGCGCTCCGTTACGAATGTCTCGCCCTATCTGACTGTAACTTCGAGACTTGTGGGCCGCTGCGTAGCCGGCTCCGGAGGCCGGCTTAGCCCGCGAGACGATCAGCGCCCCGGCAATCTCGCAGCCAGTGAGCGGGCCCGTTTGACGGCTGACTGCAACGACCCCACCCAGTCGTAGGCGCCGCGCAATTTCGCATCAAGGAAGGGCTCGTCATCCAGGTCGTTCAAGGGCAAACGTTCGAGAAAAAACGGATTGCTCGACCTGTTTGCCCTGCCCACGATGGTACAGACGCCGTTCCGATATCCAGCTTTCTCGAGGGTCTCCTGGAGCGCCCTCTTAAATTCGGTGTCGGCCTGGGGAAAGGCAAAAGGGTAAGCGAACGACTCCGCGGCGCGCCCGGTCTTGTCCTCAATGGTCTTCTTCGAATCTGTCAGCTCCCTGGCAATTTCGGTGCGGCTTAGCAAGCGAAGCTGAGGATGAGTTACGGTGTGCGATCCGAATTCTATGCCGTGGTTCTGCAGTTCCCTTACATTCGACCACGTGAGGCAATCGCGGCCAATGAACCGGGTAGTGGAATCAGCGATGAACCCCGTCGGCAGATACATGGTTGCGCTGTAGCCGAAGCGCTGCAGGATGGGAAATGCCTCAGTATAGAAATCGCGGAAACCGTCATCAAAAGTGATGACTACCCAGCCGGCTGCCCCGGCAACCGGAGCACTGAGCAATGCGAGGGCATGGGCCGGCGTACATGTCTTGTACCCCGCGCGATGTAGGTACTCCATGTGCAGCTGAAAGGTTGCCGAGGAGACGGCGGTTCGAAAGTAGCCATGCCTTTCCGACTGCTCATCGTTGGCGACACTGTGATACATCAAAATCGGAATAGCCTTCTTTCTTCCCGCGAGCCGATATAACGGCGACGTGAGACACAAAGTGGCAAACCGATCGAAGCGAAAGCTCATAACAGGCCGGAACGCGCAGCCGCGAGGGTGCTTGCAATGTGTAGCGCGAGATGCGGAGGGACGATTATGTCGTCAACCCCACCTTAACATTCGGGATGACTCCCAGCTCTGCGGGCGCACCAGAGTCGACAAGTTGAAGGATTGGACTTCATGAACCACCTTTGCCTGCTGTTGCTCGCTGAGCTGCGGGAACATGGGCAGCGAAATGATCTCGGTGGCCAGCTGCGACGCCACCGGAAAATCGTCGCGTGTGTAATTGAGGAAGGCATACGCCTTCTGCAGGTGCAGCGGAATCGGGTAGTGAATTCCGGTGCCGATGCCCTTGGTCTTCAGGAAGTCGATCATGCCATCGCGATTGCCGGTGCGCACCACGTAAAGATGGTAGACCGCACGTGACCAGGACGGTTCATAAGGAATGCCGAGAGCCTGATCCTTGGCGAACAGGCGATTGTATTCCGCGGCCCAATCTCGCCTTTTCTTATTCCATTCTTCGAGGTGGGGCAGCTTGGCATGCAGAATTGCAGCCTGAATGGCATCGAGACGCCCGTTATATCCCTCGAGATCGTGAATGTATTTGCGCACCTGGCCGTGGTTGCGCAGCATGTTCGACTTTTCCGCCACCTCGACATCACTGGTAGTGATGGCGCCACCCTCGCCACAGGCGCCGAGGTTTTTGCCCGGATAGAAGCTGAACGCCGCGGCGCGCCCCATGGAACCGGCCCGCATCCAGCGATTGTGCTTCTTGGAGAAGTATTCCGCCCCGTGCGCCTGACAGGCATCTTCAATCACGGTGAGGCCGTATTTGGCCGCGAGGTCGAGAATTGGATCCATGTCGGCCATTTGTCCGTAGAGATGTACGGGAATGATGGCCGTCACAGGCCTGCCATTGCGCAGGCTGATGAGTTTACCGACGCCGTTGCGCACGCACTGCTTTTCAAGGAAGCGCTCGAGCATCTGCACCGACATGTTATAGGTGCGCTCGTCGACATCGATGAACTCTGGAATGGCGCGCGCCTGCGAGATGGCTTCCGCGGTCGCAATGAAGGTGTTGGGAACGGTGAGTACGACGTCGCCGACCTCAATACCACATGCCATGATCGCGAACCGCAGGGCGTCCGTTCCGCTGCTGACAGCGATGGCATGGCTGGTCTGGCAGAAAGCCGCGAAATCCTCTTCGAATTTCTCGACTGCTGGGCCACCCACGAATCCTGCGCTGTGCAGGCCGTCGCGAAACACTTTGACTAACTCTTGCTCGAGCTCGATGTGGGGGGTGACGAGATCGAGGAATGGAACTGTATCCGACATCCTTGTCTCTCCTGGTTCCTGCATGAAACGCAGAACTCTTGCGGGATTGCCGGCGACAACAGCGTTCGGCGGGACATCCCTGGTGACGACGCTGCCCGCGCCGACGATGGCGTTTTCGCCTACTTTCACGTTCGAAAGAATGGTTGCGTTAGAACCGATCGAAGCGCCGCGCGCAATGACGGTCCGCTGAATATTCCAATCCACTTCGGTCTGGAGGCTCCCGTCTGCGTTGGTGGCGCGGGGATAGGGGTCGTTGATGAACATGACGCCATGGCCGATGAAGACATTGTCTTCAATCTGCACGCCCTCGCAGATGAACGAGTGGCTGGAGATCTTGCAGCACCTGCCGACGCTCGCGTTCTTCTGAATCTCGACGAAGGCGCCGATCTTTGTGTCGTCGCCAATCTCGCAACCGTAGAGATTGATGAACTTCGATAGCTTGACATTTTCCCCAAGCCGAACGTCATCGGAAACAGCATTCCATGCATTCATAGGCGGATAAGCGCTCCTTTGTTCTTCAGCGACTCGCTGGCAGCTTCGAGCATCCTGACGACGCGGAGGCCCGCCTCGCCGTTGTTAAACGGCTCCTGCCCGCTCGAGATACATTCGACAAAATAGCTGAGTTCCAGGTGCAGCGCTTCGACCTGCTCCAGTTGGGGTGACCACATATCGCCCGACCGGTAGTTCACCAGCAACTGGTAGACGCCTTCCTGGCTGGTGATCTCGACGCCCTTGTCGTAGACCTTCACCTTTTCGTCAGCCTCAAGATCGTTCCACACGATCATCCGCTTCTCGCCGCCGATGAGCGTGGTTCTGACTTTCACGGGTGAGAGCCAGTTCACGCTGATGTGCGCAATGATCTTGTTCGGGAAATAAAGCGTCATGTAGGCCACGTCTTCATGGCCGTTCAAGTGCCCCTCTCCGGTTGCAACGATGGCCTCTGGGGTCGCCTTGATCAGGTAATCCATGATCGAGAGATCGTGCGGCGCAAGGTCCCACAGGACATTGATGTCGTGCTGGAAGAGGCCAAGATTCACACGGGTGGAGTCGTAATAATAGAGATTTCCCAGCGTGCCTTCCTCCACGAGGCGGCCGATCGTCCTGACCGCTCCCGTAAAGAGGAAGGTGTGGTCGGTCATAATCTTGAGGTTTTTCTGCTGGGCCAGGTTGACCAGTTCCTCACCTTGCGCGGCAGTGCTGGTGAATGGCTTCTCGACGAAGACGTGCTTGCCATTTTCGAGGGCCGCTTTCGCCAGTCTGTGATGGGTCCACACCGGGGAGACGATTGCCACTACATCAATCTCTGGAGATGAAATCACCTCCATTGGGTTGGGAGTGATCTTGACACCCGGATAAGCCTTGCGCGCACGAGCCTGCGCATGGGGGTCGATGTCAGCGATTGCTTTGACCTCAGAGCCGTCGAGACTCATGACGTTGCGCACAATATTAGGGCCCCAATATCCATATCCAATTACACCGAAGTTCATGATCTTCAGGCTCCTATGGCGCTTCCACTCGATCGAGCTGTTCAGGCAAGAGGCCAATCTGGAATCTTGCAAAAAGGTTCGCAGGATGCTGCGATTCGAGTTTTTGTACTCTCATGTTCACTGCAGAGAACCAAATCCAGCGGCAGGCCCATGTGCAGTCACGCGCCTGGATGCGTCGGAAATGGACGGAATCAGAGGACGATTGCGATCTGGAAGGCGCGCTCAGTAGGCGCCAGTTCCCTTGATCACGGCAAGAGGGGTACGAAAAAGGATTCTCAAGTCTAGCCAGGGCGTCCAGGTAGAGGCATAGCGGAGGTCGAGCCGCACCATTTCGTCAAACCTCAAGCTGCTGCGACCCAGCACCTGCCACAGACCAGTGATGCCTGGCTTGACGCCCAGCAGGCGGCGGCGGTGCCAGGTTTGATAGGCGGCGAATTCGTAGTTAATTGGAGGGCGCGGGCCAACCAGA
>Ga0326728_10013898_pt1 | contig 17306 bp, 14 predicted proteins | sample MB3enrmetagenome_FD_207602 | JGI IMG/M metagenome (GOLD analysis project Ga0326728, IMG submission 207602) | Lab enriched peat soil microbial communities from McLean, Ithaca, NY, United States - MB31MN | ecosystem: Environmental > Terrestrial > Soil > Wetlands > Peat | place: USA: New York... | reverse complement strand
GGGGTCACCGGTGGGGAGGAATTCCATGGCCACGTAGCGATGGTAATTCAGCTCGGCGAGTTTTTTGTAGATGTTGAGGTAGTTGATTTCCCCGGTGCCGGGCTCGTGACGGCCGGGAACGTCAGCGATGTGGATCAAGCCCACCTTGTCGGCATGTCTTTGCAGGTTGGCAATCAAGTTTCCGCCGGAAATTTGTGCGTGGAAGAAATCGTACAGGAATTTGACCTGGGGATGATTCACCTCTTCGATAATCTTGAAGGCCTCCGGGACTGACCACATGTAGTAACGGGGATTTTCCTCGAGGTCGATATTCTCCAGGAGCAGGGTGATGCCCTTCCCCTCCACCAATTCCGCCGCCCGCTTCAGGCCTTCCACGCAACTGTCATGCTGCGCTTGCGGCGAGAGGGCGGGGACGACGTTGCCCGACATGACGATCAGCGCGGGGCACTCAATCTTCTCCATGATTTTCAGTTCTTCGCGGAGATCCGCCAGGAAAGCCTCGCGGACGCTGGGGTCGCCCACGCCGTGGCGCAAGCCGGCGGTGGTATCAAAGGTGATGCCCAACTCGGCGCGTTTCTTGTTGTATCGGCGAAAATCATCATCCGTCCATTTGGAGTACTCACCGACCAATTCGACGGCGTGGTAACCGGCCTCGGCGACCTTTTCCAGCCGTTCCTCGAAGGGCAGTTCGTGCAGGATCGTCCAAAGCATGATGGAAATTCTGAACGGCGCTTCCGCGGGGTCTGAATCCGCCGCTGCCTGCGCCGCCATACCGACCGTGTTTGTAGCACTGAACTTCAGTTCAGCACCTGCCGACGGTTCAAGGGCAAGCGCCGCCGTGCCGAGTGCGGCCCCAGCAAGTGTCTTGGTGAAATTCCGTCGATTCATGGATGCCCTCCGGGCTTGCTTAGGTCCTTCCTCACCCCGTACGGTGCCGGTGCATGGGGAGAAAAGGTCCCTGACACACGATGGGCAGCCGCAGGCAGCGCAAGCTTACGCAACTATTGCTCCCCTGACAACTGGATTCTTGCGAACCCCTCTGTGGATCGCAAAACTGGTCCGCCGCTTGACTCGTACCTGCTGACTTAAAGGTCAGCGCTACAGCCCCTCCATGCGCAGCAAAATTGCTCCGCCGCTTGCCGCAGAACCGTTGAGATATCCGGGAAAGTGGGTTACCGTATTCCTTCACCGAAACTCGACGTCTTGATCCCCGGGGAATGACATGACAACCTCGCCTCCGCCCATCGTGCAGATTTCGCGTGACCTCGCGGCCATAGAAGAAGCTCTGGGTCACGCTCACAAAGCAGTGCGCGTGGGGAGTGGACTGGGCGTCGAAGTGAAACGTACCCGAATTGGCGTTCCTGCTTTGATGAATTGGCCTCCGGGGAGATTGTGAAAGCCGTCCTAAAACCCGCGCGAGAGAACGGGTGAGCGGTTGCAGCGCGAAAGGAACTTATGAGCCAGGAGAGTGCCGAAAAGCGATCGTTGGCGGGCCAGGTGGCGGTGGTCACCGGTTCAACACAGGGCATTGGTGGGGGAATCGCGCTCAAACTCGGCGAGGCGGGCGCACGGATTCTTGTGCAGGGGCGCGACAGCCAACGGGCCGGTGGCGAAAAGATTGTGGAGGCAATTGAGGCCGCCGGAAGCCAGGCGCTGTTGGTGACCGGCGATTTGCGGGATGAATCGCACTGCCGCCGCGTCGTCCGCGACGCCCTCTCGCGCTTCGGCCGAGTCGATATCCTGGTGAACAACGCCGGTGTGTCGCATCGCGGCTCCATTGAGGACACTTCCACTGAGCTGTGGGATGAAATCTTTGCCGTCAACGTGCGCGCTCCGTTTCTGCTTTGCCAGGAAGCGGTGCGCCACATGAAGGACCGGCAAAGCGGTTGCATCGTCAACATCGGCTCGGGAAACGGTTACTGCGGGCTGAAGCGGCTGCTGCCCTATTCCGCCTCCAAGGGCGCGCTGATGACGTTTACCAAAAATCTGGCGAATTACCTGACCCAATACCGTATTCGCGTGAACCAGATTAACCCCGGCTGGACGCTGACCGAAGGAGAGCGCCACCTCCTCGCGGTGATCGAGGGTAAGGGTGAGAATTGGGTGGAGGACGCGGTAAAGACACGCCCCTTCGGCCGCATGCTGCTGCCCGCCGATATCGCCAACGCCGTTCTGTTTTTCGCCACGAATGAACTGATTTCCGGCGCGGTGCTCGATTACGAACAGCTTCCTTTTGGCGCGCCTTCCGACATGGGAATCCTGGGGGCCACCGAACGATGAAACTGGCTGCCTTTCCCAAATGTTATATGGACGAGCTCAGCGGCTTCAGGTACGGTACGACGCATTGATATCGATATAGTCCCGCGTGAAGTCACAAGTCCACACACGGGCCGTAGCCCCTCCGGTATGAAGATCCACGCGCAGCAAAATTTCCTTCCGGTCCAGCTCGCGGTGAGCCGCCGCTTCGTCGAAGCCCGCATCGAGGCCTCTGCGGCACAGCAGCATGCTGTTCACGCTAACGTCGACCTTATCGGGATCGAATTTCGCGCCGGAGTAACCCGCGGCGCAGAGGATGCGGCCCCAATTCGGGTCGGCGCCCGCCAGCGCCGTCTTCACCAACGGAGAGTTGGCAATGGCGCGCGCCACGCGGTCAGCATCGACGGGAGTCCGTGCCCCCACAACTTCCACGGTGACCAACTTGGAAGCACCCTCGCCGTCACGCGCAATCATGCGCGCGAGGGTCTGGCATACCAGCGTCAATCCCTCCGCAAACCATGCGCGGCTGTCGTTTCCGGGAATCACTGGAGTCCCCGAAAGACCGCTGGCCAACGCCACAACCGTGTCGTTGGTGGAGGTGTCGCCGTCTACTGTGAGGCGGTTGAAGGATTCATCCGCGGCCGCGATAAGCAGATTGTGTAACATGCGTTCGCCCATGGAGGCGTCGGTGGTGATGAAAGAAAGCATGGTGGCCATGCGCGGATGAATCATCCCCGCCCCTTTGGCAATGCCGGCGATGTGCACGGCCTTGCCCCTTGCTTCCGACCGCACTACGCAAGTCTTGGGGACGGTGTCGGTGGTCATGATGGCGCGGGCGACGGTCTTGGCGTTTTCCTTGGAGAGCCTTTCTTTCAAATGGGGGAGTTGCGGAAGAATAAGGTCCGCGTTGAGCGGGACGCCAATGACTCCCGTCGATGCCACCAGCACTTGCGAAGGTTCGATTTCCAACAGCTCTGCAGCGACGCGGGCCGTTTCTTTCGCCGTGTACATCCCCTCCTTTCCGGTGCAGGCATTGGCATTTCCGGAATTGACGACGATGGCGCGGCAACGTCCCCGTCTTTCGATCAGGTTTTGCCGTGAAAGCAAAACCGGCGCCGCCGCCACCCGGTTCGTCGTGAAAACCCCGGCGGCCGTCGTCGCCGCCGAATCGGAAAAGATCAGCGCCAAATCCAATGCGTCGCGCGTCTTCTTGATTCCGGCGGCGACTGCCGCCGCCCGAAATCCCAACGGGGTAGCCAGATCGCCTTCGATGGGTTCCCACTTTGGTATGGCTCGACTCACCGACCCTCCTTGACTACTCACGGCGCGACAAGTTGCGTGTCCCCTGGCGCCTCCCCGAGAACCGTACACACGAAGGGCTGAGGATCGCGGACCGTGCTTTGTCGCGTTGAACCCTGCCGGCCCCAACGACAGGAAAAATCGGTTTCGCCCGCCCACGCTAATGCTCGCCGGGCGCCAGATTCGGAACGATCTCCATCCCCCCCAGAGGGGGAGGCTGCGGAGATGGCGGCCCCGCCACCTTGATCGTCTTTACACTGTCCTCACAAGCCTGCATGTAAAGATCTTCGTCAGCGTGGCCGGGCGTGCAGTTCGCCTCCACAATATGGGCCGGCGAAATGATTCGCGCCGTAAGCAGCATCGCCCCATTCTTGTACTGCCAGATCAGAACCGCGTCGCGGTCGTTGATCCGGGTTTGCTCATAGTGATAGCGCCAAAGATGGTGCTGCACGCCATCGGTCTCCCAAATGGCCAACTCCTGGGGAGTGAACTCGCCGCTCTGATCAAGATTTGGCTGCGAAGTGAGGGTGAGGGAAGGTCCGGTGCTCAAGAATCTCGGGGAAGAAATCCGGACGCCCCCTGCAAAGGGTTCTACCTTCTCGTTAATGCCTGCCGCCACCTGCATCTCAATTCCCAAATCATCATTCTTGTAAGAGATGGGCCTCAACGTTTCCTTGATGACGGCGGCTTTGTGCGACGGATACCACTTCACGAGAAAATACTCGCCCCCGACGATCCCGCCCCCGATCAGTAAGATCCCCAAACCGACGATTAATTGCGTAGGAATGTTTTTCTTCATCGTGGCAATCTTAACCCGTGTGCGGCGGAAGGCGCAATGCAGGTTTAAGGGGTGGCCGGTCCGGCATCCGCCCCCGCGGCCGTGGAGACGGCACGGAAGAAGTCCGCGAGTTTGGCGGCATCCAGCCTGCCCTCCGCGCGGACGCCATTGCACACGTCAATTCCAAATGGCTCGACCTGGCAAATTGCCTCCGCGACGTTCGCCGGGGTCAGCCCGCCGGCCAGAAAAACCGGCACCTGCGCGGCTTCCCGGATTCGGCGGCTAATCGACCAGTCGTGTATGCGCCCGGTTCCTCCCAACTCCTTCACGGGAAGCGCGGGGTTGCCGGAATCGAGCAAAAGCGCATCCACGTGCGGCGCGACGGCAAGAGCCTCTTCGATGGAGTCTGGCCCGCGCACGTGGATCACCTGCACCAGCGCGATGCCCCGCAGCGCCGCGCGTAGTTCCTGGTGGGCGCCGGATTCCAGGTGGTCCACGATTTGCAGTGTGTTCACCCCGGTGCGTTTTTGCTGGGCGATGATGGCGCGAACGTCCAGCTCACTCGTCAGCAGGAAGGTGGCGACACCCGGCGGAACTCGCGCCGCAATGTGGGCGATCACCTCTTCCGCAATCACCCCCGGGCCGCTTGGCATCCTGGAGACGAGGCCCAGCGCAGCAGCGCCGGCGTCAATGGCCATCCCGGCTTCCTCAAGGTTGCGAATGCAGCAGATTTTTACGCGTGGTTTGCGTGTGGCGCGCATTTGCCTTCCCTGCGTGGCGAATCCGTCTTCAGTTCTGCGGCGCCACCCGCGCCCAGCCGAATCGGGGCGCAGCTTGTTGCGGCGCGGTCATCGCACTTGAATGAGCGGATGAGTCTTTTCGATGACTTCCCCAATTTGCTGCGCTTCCACTCCGCTCGCGCGCAGAGATTCCAGAAGCCGCGTGGCATCCTTCGAAGCCACCGAAAGCAAGAGCCCGCCGGAGGTCTGCGGGTCGAAAAGCAGGTTCCTGACTTCTTCCGGAACGCTCGGGGCAAACTCCACGCAGCTGCCGATGAATTCCAGGTTTCGCTTCAAACCCCCGGGTAGAAACCCTTTTTGCGCGAGCGCGCGCGCTTCCGGCAGAAACTCGATTTGCGCAGAGTCGAGGGCGAAGCTCACCTTGCTGCCCACCGCCATTTCCCGCGCGTGGCCGAGCAGGCCGAAGCCGGTGACGTCGGTGGCGGCGCGCACTTCCAAAGGCAAGGCCAACTCCATGCTGGCGCGGTTGAGCGTACACATGGAAAGGATTGCCGCCTCCACCGTAGCTTTCGCCGCACCATCTTTCTTCAAGGCCGTGCCGATCACCCCGGTGCCCAGGCGCTTGGTGAGAATCAGCCGCTCGCCCGGTTGTGCGCCCACGTTCTTCAGCACGCGCCGAGGATTAATGACGCCGGTCACCGCGTACCCAAACTTGATTTCGTCGTCGCCAATGGAGTGGCCGCCTATCACCGTGCAGCCTGCTTCCTGCATCTTGGCATGGCCGCCCAGAAGAATTCTTTCGAGGATTTCGACATCCCGGCCGGTGTGGGGGAACCCGACGATGGAGAGCGCGGAAATTGGCCTCCCACCCATGGCATACACATCGCTAAGAGCGTTGGCGGCAGCAATCTGGCCGAATGTGTAGGGGTCGTCCACGATGGGCGTGAAGAAATCCACGGTCTGGACCAGCGCCAGCTCGGGCGAAAGTTGATACACTCCCGCGTCGTCGGCGGTGTCAAAGCCTACCAGCACGTTCGGGTCGAATTGTTTCGGCAACCGGGCGAGCACCGAGTCCAAAATCCTTGGACTCAACTTGGCCGCTCACCCCGCTGCCTTGACCATCGCGGTCAATCGTATGCGTTCATCCATGGCGTTTTTGATTATATGCCGGCACCGTACGATTCCAAAGCTGAGTACGTGGGCTTCTGACTACGTCGGCTCCCTGACCGGCCCGCGGCTGCCCACCCGTGCTTATCAATAGGCAGGATTATGCATGGCTCCCGGAAGGGCGGGGCTTTGGCCCCGCCGCCCCTGGGCAGAGGGTTGAACGGGCCTTCCGGGGCTAAAGCCCCCAAAATCAGCCCGAGTTCTACGACGGGGGCTAAAGCCCTGTCCTTCCCCCCGGCTATAATAGTCTCGCTCATTTCTGCAACTTGGCACTAGAATGCTGGTTTCAAAAGCTTGTGTGGATGCGCCGGGGTTTGGAGGAGGGCACATGTTTACCTTTCGCGGAGTGGACTATCTGGAGATCGATTCCCTGCTCAATGACGATGAAAAGCTGGTGCGCCAAATGGTGCGCGAGTTTGTGGAGAAGGAGATTATCCCTCATATCGAGGGGTGGAATCGCGAGGGGAAGTTCCCGCTGCACCTGGTGCCGCTCATGGCGGAATTGGGATTTTACGGCGCCAACCTCGAAGGCTTCGGCTGCGCGGGCATGTCCAACGTGCAGTATGGCCTGATCATGCAGGAGCTCGAGCGCGGCGACAGCGGCTTGCGCAGCTTCGTGAGCGTGCAGGGTGCGCTGGTGATGTATCCCATCAACGCCTACGGCTCCGACGAGCAGAAAGACCGCTGGCTGCCCGCTTTGCAACAAGGCAAGGCCATCGGTTGCTTTGGACTGACCGAACCGGACTTTGGCTCGAACCCCGGCGGCATGAGGACGCGCGGAGTGAAGGACGGCGATGACTACATCTTGAACGGTGAAAAAGCCTGGATTACCTCCGGAACCATCGCTGACGTGGCGCTCGTGTGGGCGCGCACCAACGAAGGTGTGCGGGGATTCCTGGTGGAAAAAGGCACGCCGGGCTATTCCGCCAAGGACATCAAAGGCAAGTTCTCGCTGCGCGCGTCAGTGACGTCGACGTTGGCATTGCAAGACGTGCGCGTGCCGGCGCGCCATATGCTCCCCCAGGCGCAGGGGCTGAAGGCGCCGTTGAGCTGCCTGACCCAGGCGCGCTACGGCATCGGCTGGGGCGCCATCGGCGCCGCTATGGCGTGCTACAACGAGGCGCTGGAATACGCCAAGGTGCGCAAGCAATTTGACGATAAGCCCATCGCCACTCACCAGCTCGTGCAAGCGAAGTTTGCCGACATGATCACGGAAATCACCAAGGCGCAGTTGCTGGCGCTCCAGGTGGGCCGCCTGAAAGACCAGGGTCGCGCTGACTTTGCCCACGTCTCCATGCTGAAACGCAACAACGTAAAGATCGCGCTCGACGTGGCCCGCGCCGCCCGCGATATCCTGGGCGCGAACGGCGTCGCCGACGAATACCCCATCTTCCGCCACATGTGCAATCTGGAATCGGTGTTTACCTACGAGGGCACGCACAACATCCACACGCTGATTATCGGCGAGCGCGTGACGGGATTGCCGGCGTATAAGTAGGGGCAGGATCGCCCCGGATTCGCGCCACCATTGAGGCATCGCGGGAACCCTGGGGAAAACCCTCGATGCAGTCGCGCGCAACTTGCGCGAGGCGGTAGAGCTTCACCTGGAGTAGGGGCGGTTCGCGAACCGCCCCCACGTTCATTACAGTGATGAAAAACCGCGGCGTAACCTTGCTCGAGGCGGGATAAGGAGAGGGCGCCGGGAAGAACCGGTATTCGTTAATTACGTAGACTAGTATTCCCCGTTCAATCTTCCCAACGTTTTTCTGGAAACCTGCAGTCCCGGCTGGGAAGCGCGCCCCCCAACCCCCGCCCAGCCCGCGGTCTTTAATCCAAAATCTCAAAGCGAAAATCCAGAATTAAATCACCCGTTCAGCCGGTTGACGCCGTCGAAGGCGGCATTCTTATAGCACTCTGCCAAAGTGGGGTAGTTAAAGACCGTATTTACAAAGTAGTCAATCTTCCCGCCCAAGCTCATCACTGCCTGGCCGATGTGGATCAGCTCGCTGGCGCTTTCGCCGATGATGTGCACGCCGAATAACTCGCGGGTCTCGCGGTGGAAGAGAATCTTCAGCATCCCGATGTTGTCGCCGATGATCTGCCCGCGCGCAATCTCGCGATAGCTGGCCTTACCCATCTCATACGGGACGTTCGCCTGCGTCAGTTCTTCCTCGTTCCTGCCGACGTAGGAGATTTCCGGGATGGTGTAAATTCCGTAGGGGAACAATGCCGGCGTGCTTTTGGCTTCAATTCCGAAGGCGTGGCACGCGGCCAGGCGGCCCTGCTCGAGCGAGGTTGAGGCCAGGCTGGGAAAGCCGATCACGTCGCCCGCGGCGTAAACGTGGGGAACTTCCGTCTGATAGTGTTCATTCACTTTCAGGCGGCCGCGCTCATCGGCTTTAAGGCCTGCCGCTTCCAGATTCAGCCTCCCCGTGGCGCCGGTGCGGCCAATGCTGTACAACGCTTTTTCCGCGACGATTTCCTTGCCGCTCGCCAGGTGGATTTTTACCCGCGTGTCCGCGCCGTTCTGGACGAGCTCGATTCCGCTGACGGCCTCGCAGAATCGCAGCGTCATGCGGTTCTGGCGCAGGTGGTAGTCAAGCGCCTCGACGATCTCGGCATCAACAAAGGGCAGAAGCCGGCGCGCACGGTCGACCAAGGTAACGCGGAGGCCCAGGGCCGCAAAAATGCTGGCGTATTCGCAGCCGACCACGCCGGCGCCGATCACCGCCAGAGTGCGCGGCAATTTCTTCATGCCCAGGATGTCGTCGCTAACGAAAATGTTCTGGCCGTCAAAGCGAATGTTAGGGTCGCGCGTGGCTTCGGTGCCGGTGGCGATGAGCACGTTGGCAGCGGTCACGGTGCGCTCGCCCGAACGGTCCACCATGGTCAGGCGCAGCGTGTGGGGGTCCACGAAGGCCGCCTCCGCAGTGATCATCTCCACGCCATTGCGCATCAACTGATGGCGAGTCACGTCGATTTCGTGGCGGATGACAAATTCCGTGCGGAAGAGTAAGTCTTCCATGGTGATGTTTTGCTTGACCGTGTAAGACTCCCCGTAAATGCTCCGCAATCGATAACCGGAAAGGTAAATGACGGCCTCGCGCAGCGTCTTGCTGGGAATGGTTCCCGAATTGATGCAGACGCCGCCCAGCACGGCCTTGCGCTCGATGAGGGCAGTACGCTTGTCGAGTTTCGCCGATTGGATCGCCGCCCGCTGTCCTGCCGGTCCCGATCCGATGACCAACATGTCATAGTCGTAATCCGCCATTGCCGCTCCTCAATCAGCCGTTGACGGCTTTCATCGCCGCTTCCGCGTAACGGTCTCCGGCGGCAACGCCCTGAGGCGCGGCCTCGTTAAGTTGTGCCAGTTCATGCAAGGTCAATGGAAGTTCGAGCGCTGCCAGGTTTTCTTGCAGGTGCACACGGCTGGCGGTGCCGGGGATGGGGACAATTCCTTCACCCTGCGCCAACACCCAGGCCAGCGCGAGTTGTGACGGTTTCCAACCCTTTTTTGCGGCGATCTGTTCGACGCGCCGGACCAGTTCGAGGTTGCGCTGGAAATTCTCTCCCTGAAAACGCGGATGATTGCGGCGCCAATCATCCGGCGCCAAATCTTCGTAACGCTGAAACCGGCCCGTCAGGAATCCGCAGCCCAGCGGGCTGTAAGCCACAAAGGTGATTCCCAACTCCTCACAGACGGGAAGGATCTGCTCCTCGGGATCGCGTGTCCAGAGCGAGTACTCCGTTTGCAAGGCACTGATGGGATGCGTCCGGTGGGCGCGGCGGATGGTGGCAGGAGCCGCCTCGGAAAGCCCCACGAAGCGAACCTTGCCCTCCTCGACCAACCGCGCCATGGCGCCGACGGTCTCTTCAATCGGCACGGAGCGGTCGACGCGGTGCTGGTAATAGAGGTCGATCGTCTCCATCTGCAATCGGCTCAGGCTGGCTTCGCATGCCTGACGCACATACTCGGGGCGGCCATTAATGCCCGCGAAGCGGCCCTCCGCGTCGCGCACATTGCCGAATTTCGTCGCCAGCACCACCTGATCGCGCCGGCCTTGGAGGGCGCGGCCAACCAGTTTCTCGTTGTCCCCACGGCCGTAAGCGTCGGCCGTATCCAGGAAATTGACGCCCAGGTCGAGCGCGCGATGGATCGTCGCCACCGACTCCTCTTCCCGTTGGGGACCATAGAATTCGGACATACCCATACAACCCAGCCCAAGGGCCGAGACCGTAAGCGGGCTGTGACCAAGTTTCCTCATTTGCATTGGGGACCCCTCATGACTTGCGAGATTGATAGTCAAACAGCATAGCATCCAGATGGGAGACGCTCAAGGCTTTGCGGCGCAGGCAGGGTGAGGCGAGCCCCGTCCAATCCCCGAGGTGGGATATTACGGCAATCTGCCCGAATATCCAGGGGCGAACTGCAGAACCCCAATGTCACTGTTGAACTGCATGAACTTGCGTTACACTGGCGCGGGTTGTTCGTCAGAGCCGATTGTGAGGTCAGGTTATGGAATCTGAGAAACCAAACACCGTCGAAGGAAAGCCGGACACGAAAAGCCAGGGGATGACCTCGCGCGAACGTGTACTGGCCGCGTTCCAACACCGCGACCCGGACCGGACTCCTATCGATTTTTCCGGACATCGCTCGTCCGGGATCGCGGCGATTGCTTACGCGAAGCTGCGGAAGCATTTGGGGCTGCCACCCAAGCTTTTGCGCGTTTACGATCCCGTGCAGCAGCTCGCCATTGTTGACCCCGACGTACTGGATTTGTTCGGCGTGGATACGATCGAACTTGGCCGGGCGTTCGCCCTCGATGACATATGTTGGGCTGATTGGGTTTTGCCGGGTGGAATTCTCTGCCAGATGCCCGCATGGGCTCTCCCCGAGCGCGGAAACAACGAATGGCTGATGCGCTCGGGGAGCGGGAAGGTCCTGGCGCGGATGCCCGACGGCGCGCTGTATTTCGAGCAATGCTATTTTCCGCTTATAGAAGAACACGGGCCCAAAACCATCACAGCAGCGATGGGGGAGTGCATGTGGACCGCGGTCAATAGCCCGCCGGGACCGCTCGCGGCCGGCGCGGAGGGCCTGCGCAGACTGGCCGAGGGCGCCCGCGCCCTGCGCGCCAGCACCGATCGCGCCATCGTGGGATTGTTCGGCGGCAATCTTTTCGAGATGGGCCAGTTCCTCTACCGCAACGACAACTTCCTGATGCTTCTGGCGGCCGAACCCACCCCGGCTCACGACCTTCTCGACTGGCTGGTGGAAATTCATCTGGCAAACCTCGAGCGCTTTCTGGGGGCCGTCGGCGACTCCATCGATGTAATCCTCTTCGGCGACGACCTGGGAATGCAAACCGGGCCGTTCATGTCCCGCAAGATGTACCGCGAGTTTTTCAAGCCTCGCCACACCGCCTTGTGGAGCCGTGCCAAACAACTGGCGGACGTTAAGGTGATGCTCCATAGTTGCGGAGGGATCCGCGAACTGCTCCCCGATCTGATCGAAGCGGGACTGGATGCGGTGAATCCCGTTCAGACCTCCTGCCAGGGAATGGACCCGGCAGAATTGAAGGCCGAATTTGGACGCGAAATGGTCTTCTGGGGCGGGGGTTGCGACACGCAAACCACACTTTCCTTTGACACGCCCGAAGCGGTGAAGAAGCACGTCCGCGAGCGGGTCCGAATTCTGGCGCCGGGCGGAGGGTTCGTTTTCCAGCAAGTCCACAACATCATGGCCAACGTGCCGCCGGAAAATGTCGTGGCCATGTTTGAAGCGGCACGGGAAGTAATTCGGTGATCGCAGAATCCGATTCTTTCAGTAAATCGGATTGAGCTCGAGAGATTGAAATTGCATCAAGTCGTGTTCGTAGCTGCCCGCAGGCTGGATTCGAACCGTAATGGGTCCCGCCTGGGGGAGCGTTATGGTCCCGAGATCCACCGTCTTGTAGTCAAAATCCTCGCCGGTTCGCTCCACCGCGCCGGTGAGCGCCTGCGGCCCTATCGACAGTGAGTATTTCCCCCCCTGCCACTCGGCGCGGGCCGCGTATTTGAGCTGCACCTTGTAGCTCCCCGTCTGGCTCACCAGAAGATGCCAGGTAATAGAGTCTTCCGGGCTGGTCCATTTCGATACGAAGAAGCCTCCTTTGCGATTAAATCGCTTCAACGCCCTCCCGGCGGTGACGCCATTCATGTAATCCAGATGGAAGGGCTCATCGCTGCCCGCCGTCACCAGAGGCGGATCCACTTTGAGCGCTCTGGCCATTCCCAAAACCACCACCGTGTCGTTGACATCCGGGATCTCGGCCGGCAGGGTCACCAGGACAACTCCGTGGTCATGGCTGACCGCCAACTTCTCCGCCGGCCGGACCAGCAGGTGCGCGGTCTTCACCTGATTGTTCCCCAGATGCGAAACGCGAAGCACGTTATCCGCGGGCAAACTGAAAACGTGCAGATACACCTTGTCACCCTTCACCGTCGTGCGCCCCCAGGGGTACTCAGGCAAGGGGCTTGCGGTCGTCCCAAAGATGCTTTCGCCGTTTTGCCGCATCCACACCCCCACGCTGCGGAGTGTGGCCACGGCAGGCGCGGGCATGGTGCCGTCGGCCATGGGGCCCACGTTGAGCAGATAATTGCCTCCCTTGCTGACCGTCTCCACCAGAAGGCGGATCACCACGGCGGGAGGCTTCCATTCCTGGTCGAACTGGCTATACCCCCAAGTATCGTTGAGGGTTTGCGGCTTCTCCCAAGGTTCTTCTATTCCCCCCACCGGCATGCCCTGATCGCCCATATCCTGGTAATCCCCCATCAAATCCTGATCGTAGCTGCCCACGCGGCCATTGATGAGGCAGCGGGGTTGCAACCCGCGGACGAGTTCGACGAAGTCTTCCGCCTGCTCGCGCGTTTCCAGGCCACGGTCGAACCAGATGAGCCCGATCGGACCGTAATCCGTCAGCAATTCTCGTAGCTGCGGCTTGGACTTCAATTCCAAGTATCGATCGAAGTTCTTCTTCGAGCGGTCATAGTCCCAGTTGTTTCCGTATCCATCGGGGTCGTCCCAATCTTCACGCTGGGAATAGTAAAAGCAAAATCGGATGCCTTGCTTCCGGCAGGCTACGGCAAGTTCCTTCAGCAGGTCGCGCTTGAACGGCGTCCAATCGATGATGTTGTACGTGCTGACTTGCGAGTGATACATGGCAAAGCCATCGTGGTGTTTCGCCGTGATCACCAGGTACTTCATTCCCGCCGATTTGGCCAAACCCACCCACTCGTCGGCATGGAACTTTACCGGATTCAGTTGCCGCGCCACCTCGCGGTAGTCCTTAACCGGGATGTTGAACCGCTGCATGATCCACTCGGCCTCGGTGCCCACGGGCACGCGCTGGCCCTGCCATTCGCCTGCCAGGACGGAATACGGACCAAAGTGAATGAACAAGCCAAACTTGTCATGGCGAAACCACTGGAGCCGCTGGTCAGAGGTGATAGGACTCTCTTGCGACCGGCTCTGGGCATGTAGCTTCATGCCGGCTAATAACCCCACGACGCAGACCGCACTTACCAACGCGCCTTTTGCACCTTTCACGGGGGTCTCCTTTCCTGGGTTTCTTGAAGTGAAAAACACGACTGGGTTCCGCAAAACGCTGATTTTTCTCATCACGGCGACGGGCCAGGGCAAGTGCAGTCCTGACCGGGGGATTTTCTCATGTCCGATACGCCGGCGGCAAACGTGGGCTGGCGCAGAGCGCAGCTCTACGGACAAGAGTGGATTCAGGCAGAGCCGAACACCCTCTCGATCACCGGGTAGGGGCAGGCCTCGTGCATGCCTCCGCAGGGGGGCCCATGAGGGGTGCCCCTACCCTTCTTGGTTCGGCGGCAATGTACACGGAGGCGACGGCAAGCCGTCCCCCTGCGGCGGAAGGCCTTGCGGACATCGGGGTCCAGGAAAACGAGATGGGTACCTGCTCAACTGCGGCTGGCTGGCGCAGACGGCCATTCATTAGCAGAGGCGGTGGCATTAAGTTTGGAACTTTCCCGCACGGCGAAACGTAGGTATAAAGAGCAAGTGAAAAAGGAGATCCCCGCCATGGCCACAAATCCTCAGCCTCCGCGTCCACCCGCACCCCCGCAACCGCCCGGAAGCCGCAGCAACGTTGTTGTGATCGCCCTCCTCTTCTTGGCGCTGATCTTCCTGGTCGGGGGCATTGGCCTCTTGGTCGGCCTGCGCTTCCTTTCGAATGCCGTTCACGTCCATGTGGCGCAAGAGGACGGCGGGAAGAAAGAGGTCTCCATCAAAACGCCCCTGGGCTCGTTGGAGGTCAATAAGGATATAGATGAAGCTAGCCTGGGCTTGCCCATTTATCCCGGCGCGACCCGCATCAAGGAACATGGCTCCGCCACGGTCAATATCGATATCGCGGATGTAGAGAATGTTCGCGTGCTGGCGGGGAAGTTCGAGACGCCTGATTCCGTTGATAAAGTTATCGCCTTCTATCACGACCGCTTGGGCGATCAAGTGACCAAGTACCGGGAAACAGACAAAGAGGGAAAGACCGTCTTCGAGATCAAGCAAGACAAGCAAGACAAGGTGGTGTCGCTCAAGAGTAGCGGGGACAAGACGGTCATCGAGCTCGTGCGCGTCTCCGAAGGGCAAGCGGAAGGGAATTAGGCAAATAATGATGTGGGCATGGCAGGCCCCGGCAGGGGCCAACCGCGATTAGCCGCAGGTTTTAACCTGCGGACAGCAAAGCCCACCCCCCTCCCCAACCCCCATTGGGATTGAGTTTAGGAAGGTTCGGCCCCTCCAGGGTTGGAAATATCTCCCGACTTTCCTTTCCGAAGGTTTCACCTACGGCTACTCACGTTCTCCCGCTTCACGGGACTCGCCCCGCGCTCGGCGCGTCTCTGCCGCAGGCCATCCCCCACTTTTCCCCTTGATCCTTCTCCGCATCCTGCGCATGATGAGCTTTCCCACAGGAGTCGCTCATGACCACGTTTGACATCGATTGGGTTAGGTCACAATTCCCCGCCCTCGCAATGAAAGTGAATGGCTACCCCGCGGCGTTCTTCGACGGCCCGGGAGGCACGCAAGTGCCACAGCGCGTGATTGATGCGATGGGCGCGTACTTGGCCGTCTCCAACGCCAATGTGCATGGGGCGTTTGCCACGAGCCGTCGCACCGATGAGATTATCGCCGCTGCGCATGCTGCGATGGCGGACCTGCTGGGGTGCGATCCGGAGGAAGTTGTCTTCGGCCCCAACATGACCGCGCTGACCTTCGCGCTCAGCCGCGCCCTCGGCCGGGATCTCAAGCCGGGGGATGAAATCCTCGTGACCCGACTCGACCACGACGCGAATGTTTCGCCCTGGGCGGCGCTGGAAGAACGCGGCTGCGCGATCCGCTTTGTGGACATCCATCCCGCCGACTGCACCCTGGACATGGAGGAGTTGCGGCAAAAGGTGACGCCGCGCACCCGCCTCGTGGCCGTGGGTTACGCCTCCAATGCCGTGGGAACAATTAACGACATCGCGGAAGTAGTGCGACTGGCGCATGACGCGGGCGCCATGGCGTATATCGACGCGGTCCACTACGCACCGCACGGGCCCATCGACGTGCGGAGTCTGGACTGCGATTTTCTGGTTTGTTCCCCCTACAAGTTTTTCGGCCCGCATTCGGGCGTTCTTTTTGGAAAGCGCGAGCGCCTGCTGCGCCTGCGCCCGTACAAGGTGCGCCCTGCAACTGACAGCCTTCCCGGCCGATGGGAGACGGGAACGCAGAACCACGAGGGTTTGGCCGGAGTCACCGCCGCCGTGGAATACCTGGCGGAACTCGGGCGACGCCACACACCGGAGGCGCGCGGGCAAAGAGCCGCGCTCCTGGCAGCCTACGACGCCCTCTGCCGGTACGAGCGAAGGCTGCTTGCGCAACTGGTTCCCGCGCTGCTCGAGATTCCCGGACTGACCTTCTACGGCATTACGGAGCCCGCGCGCTTCCCGCAACGCGTTCCCACCCTGGCGGTGCGCATAGCCGGCCGCTCACCGCGCGAACTGGCAACGCATCTCGGCGAGTGCGGCATCTTCACGTGGGACGGCAATTACTACGCGCTGAACCTCAGCGAACGGTTGGGCGTGGAGCCAGACGGTGGGATGCTCAGAATCGGCCTCGTGCATTACAACACGGCTGAGGAAGTTGACCGCTTGCTCGCGGCGCTGCGGGAGTTGGCGCCCCGCGCCTAGCAATTTATGGAGGATATTCCGATGAGAACAATCCTGAAAGTGGCCGTGTGCCTAACCCTGGGCGCCGGCCCTGTTTTCGGACACCAGCCCACATTTCACGATCATCTTCTCGACCATCTGGCTGGAAACTGGGTTCTTCAGGGGACGATTGCCGGCAAAGAGACGACGCACGATATCGCGGCCGAGTGGGTCTTGGGTCATCAATACGTTCGAATCCATGAAGTCTCGCGCGAGAAGAACAGCCAGGGCCAGCCTGCATACGAGGCGATGGTCTTTGTCGGTTGGGACCAACCCTCCGCCGAATATGTTTGCATGTGGCTCGATACGTACGGCGGCATGTCCGATACAAGCATCGGGCGCGCCCAGCGCGACGGCGACGAGATTCACTTCCTCTTCAAGGACAAAGACAGTGTCTTCCACACCTGATTCGTGTATCACCCGGAAGCCGGCAACTGGGAGTGGCGGATGGATTCGGAAGAACAGGGAGGAATGAAACCCTTCGCGCGAGTGAAGCTGACACGCAAATGATCCCGGCCAGCGTGTTCCCGCAAACGCAGTCCCCGCACGCGGGTCATCCCAGCCTTACGGAGCCGCTATCGCTTCTCCCTTAACAAAGGGAAGCACAGGCGTCCACCATCCTTGGTCAGGACTCCGGTAGAGGGCGTTATGCTTGAAGCCATGTAAAATCACCATCTGCTTCGGACTTGCGCGAAGCGCCTTGGAGTGCGGTAGCAGCAGCTACCGCCTTTCTTCCTCCGCCCCTTGCGCCTTTGGGTGGTATCTCAGTTTGAAGTAGAGGCGGCTTTACGCCGCCATCTGGCGAGGTA
>Ga0326728_10013897_pt1 | contig 17308 bp, 18 predicted proteins | sample MB3enrmetagenome_FD_207602 | JGI IMG/M metagenome (GOLD analysis project Ga0326728, IMG submission 207602) | Lab enriched peat soil microbial communities from McLean, Ithaca, NY, United States - MB31MN | ecosystem: Environmental > Terrestrial > Soil > Wetlands > Peat | place: USA: New York... | reverse complement strand
AGCTCGAGAAGTCTCGAGAAGTCCGACCGCGCCGCCTCGATGGCCCCGAGGCGTGCGGCAAGGGTCCCTCGTTCCCGCAGGGCCGCCACGGAATCCGGCGTAAGGCAGATGATTCGATCAAGCGCCAAGAGAGCGCGCGCGAAGTCGCCGCGCGTGGCGTAAACCCACTTCAAATGGATGAGCATTCGGACGAGCATCGTCCTCGCGCTCACCGGGGCGAGGTGTTCTGCGTGCGAAAACGCTTTCGACGGAACGGCGCGTGCGAGAAGGCGTTGTAGTGCTTCGGTGTCGAGACGGTGTCCCCCAAAGAACGGATCGACCGCGACCGGAGCGTCTTCAGTGCCCGCGGCGTCGATGCGTACGAGGAAGTGCCCAGGGAAGCTCACGCCGCGCGCGATGACCCCTGCACGGCGTGCGATCTCACAGAACACGAGAGCCAGTGTGATCGGAATGCCGAGGCGGCGCTCGATCACGTCGGGAATGAGGCTATTGCGCGGGTCGTAGTAGTCGTCCTCATTGCCTCGGAAACCGAGGAGCCCGTACATGTGCTCGGCGATGGCGTCGGCCTGCGCGACTCCCGGAAGTCGGGCGAGTCCAGCTCCGCCTAGGGGCGCAGCCATCTCATCGAATCGTGCGATCACCGCGCCCAGGTCGAGGGACGGATGAACGTCGCGTGCGATGAGCGCAGCACCCACCGCTACGTCGACGAACTCGTCAGGCAGCCGCGCGAGCTCCTCGAAGGTCGCCGGGCGTGAGGACACCGGATGCTCGGCGACCGCAACACCGAGCGGTGGATACGTCGTCATCGCCGCCATGAAATGCACCCTTTCCGGGTGCGCTGCAAGCGACCGCTTGACGAACAACCTACGGCGCGTGTTTATGGCAACCGCCATGGCCTCCTCCAAGAAGAAGACCGCGGGTGGAAAACTGCGTCGTCGATTCGCACTGGCACCCGAAGTCGGGCCTCGCGCCATCTCCGGGCGCGAGACGCCCGACCAGCTCCTCGCTCAGTGTTTTCCGGCCTATGTGGGTCGGCAGGAGCGCACCGCGTACGAACTGATGCGTGCGAGCATCGCGCGAGACAGCGCGGTGTTTTTGACGATGAGCGGGGCGATGACGCCAGCTGGGTTGCACCAGTCGTGCATCATTCCGTTGATTGAACGCGGCCTCATCGACTGCATCACGACGACCGGCGCGAACCTCTACCACGACGCCCACCGAGTCATCGGCCATCGTATTCGCGAGATCAATCCGACGGGAGGCGACATCGAGTATCGCCTCGCGCGGATCATCCGCATTTACGATCTCGGCTTCCACGAGGACGCGCTCCTCGAGACCGACAAGCTTTTTTCAGCCATCCTTCGTGGCCCTGAGTTTCAAAGCCGCATGACCACGCCCGAGCTTCACGCAAAGCTTGGTGCGAGGCTGGCGAAGCTCGAGCGCGCCCTTGGTGTAAAGGAGCCGTCCCTTCTCTCGACAGCATGGCGCCATGGCGTCCCGATTTTCGTCGGCGCCGTTCAGGATGGTTCGATCTTCCTCAATGTGGTCAAACTCCGACATCTTCTGGGCGAGGCGTTCCGGTTCGAGGTCGACGTGTGCGAGGACGTCTTCGAGATGGCCGCGATCCAGCACTACTGCTTCTCCAAGCTGCGGAAGCCGATGGCCATTTGGATCCTCGGCGGAGGCGTTCCGAAGAACTACACGCTGCAAGGGGAGCCGCTCCTCGACCAGATTCTCGGCGTGCCCACACACGGTTTCGACATCGACCTGCAGTTCTGCGTCGACCCGGTCGACAACGGCGCACTGAGCTCCTGCCCGGCCGGTGAGGGGCATACGTGGGGGAAGGTATCTGCCGAGAGTGTGGCGACGGGCAGCATGTATGTTCACGCGGACGTTACGGCGGTCTTTCCGTGGCTGACGCATGCATTGCTCGGCGACGCTTCAATGAAGCGCCCTTCGAGCCGTCTTTACGATGCGCGCGAGGCGGCCGTTCAAGGTCTCCACAAGCAGGTCATGAGTCGTCGCGCGCGCCTGGCGGAGACGATCGACTACCCGCTCGGCGGTGCACCCAAGCCGACCAGGGCCCATCGGCAGAAGCCCTGACGAAGGTTAATGGCGCTGCTGCGCTCGCACGGGTTACGATGCTTGTGTTTCGCCATGTCGTCGGACAGGGCAGCGATCGTGCCTGCTGATACCCCAGGGCATGGCACTGCGTGGGACAGGGAGAGGGCGCGAGATGACCCAAGAGACCCGCAAAGAACGCCGCGTCAAAATCGTCAGCCTGAATGTTCGCTATCGCAGTGCGACGCTCGAGGAGTTCATCGAGAATCACGCGCATGATGTCAGCCGCGGCGGCATCTTCATCAAGGCCACCAACCCGTTTCCTCCTGGAACACTGCTGAAATTCGAGATCCGTCTTGCCAATGACCAGGCGGTCATCGCAGGCGTCGGGCGCGTTGTTTGGAAGCGGGATGTCGGTGCGGCTGTCGGAGACATGCCGTCCGGAATGGGGGTCAAGTTCATCAAGCTCGATGAACCGTCGAAGGCGGTCATCGACCGTCTCGTCAGCACGAAAACCGACGCGGGAGCATCCTTCGAGACCCAGCCCGAGACGACACCCGGCTCTCCGGCGGACCCTCCGCCCGCCCCAGCAAACCAGATTCTTCGCGGGGGACGCCCGCCCCCGGCGCCACCTCATGGGCGCGCAATGGCCGTGGCCGCTCGCAAGCCCACGATGATCGGGGTTGGGGCCACGGTCGGTGCTCCGGGTCACTCGTCGGTTCCTCCGCGACCCGGCTCCCGATCGGGAGCACCCCCTGCATCGCCTCCGAGACCGCTGTCCGAACATCCGGCACCGATGTTTCCGAAGTCCCCAGGGGGGCAGGATTGGGCAACCGTAGCGGAGCCGACCCTCATGAAGCAGGCGGCTGAGCTCCTCGAAGAGGCTCTGCGCGAGGCCGGCGGGTCACTGGCTGAGGTCGGATCGAATCCGCTGTTCGGCTCCCACGGAGCTTCGTTGGCCGATGCTGAACCACGAGCGTCCAGCGTGGCCGAGCCGGCTCCCCAGGCCGCGCCCGCGGATGCTCCACACAGGGCCGTCGCGCCGGCAGCGGTCGAGGCAGCCAAGTTGGAACCGGCCGCAGGGGCCGAACCGGAGCGGGCCCCGGTCGCGCAGCGTCCGGTCCCACCAGCCCCGAGGACCCCGAAAGCGATCGACGCCACGGTCCGTATCCCAAGAACGAAAAAGTCGGCCCCGACGCAAGCAGAACAAGCCCCGTCACGTCGCACGCGGGCCGTGGGCGCTACTGTTGGAGTGGCGGTCGCCGCCGTCGCGGTTGTTGTCGGTGTGTCAATGTACAGACGTCACCACGCGATCGGTTTCGTTACAGCGGTGGCGACGGCGCATCCGACGGTGGCCGTGGCCGCACCTCCGCCGCCCAAAGTCGAGCCAGTCCCTTCGACCCCTGCGGTCGCGGCGGTCGCTCCGTCTGCGTCCTCGGTTCCCTCTGCCGTGTCCGCTGCGCCTTCGGTTCCCACCGCCGACGCAAGTGCCGCACCGCACGTCGCCAAGGTGCCCAAGGCGCCAACCTTGCGGCCAGTCGCGAAAGCGCCAGTCGCGGAAAATCCGGCTGCGGAGACACCCCCCGCGGAGACACCCACCGCAGCCATATCCGCCGTTGCGGCGCCCGCCGCTGCGCCGTCCGGTGTGGCGCCGTCCGCTGGAACGCCGCCAGTGGCCGAGACAACCGCTCCTTCAGCGGGATCGAAACCACCCGCCGCCAGCGGCGCAACTCCCAGCGCCACCGCGGACTCGGACCAAGGGACAGCGCCGGCACCCAAGCGAAAGCCACCCGCTGCGCCCAAAAAGCCTGGCAAGCCCTCCGACGACAATCCTTATTGAGCCGACGTCATCACCCGCGCGCCTGCAACGTCACAATCGCATGAGCGCGATGTACGTGAATGCGACCGCCAGCAGCGTGAAGAGGACAACGAGCACGAACGTCACGCGCGCCGCGCTCGTGCTCCAGCCCTCGTGGCGGAGGATCTTCCGCGGTCGCTTGCCGAGCCGACGTTGCACCCCGTGCAGAATGTCGGGAATGGCGAGTTGCTCGGCCTCGAGCGCGCGTTTGACGAGCGCGCGCATCTCCTCGTCTTCGTGCTCGTCGTGGGGTTGAGTGGGCTCGCTCATTTGATCTTCTCTCCGAGCGCGCCCTCGACAATGTCGCGAAGCTGCGCACGTGCCCGGTGAATGCGGCTCTTGACGGTCCCCTCCGGCAGTCCCGTCACGCTGGCGATCTCCTCGTAGCTCATGTCCTCGACGTCGCGAAGCAGGAGGCACTCGCGGAAGCTCGGCTCGAGCTCGAGGATGGCGCGTTGCACGATCTGTTCGACCTGCCGGCCCGCCATCATCTCGTCTGGCCTTGCGACCTGTCCGGTCGTGGACGCTCCGTTCTGAACGAGCGCGCTGCCTTCGTCCCCTTCGAGCGGCTGCTGGGCATCCGCTCGGTGGATCCGAAGGTACTTGTTCCGGTTCTTGCAGAGATTGACGGCGATGCGGAAGATCCATGTCGAGAGTTTGGAGTCTCCGCGAAAGAGGGCGACGCTTCGAAAAACCTGAACGAAGACTTCCTGGGCCAGGTCTTCTGCCTCGGCGCGATCACCGACCATGCGCAGGACGAGCGCGAAGACGCGCCGCTCGTAAGCGCGGACGAGGGAGTAGAACGCACGCTCGTCGTGCGCGACGAGCCGCTCAATCAGGCGAGCCTCGTCATCGCGACTCGCTGCGACGAAGGGATCCTCAGCCATGGCAGCGTGGGGGCCATCCTAGCCTGCTAGGGCCTGAGCAGCAGGAGGTTGCGTTTGGGCGCAAGATCCGTAGCCTTGGGGCGTCAAGCGCCCTCGGGCGCGTCTTCCGGCGTCGTCTAATGGCAGGACAGCGGATTTTGGTTCCGCTTATTGGAGTTCGAATCTCTACGCCGGAGCTGGGAGGGGGAGGGGCTGCCTGGAGGCGTTGAACGCGAGTGACGCGCGGCGACAGAATCGACCTCGCACTCGACCTCGCACTCGCCCTCGCACTCGCACTCGACCTCGACCTCGACCTCGCACTCGACCTCGCACTCGCACTCGACCTCGACCTCGCACTCGACCTCGACCTCGCACTCGCACTCGCACTCGCACTCGCACTCGCACTCGCACTCGCACTCGCACTCGCACTCGACCTCGCCCTCGCCCTCGCCCTCGCCCTCGCCCTCGCCCTCGCCCTCGCCCTCGACCTCGATCTCGACCGATGCCGCGGAGGCCCCAGCGATGACGCCGAAGCCTCCGCAAGAGGTCGACTACCTCACGAGGCGAGTCAGCATCGCGACGAGTTGATCCGCGAGGTCTGCGACGTGGTCGGCATCTTCCTGTCTCGCCGTACCGCACGTAGCCGCGATTTCGATCGCAGCCGCGGCTTCAACGCATTCGCCGCGAGCGATGGTGAACGCCCGGGCCTTGTCGGCGCGAGTGACGCGAGCAGCACCCTCGGCGCAGTTGAGGCAGGCGCTCTGTGCAGCGCGCAACGCCTGGTCGCGCAGGTGAACATCGCGAATGGCTGAATCGCGAACAGCGATGAGAAGCTCCTTCGCGACGCCGAACGCGACGAGCTTGTGATGGGAAAGAATGGGTCGATCGAGCATGTGGACGGTCCTTTCGCCTCGAGAAAGGACCGTCCACGTGCGACGACTCCGGGTTCCAACACCGAGCAAGAGCCCAAGTGCGATAGCAATCCCAGTGACGGGCGAACGCCCGGCACGGGATTGCCGTCAGGGGATGAAGAGGGTCTTGGGGGCGAGGGGAAATGGGTCGAGTGCGAGCGCGGGGGCTAGGGCGGGGGCGAGGGCGAGGGCGAGCGCGGGGTCGAGGGCGAGCGCGGGGTCGAGGGCGAGGGCGAGCGCGGGGTCGAGGGCGAGGGCGAGCGCGGGGTCGAGGGCGAGGGCGAGTGCGAGCGCGGGGTCGAGAGTCGCGCGCACGGAGTCCCGTGCCTCCGCCACGATCGCTGCGTCGAGTCGCACGGAGACCATCCTCGCCATGACGGCTTGATCCTTCGCCTTGACGGAGTCATCGCTCGCCTTGACGGAGTCATCGCTCGCCTTGACGGGGTCACCGCTCCCCTTGACGGGGTCACCGCTCCCCTTGACGGAGTCGTTACTCGCCTTGACGGGGTCGTTACTCGCCTTGACGGAGTCGGTACTCGCCTTGACGGGGTCGTTACTCGCCTTGACGGGGTCGTTACTCGCCTTGACGGGGTCGTTACTCGCCTTGACGGGGTCACCGCTGCCCTTGACGGAGTCGGTACTCGCCTTGACGGAGTCGGTACTCGCCTTGACGGGGTCGTTGCTCGCCTTGACGGAGTCGTTACTCGCCTTGACGGGGTCGTTACTCGCCTTGACGGGGTCGTTACTCGCCTTGACGGGGTCGTTACTCGCCTTGACGGGGTCGTTACTCGCCTTGACGGGGTCACCGCTCCCCTTGACGGGGTCACCGCTCCCCTTGACGGAGTCACGACTCCCCTAGACGAAGTTATCTCTCGCCGTGACGGGGTCATCCCTCACCGTGACCCTCTACAGCCTCCCCCGCATTGAATCGAACCGCAGCTTCCACACCATTCCAATGGCTTCCACAAATATCCGGTAGCTCATCTTCGAACGCCCCACCTTCCGATCGACGAATCGGATCGGCACCTCTTTGATGCGCAGGCCCCTGCGCGCGGCCCGAAACGTCGTCTCGATCTGAAACGAGTACCCGTTCGACCGCACCGTCTCGAGACCAATCGTTCGCAGCGCGTTGCTCGTGAACGCCTTGAACCCGCTCGTCAGGTCCTTGACCGGCAAGCCGAGAATGGCACGCGAGTACAAGCTGCCTCCCTTCGAAATGAAGTGTCGGCCCGGCCCCCACCCTTCGACTCCACCGCCTGGGACGTTCCGAGACCCGATGACCACATCGTAACCGTCGTCGAGCGCTCGGACGAAATCGGGCAGGAAGCTTACGTCGTGGGACAGATCGGCATCCATCTCGAAGAAGCGCTCGTAGCCCTCGTCGAGCCCACGCCTGAACGCCTCGACATACGCGGTCCCGAGTCCGAGCTTACCCGATCGATGGATGACCTTGACGTGATTGTCATTCGCGGCGAGCTCGTCAGCGATCGCGCCGGTCCCGTCTGGTGACGCGTCGTCGACAATGGCGAGATCCGCGTCGGGCATCGCTGCGCGCAGGGCCTCGACGAACCGCGCAAGGTTGTCCTTTTCGTTGTACGTAGGCGTGACGACGAGTGTGCGGGGCATCGGATGGCGGACGCTACGCGAAAAGGGAGCTGTCTGCAAAAGGCCCAACGACACGGCCGAAGGCTCGACCGCTGGCGTTCGCCCCGGAGCGACTGTCTCTGACTCAGCGGGGTCGCCACGGCCTCCCCAACTTGCTTCTGACACCCCCTGACGCGCCCCTGATACAATGCGGCGGTGACCGCGATTCGAGATCCCGCGCGAGCCTCCGACCGCCGTCTGGCGATGGTCGAGGCGGCCCTTGCACGCGAAATTCGCGTGAGCAAGGCGCTGAGGGACGTCGGGGTCGCGCTGGGAACGACGCTGGACCTCGACAGCCTCCTCGATCTGATTCTCGCGAAAATCACGGATGTCCTCGAGACAGACCGCTCCACGCTCTACCTCCTCGACGAGGCGACGGGGGAGCTTGTCTCGCGGGTGGCGCTCGGAAGGGACGTGAGGTCGATTCGCTTGAAGGCGGGCCAGGGTATCGCCGGACATGTCGTGCGCGCAGGCAAGCCCGTCCACGTGGCCGACGCCTACCGGGATCCGCGATTCAGCGCCGAGTGGGACATGGTCACCGGGTATCGAACGCGTTCGGTTCTCGCGGTGCCGATGAAGAACCACCTAGGCAAGACGATCGGCGTCGTTCAGGCCCTCAACAAGCACGCCGGACACTTCACCGACGAGGACGCAGACATACTCGCCGCGCTCGCCACGCAGGCCGCCGTGAGCATCGACAACTCGCGGCTGTTCATGTCGGTCACGCAGAAGAACATCCAGCTCCTCGACACGACTGAGCAGCTCGAGCACCGAGTTCGCGACCTCAAGCTGCTCTTCGATCTCGAGCACGCGATGGCCCGCGCTACCTCGCTCGAGGAGCAGTTCATCGCCATGCTGGGCGAGGCGATGCGCGCCTGCGAGGCCACCATGGGGTCGGTCGCTCTGCGCGATCCTGAATCCGGCAACGGAGAGCTCTACCTCATCGACGGGCGGGCGCGAACGATGCGGCGCGTCGCCTATCCGGAGGATAAGGGGCTCATCGGGTGGACCCTGCGCAGCGGGGAAGTGCTGATGAGCGATGATGCGCAGAACGACGGCCGCCGTGACGCCGTCTTCGATCGGCGCATTGGGTGCGTACCTGCAAGAACGGCGCTTGCCGTTCCGCTCGAAGGCGAGCACGGAGCCCCGATCGGAGCCGTGGCGATCTACAACAAGCGCGCGGGCCGGCCGTTCACCGCGGAGGACCGCGGGTTGCTCGAACTCATCGCGGCAAACGCCTCAACCGCGATCCAGCTGCAGCTCGCGCGCGAGGCTCGCGAGCGCCAGGAGCGTCTGTCGACCATCGGACGCCTGCTGTCCGGTGTGATGCACGATCTCAAAACGCCACTGTCGGTCATTCACGGCTACGTCCAAATGATGCGGGCCTCGACCAAGCGGGCGGAACGCAATGCGTACGCTGACCTCGTCTTGAAACAGTTCGACATCATCGCCGTCATGCAGCGTGAGGTCCTCGAGTTTGCGCGTGGCGAAAAGACGGTCCTCATTCGGCGGGTCTACCTTCAGAAGTTCTTCGCGGACGTCCGCCAGCAGCTCGAGCCGGATCTCGCGCGCCGGGGCATCGAGCTCGTCGTCGATCTTCAGGAGCGCGGCACCGCGCGCTTCGATGAAGGCAAGATCCTGCGAGCGGTCCACAACCTTGCACGCAATGCCGCCGAGGCGATGGGCGACCAGGGCGGGAAGTTCGTCATCAAGGTGACGCGCGACAAGGACGATGGAACCCTCGTCATGAGCTTCTCGGACACTGGGCCCGGGATCCCGAAGGGCATCGAGCACCGGCTGTTCCAGTCCTTCGTGACGAGCGGAAAGAAGGGAGGGACCGGGCTCGGACTTGCGATCGTCAAGAAGATTGTCGAAGAACACGCGGGGACCATCACCGTGCAGTCGTCCAGCCGCGGCGCCACGTTTAAGCTTCGTCTACCGCAGGCTCGACTTCCATGAGATCTCGGACGCACCGAACGTGTGTGGCGGTAGCCTGCGCATTTCTCGGGTCTGCGTCCCGCGCCGGCGCCGACGGTCTCGACCCGCCGTGGTCCCCGGAGGGGATGGTCCCGCTTCCCACGTGGGCGCGTTCGGTCGCCCCGAAGGTCGCGGAAGGTGGCGATGCAAATGACATGGTGCTCTTCACGGAGGCGAATCGTGGCAGCCCTCGTCGAGGTGTCACTGCCCGTAGGTCGTCGCTTCCACTCTATGGCCAACAGCGTGGCCCGGGATGCACCGGACCTTGGTGGCTCGTCGGTCCAGTCGCATGGGCGTGCTCTGACAGCGCAGTCCTATCGGCCTCCGATCCGACGACGGATGACGCGTTCGCGAATCCTTCCCTGCCCTACTTCTTCGTTACGCACTCGGACGCCAGCGCCTATGCGAGCCGAGAAGCGCTCGAATCGGGAGCGCCCGACCGTCAGCTCGAGGTGGGGTGGGGTGTCGCAGTGGTGGACCAGGCCACCGTCGGCGGTGAGCGCTGGGCTCGGACGAGCAAGGGGCTCTGGATTGCGTCAGCAGATCTCGCGGCGGCGCGGGTATCGCCATTTCGCGGAGAGCCGCTCGACGGGCGACTTCAGGACATCGCGTGGGTCGTCGCCGACGGCGCCTCGGCATGGCCGACATCCGCTGGACCCCCCAAGGGCAAGCGGGTCGCACACCCTGACATCAGGCCGCGTCTCCAAGTGGTCCACGCGCTCGAAGAAGTCGGAGCAATGGTCCGCATCGAGGACAGCGCCTGGGTGCGTCGGATCGACCTCGCTCGCCCGACCATGGTGACCCCGCCCGACGATGTCGTGGGCGCGCACGAACGATGGATCGACGTCGACCGCGCCTCGCAGACGCTCGTGGCCTACGAAGGTCCCAACCCGGTCTTCGCAACCCTCGTGTCAACTGGCCGTGGTCCGGACGACAGCACACTCACTCCCGCTGGCGTGCACCGCATATGGATCAAGCTTCTAACCTCGGACATGGGCCACGCCGAGCGCGATGATTCCGACGCGAACTATTCGCTCGAAGACGTCCCGTACGTTCAGTTTTTCGATCATGCGATCGCTCTGCACGGCACGTACTGGCACTCGGACTTTGGCCGCGCGCGAAGCCACGGGTGCATCAACCTTTCGCTAGCCGACGCACACTGGCTGTTCGCGTTCACCAACCCGCGGTTGCCCGCTGCGTGGACGGCTGCGGGCCCGACGTCGTCAGACCTGGGAACCGTGATCCGCGTTCGCTGAGCTTCCGAACGCCTCAGCCGCGAGCAAAACCCTGGAGGAAGAAGGCAATGACGAAGGCGAGAAGCACGAGCGACTCGATGAGCGCGAGGCCGAGAATCATCGGAGTCTGAATGCGTGCCGACGCGCCGGGATTGCGGGAGATGCCTTCGAGAGCTGCTGCCACCGCGCGACCCTGGCCCAAAGCGCCCCCGAGAACCGCTAGCCCGATCGCGAGCGCGGCCCCCACGGCGGACCACGCCCGAACCTCGAACACGTTCGCGCTTCCCTGATCGGCCTGGGCGAATGCGAAAACGGGGAGGAGGAAGGTCGCAGCAAATGACATAGCCGCGAGCGCGCGCTTCTTGGGGGTCGACATCGTCAAGGGCTCCTTCGTCAGTAGAGTTGGCTCAGACCAGTGGGCCGAGTCGGGGCTCTTAGTCTCTTTTCGTTCGGCCTGCTAGCTCTTTTGCCGCGGGTCTGTCGTGGATTCTTCCAAGGCGTGTCGTCCGAAGTGGACGCGTCCCAAAGTCTTCGGTACTTTGCGCCGCGAAAAGAGGCTCTCATGCGTTCAATCGTCATATCGTCGCTTGTACTGGGTGCGATCGCTTGTGGGGGCGGAAGCAAACCGGCCCAATCGGCGTCCGACAACTCGGCGGTCGAGGCAAACAATTCCACGACGAAACCTTCGTCGGATGAATCTGCGGCCAGCGGGTCGGCATCGGACGCCGGCGCGGCTGCCCCCGACGCCGCGACGACCGGAGAGGCTGCCCCCGCGCCGCCTACTCACCCGACGCCGACCGTCACAGGCACTCTCGACGGGATCTCGTTCGCGCCGACGATCGCCCATGTCGTGGGCAAGCCGAAGGCGGACGGGCGGATTGTTGTTAGCCTCGAAAACAGCACCGACTGCTCGGGCGCACCCGACCAGGCAATCACATTGCTGATCTCGTACAAAGACGGAAACAAGTCCGACCTCGGCGCGCTGAAGCGCGGATCGAAAAAGAACGCGGCCGAGGCGGCGTTCCTTCGCGTCGGTCCCGACGCGAAGAAGGAGTACTCGTCGACGTTCAAGCCGACTGGCACCGTCACGGTCGTGAAGACGGCCGCGGACTCGAGCACGCCAGGCAAACTCAAGCTCGACTTGACGAGCGGCGACTACATGTTGAACGGCGACATCGATATCCAGATGTGCGAGGCGCCCGCTGCTGCGGCCAAGGCCGATGCAACGGCCAAGAAGCCCGCGGGCAAGAAGGCTGGGACCAAGCCCGCCAAGTAACTATCGAGTCGGTGCCTCCGCGGCGCGGTCTGGTCGGAGCTGTTCGAGCCACGCGAGCCAGGAATCCAAGCCTTCGCCCGTTGCCGCGGAGACGGTGACGACGCGGGGCACTGGCATCGTGCGGCGAATGGCGTCGTCGAGAGCATCCCGTCGAAAGCCTCGCAGATGCGGGATGAGGTCGGCCTTCGTCACGACGACGAGGTCCGCCTTGCGGAACATGACAGGATACTTCAGAGGTTTGTCCTCACCCTCGGTAACCGAGAGCGCGACGATATTGGCAGCTTGTCCAAGGTCGTAGATCGCCGGGCACACCAGGTTGCCGACGTTTTCGATGAACAGGAGATCGATCGGACCGGCATCGAGCTTGTGAAGCGCCTCGTGTACCAGGCGAGCGTCGAGGTGACAGGCCGTGCCGGTGGTGATCGAAAGCGAAGGGATGCCGGCGCTCCGCAATCGAGCGCCGTCGTTGTCGGTCGCGAGGTCTCCACTGACGGCCGCGAGCCTGCGACTCCCTTGAAGCGCTCGTACGGTAGCTTCGAGCAGCGCCGTCTTTCCCGACCCGGGGGATCCCATCAAGTTGATGGCCACGATGCCTTCGGACAAGAAATGCTCTCGATTGTGCGCCGCATCCTTGTCGTTGCGGGAAAGCACGTTGGCGTGAACTGCAACGGGCAGAATGTCCGGGTCGCCGCACCCACACGTGTCACACATCGTCGACCTCCAAGTCCATGCTTTCGAACGTTATTTCGCCGCCAGCACGCAACTTCCCCGGCTGGCCGCACTCCTCGCACTGAAGCGCCTTGCCGCGATCGATTGGTCTAGCACACGCCGAACAGGCCCATTGGGCGGGCACGAACTCCACGTCGAGCTCCGCCTTGTCACACACCGACCCTTCGCGCGCGATCTCGAACGCATAGGCAAGGAGCTCCGGCTCGACGCCGGCAAGCTCGCCAACCTTGATCCGCACCCGGTGCACCGCGCGAGCCCGGTGACCGAGAGCCTCTTCCTTGACCCGTTCAATCAGCGACATGACCAAAGAGTATTCGTGCACGCTACGCTCCCTGACGCGGGTTGGACCGGACGCCAAACGAGTAACGAGATATCGATTCAGGTCCCGAAATCCACGCAACCATTGCGGGGCCCGTGCAGCGACTGCACGGCTGAAGAGCACTGTTTCGGGAGATGCAACTCTTTGTTGCGTACTTGGCCAATGGCATGGCATGTGCCCCGCGGCCGATGCCGATGACATCCTTTCTCGTGCTCCTCGTCGTGGCGTTCCCGGTGCTCGCCGCCCTGGCGTGCGCTGCGCTTCCGTGGCGCGCCGGCCGGACCGCGGTGGTGATCGCTACCGGACTGGTGCTTGCCTCGGCGTCGATTGCATTGCTTTTCGTTCCCACGGGTACGGTGTCGTCGGTGCCGGTCGGAGGCGTGTCCCTCGACACGATCGTGACGGTTGGCGACTTCGCGCTGCTCGGAATCATGTTCGCATACGCGGTCGCCCTGCGGTCAGCGATCGTCGGGACGTTGGTTGTCCTCCAGGCGGGGCCGCTTGCTTGGTTCGAGACGACGATGCTCGACCACTCTGCCGAAGTTCCAGCGTTCTCGATCGACAACCTTGCGCTGGTGATGGTGCTCGTCGTCTCGATCATCGGGTCCCTCGTGATCGCGTTCGCGCTCCCCTACATGGACGAGCACGAGAAGCATCTGCACGTCACCCGGTCGCGTCAACCGCGCTTCTTCTTTTTCATGACGCTGTTTCTCGGCGCCATGAACGGGCTGGTGCTGTCGAACAACCTGCTCTTTCTGTATTTCTTCTTCGAAGTGACGACGTTCTGCTCTTTCATGCTCATCGGACACGACGGCACGAAGGAAGCGCGCGAGAGCGCACACCGTGCACTCTGGATGAACAGCTTGGGCGGGGTGGCATTCGTCGCGGGGATCTTCGGAACGTACGGCACCGTGCGGACCCTGGATCTCGGGCAGATCCTCTCGCATGGTTCTGGAGGCTTGCTCCTCGTTCCAGTCGCGGCCCTGTGCTTCGCGGGCTTTACGAAGGCCGCGCAGGTTCCCATGCAATCGTGGCTGCTCGGAGCGATGGTCGCGCCGACTCCGGTGTCGGCCCTGCTCCATTCGAGCACGATGGTCAAAGCCGGAGTCTATTTGGTTTTGCGGCTAGCTCCCGCGTTCACGGGAACGTTTCTTGGGACGGCCATCGCGATGTGCGGGGCCTTCACATTCTGCGTCACAGCGGCGCTCGCCGTCGGCCAGAGCAATGGCAAGAAGATTCTCGCTTACTCGACGATCAGCAACCTCGGTCTCATCATCGCTTGCGCGGGTCTGGCAACTCCTCTGTCGCTGACGGCCGCCCTTCTTCTCATCGTCTTCCACGCCATCTCGAAGGGGCTTCTCTTCTTGACGGTCGGAAGCATCGAGCAGCAAATCGGAAGCCGCGACATCGAAGACATGTGGGGCCTCTACGCTCGTCTTCCCCGCACGACGACGGTTGCGGTCATCGGCATCGTGTCCATGATGGCGCCGCCGTTCGGCGTTCTTCTGTCGAAGTGGGTCGCGATCGAATCCGCATCCGGTGTGCCCATCGTCGTCGTCCTGCTCGCGCTCGGTAGCGCGCTGAGCGTGCTCGTGTACACGCGCTGGGCAGGCATGCTCCTCAGCACGCCCGCGATGTCGAGTCGACCGAGTCCTGAGACTCAGCCGACCCTCGCCAAAGTGGCGCTGTATTCGCTAGCGTTTGGAGCACTCGTCCTTCCTGCGGCGCTGCCCCTGATTCTGAATCGCGTCGCAAGCCCGATGGGGATCGCCACGTCGCATCATCTCGAGGACTTAGGGATTTCCCTCGGTCGAGGGGGCGGAGCGCTCGCCTTCGTGCCTTTCTACGCGGTCATCGCGCTGGGAATCGCGCTAACGTTCGTGATGAGCCGCAGCGCGCCTCGCGTGCGGTTCACGGCGCCGTACATGAGTGGAGTCCCGGGTGACGTTCGCGCCACGTCCTTCGTCGGACCGATGAACGAGAAGGTCCACGTTGTAGCGAGCAACTACTACCTGTCGTCGATTTTTGGAGAGGACAGGATCACGGTGTGGGTGAACGCCGCGGCGCTCATCTTGCTCGTCGTCGCAATCGTTGGGGCCGTCCGATGAGCACGCTGATTGTTCGGATCGCATTGGCCGTCACGGTCGGTTTGTTCGCGGCACCGATCGCTGTCGGGCTCCTCACGGGTGTCGATCGCCGCGTGACCGCGCGCCTCCAGTCGCGACGCGGGCCACCGTTGGTTCAGCCGTTCTACGACGTCGTGAAGCTGCTGGCCAAGGAGCCCACTGCCGGCAATCGGGCTCAGATCTTCGCCGCCTGGACATATTGTCTGGCGGCAGCAGCATCGGTCGTTCTGTTCTGTCTCGGGGCCGACCTGTTGCTCGTCTTCTTCGTCCAGGCGACAGGCTCGATGTTCCTCGTCGTCGGGGCGATGAGCGTACCGTCCCCGTTCAGTCAGATCGGCGCTCAGCGCGAGTTGATCCAGATTCTCGCCTACGAGCCCTTGCTCATCCTCGTATTCGTCGGCATCTACATGGCGACGGGGACTTTCGAGCTGTCCGCCATCGAGGCGTATCCGAAGCCTTTGCTCTTGGAGCTTCCTCTCCTCTACGTGGCTCTCGGATTCGCGCTGACCATCAAGCTTCGCAAGTCGCCCTTTGACTTCTCCACGTCGCACCACGGGCACCAGGAGATCGTGAAGGGAGTGCTCACGGAGTACTCGGGTCCGTTTCTCGCCCTGACCGAGATCGCACACTGGTACGAAACGGCGCTCGTGCTCGGCATATGCGCGCTCTTCTGGGCGCCATCCGCGTGGATTGCTGCCGGGCTGGTCGCCGCGACCTACGCGGCAGAGATCGTCATCGACAACACGACCGCACGCGTCACCTGGCGCTGGATGTTCAGATATGCGTTCACAGCCGGGCTCGCCATGTGTGCCGTCAACATCGCGTGGCTCTACGTTCGCTGAGGGAATAGGGAGACAGGCGTTGCCATGCTGGACCGACTCATCAAGCTCGCGCGGGTGAAATCACCCTGGGTCGTGCATTTCGACTGTGGGAGTTGCAACGGTTGCGATATCGAGACGCTCGCGTGTCTGACTCCTGTGTACGACATCGAACGCTTCGGCGGCATCAACACGGGTAACCCCAAACACGCGGATGTGCTGCTCGTGACGGGCACCGTGAACCACCGAAACAAGCGCGCACTGCGCACGCTGTGGGAACAGATTCCCGACCCGAAGGTCGTCGTTGCCATCGGCGCCTGCGGCCTGACAGGCGGTATCTTCCGCGACGCTTACAACGTGGTCGGCGGCGCAGACAAAGTCGTTCCCGTCGACGTCTACGTGCCCGGATGCCCTGCCAGGCCCGAAGCGATCATCGACGGTTTGGTGCTTGCCCTGGGCAAGCTAGCGAGCGGGGAAACCGCGAGCGCGCGGGCCGCAACGAGCGAAACCGCTGTCGAAAGGTCGGCGCCAGCGCCCGAGGAATCCTCATGAGTCAATACAGCGAAACGCTGGTCGATGTCCCGGTTCTTCCGAAGGATGGCGTCGTCGCGAACGCTCAGCGCGTCAAAGACCGCGGATTGCGTCTTGTCGCGATGACAGCCGTCGACCGCGACGAGGCGTCGGTCGATGTGCTGTACCATTTCGGGCATGAGCTATCCGTAGAGCACAGTCGTCTCACGGTCCTCAAGGGAGACACTGTGCCCAGCATCTCGGGGGTCTTCTTCGCCGCACTCCTCGTTGAGAACGAGATCCAGGATCAGTTCGGGCTAACTTTCGAAGGGCTCGTCCTCGACTATCACCGGACGCTCCTGTTGGACGGCGACGTCACGGAGGTCCCGTTCCGAAGCAACGTCAAGATTCCCCCCGCACGGAGCTCCTAGCGCATGGCCCGCACCGTCGTTCCATTTGGCCCGCAGCACCCGGTGTTCCCGGAGCCGATCCAGCTCAAGTTGGTTATCGAGGACGAGATCGTCAAAGAGGCGATCCCGACCCTCGGATACGTCCACCGGGGGCTCGAGAAGCTTGCCGAAATCCGGGACTTCCACCAGATGGTACAGGTCGTCGAGCGCACGTGCGGCATCTGCTCGATGATCCACGCGATGTGTTACTGCCAGGGGATCGAGGAACTGATGGGAATCGAAGTGCCGGATCGCGCCCGGTACTTGCGGACCGTGTGGTCCGAGCTTCACCGCATGCACAGCCATCTCCTTTGGATGGGCCTTCACGCGGATGCATTCGGTTTCGAGAGCCTGTTCATGCAGCTCTGGAAGATCCGTGAGAAGGTTCTCGATATCAACGAAGCGACCGCCGGCAATCGGATCATCGTTTCTGTCAACGTGATCGGCGGGGTTCGCGCGGATCTGTCGACCGATCAGCAGCGGTGGATCCTCAAGGAGGTCGCCGAGGTCGATCGCATGGTGCGCGATC
>Ga0326728_10013896_pt1 | contig 17311 bp, 12 predicted proteins | sample MB3enrmetagenome_FD_207602 | JGI IMG/M metagenome (GOLD analysis project Ga0326728, IMG submission 207602) | Lab enriched peat soil microbial communities from McLean, Ithaca, NY, United States - MB31MN | ecosystem: Environmental > Terrestrial > Soil > Wetlands > Peat | place: USA: New York... | reverse complement strand
ACGACTGAAAAATCACTATGTTCCTTAACAGTATCAATCAAACGATGGCCATATTTGCCCCTCGTGATAACTCCTATTAATGTCATTACTCTAAGCTATTTTTTAATATTGCATAAATATGTGCTTATTTTGTTTGCGACTGTTGCCCTGAATCTTCAGCTACATGGCAACTCTCTATAGAGTATAAATATACATAGTGCGTTTCAGTAAAAACTGTTAAAGAAATGAAAAGATGATTCTTATGAGAGGCAAACTGATTACACTCGAAGGTATAGATGGTTCAGGTAAAAGTATGGTTGCAAAGAAACTTCAGGAAAATCCTGAAATTAGCGCATTTGATCCTGTATTTACCAGGGAGCCAACAAGAGGCACATTTACTGGGACTGCTGTGGAGGAAGCCATTAAGTTGGATATAGACCAACTTGCTGAGCTCTTTCTTTTTACAGCTGACCATGCTGAACACCTAGCAAAGATTGTTAAACCTGCACTTGGAGGTGGTAAGTCAGTTATTTCTGATCGTTATTCCGACAGCTGCTATGCTTATCAGGGTGTAACCTTACAAAATCATTTGAAGAATCCGCTAGAATGGATAAAAAATCTCCATAGAGATTGGACCATTGTCCCTGACCTGACTTTTCTATTTGATATCAGACCCGAAATATCAGTTGAACGCTGTTGGATGCGAGGAAATCAAAGCAAGTTCGAAAAACTAGAGTTTTTGAGGAGAGTCCGAGAACTTTTCCTCAGTCTCGCGTATGAAGACCCTGAGCGCTTCATCATAATCGATGCCTCTTGTTTACCTGAAAGTGTAGAAAAAGAAGTCACAGAGGAAGTTCTGGAGTTTCTGCGTAGAAAGTGAATAAGAAATATGGGTTAAATAGGAAAATTAAGCAGAAAAAAAGAAAAAAGATAGATATCTTTTTAAAGTCCATTATTGTCTGCAAATTTAATCAGTGATTCCCCCAGAAGCCTTATATGTGTGGGGTTGAGATTGAACCTGGCCTTCTTTACACCCCCACGTTCTTTTGCAAGCTCTACATATTCCTTTTCGAAACGGTCGCTGTGCGCCAGGGAGATAGTTATGTACCAGCCTCCCCCCATCTTGATCTCCATATATCCGTTACCACTTTCCTCCTTAGCTTTTTTCTTAACATTCTCTTCAGATATGTTTTCCTCTATCATATTGTAAACCTCCTTAAATTTTAAAGGATCTTTATAAACATTTAATTTTCAAGAATCACTTATAAATAATTTGTAACCATATAACTAAATTTAGGAGTTTATCATTTTTTTTATTAAAACGGAACCTTTGCTTGAAATAAAGATACTCAATATATTTAATACCAGATATATAAATACAGAAGTAAAAACATTTTTCGATATGTATAAATTATTATTTGTCATCCGATTTAATCCCTGAATTCAACACTTCCAAAAAAATCTGACCGGAATGAACCGCAGTTGCAACTAGGGCGCCTTTTATCCCAAGCTTTTCAAGGGTGAAGAGGTCTTCCATGTTCCTGACCCCTCCTGCAAGTAGCACAATATGGCTTGAGTGTTCAACTAGTTTGTAAAGGAGTATGGAATCAAAGCCTGAGGTAGTTCCAACTCTATCAAGGTCAAGAAAAATTAGATCCTTCAGGGGGAAATAATTCAGTATCTTAACGATTTCAAATAGATCACCTGGAATCGCTGGATCCTTTCTCAGGACTCTTCCATGCTTCATATCAACGCTTACACTGATCCTTCCAGGATTTCCGAAAGATGCATCCTTGATTACTGAAAGAATGCCAGTCTCTGTGCCTATTACTGCAGTGCTTGCAATAGAAAGAGCTTTATCTACTTCTTCCAGAGACGAAATGCCGAAATCAAGCATTGTGTTTGTTCTTAGACTCACTTTCCGGATAATCTCAACATTCATTTCGATAGGCCCTTTTTGCTGCAGTACATTAAGATCAGCGATATAGACTTCTTGGGGTCTCAATAACTCAACTATATCCAGAGGATTAGAGTTGCTAAAGATAATACTCGAATCCGAAACCGGAAAGTAATTTTCTCTAAGACCTCCTTTTGCAAGAACCACGCTACAATTAAATATATCCATTACAAGAACTACTCGAAACATACTCATCCCATAGAGGCATCATCTTATAAAAAATATCAAATAGAATCTATGCACCTGAGGTATAAAATGAAACATAAAATAGATTTTTAATAAGCATTATGATTCCGATTGTTTGAAATCTTTTACTGCTTTTTTCAGTTCTGCTGCTTAAGTACTACAAAATAAGGATTATTGTATAAAATGAACATGAAATTCTTCAAATAACAAGTATTAACAAATGAAAGTACTTTTCACTTTACCTTTTTTTGCTATTGATTTCATGATTATCTTGGGCAGGAAGGTGGTTTAATTTTGGTTTTTAAAAACCGTTATAAAACTAATCAGTAAATTGCATAGAAGGCTTAAATATGATTTTTATCATGGATACAAAATTGACTTTGGAACAATTCCACTACCCAAATAGATTGGGGGATCCAAATTGTCAAAGATAGTAATCAAATCTTGTGGTTTATATATTCAAAAACTTTTTTTCGTTGTTCCTTCCTCAGTATATCAAATAAAAAAAGCAAAATTTCGATAGAGACAATGATTTAATTTTAGCCCTTAAAAATTAGGTTCTATCAGAAAAATATGAGTTGGTGCATTTAAATCAACAAATAACTTTTGGATTTCTATTCATTTTAATATATCAAAGAGAATTTTGTCATACCTTCATCTTCGTCATAGACTTGTACAAAAAACAGATATAATAAATAAAGCTAATTCTACTCTAGCACCTGAAATGCTAAATCTATAATTGATTTATTGATGCTATTTTGTCAAAAAACGATATATCAATTTTATCAGGAGTTTCTTTAGGTAAGACAATCGATCAAATAATAGAAAACCTTTATCCAAATATTTGTACATAAACCTGATAAGATAAATTCTTATTTTTCCATCTGTTAATAATCAAAAGTATCTATTGCGTCAAAATGTTTCTTCTTTTGATATTCTTCAAGCATGAAAGATCATAGAAAATATGATTTCGACGAGTACAAAAAATAATAGCTAACTTGAAACTGTAAAATTGACTCATTTTTGCATATGTGACAACCTAATTTCGCTCAGATGAAGATCATTTAGATAATTTTTACTTTTACATTTATATTTCTATACATATTTATATTTCTTCATATTCAGAGTAATGCGTGAACACACCCAATTTCTTGCAGCGAAGTTTGCAATCTCAACTTTGATTTTATTTCTCTCCATATTCATCCCTCTTTTACTGACTCATTGATATAACAAAATTGAACCAAGTTTTCAAGAATATTATATAATCAGTTTACGGAATGAGTTAACTTGAAGATTATTGGAAGAGTTAACTTGAAGATTATTGGAAAAACAAATGAAAAAAATGGGAGAGAACATGAGTCGGAAATAGAAACTTTACTCTTCCAGCTCCTTTTCACCTAAGACTTCCTTTACGATTTTTAAAGTACATAGGTCCCCGCACATAGAGCAGGTGTCACTTTCAGTCTTTCTGGCATCTCGGATTTTACGGGCTCTAGAGCCATCGATTGCCAATTCAAATTGCTTTTCCCAGTCCAGATCCCTGCGGGCATAGGCCATGGCTATATCCTTTTTCCAAGCTCTCTCATTTTGGCCTTCCCTTATAAGATCTATTGTGTGGGCCGCAATCTTTGTTACAAGCAGGCCCTCTTTGATATCTTCAAGAGTTGGAAGAGCAAGGTGTTCAGATGGGGTTACCATACAGAGAAAATCCATACCGTACATACCAGCAATTGCTCCTCCTATTGCTCCGGTGATGTGGTCGAATCCAGGAGCGATATCAGTTACAATTGGACCAAGAAGGTATAGCGGAGCGTTATTGCAAAGTTCTTTCATGCCTTTTACGCTGAGTTCAATTTCGTTCATTGGAACGTGTCCTGGGCCTTCAACAAAAGTCTGGACGTTGAAAGCTCTTGCTCTTTTTACGAGCTCTCCGAGTGTAATAAATTCCATAAACTTCGGGCGGTCGGAAGCATCGGCAATGCAGCCCGGGCGCATGCCATCGCCAAGACTCAGGGTCATGTCATACTCTTTCGCGATCTCAAGGAGATAATCATATTCGGCATAAAATGGATTGTCTTCTTCATTATGCAGCATCCAAGCAATGGTAAAAGAGCCTCCACGACTGACGACATTCATTATCCTGTCACTCTGGCGCAGGCGCTCAAGGGAGTTTGAGTTAACTCCAGCGTGTACGGTTACAAAGTCAACTCCCTGTTGAGCATGTTTCCTGACAGCATTGAACATATCGTCAGATGTCATTTCCACAACTACTTTCCTGGAAGCTGCAGCCTGGTAGATTGGCACCGTTCCTACTGGAATTTCCACGGCTTTGAGGATAAGATTGCGGATTTTGTCCAGATCCCCGCCTGTGGAAAGATCCATTATTGAATGAGCCCCGAAAGTTTCTGCTGCCTTCGTTTTTTCTATTTCATCATCAATGTCGATACAGTCTTTAGAGGTTCCTACATTGACATTGATCTTTATGCTCATAGATTTGCCAATCCCGATAGGAATGGCTTGTCGCCTATTATTTTTCGGGATAGTTATTAGTCCTTTTGCCACGCAGGAGCGGACCGTTTTTGGATCGATTCCTTCAGCTTTTGCCACAGCTTCTATTGTAGGGGTGATGATTCCTTTTTTTGCATCTTCCATTAGTGTCATTGTTACTCCATATCGTGAGGTTGATGATGTAATTGATATATCTTTTAGGGAGATGTCAATAAAAATATGTCAATATATGTCAATAATATTAACTGCATGTGCAGCTCAACAATAGTAATTGATCATAAAGATAGATCAAGATATTTCTTCTTGAAGAGTAGAACAGAAAGCAAACCGATATATAGATTCTTATATCGGAAAACCATTAAATTTTGTATATATAATTTAATATATAACTATTGTAAGCATATTATACTGTGTTGTATAGAGAAAAACATACTTGTTTTAAACAAATCAGTTCATTCCTAGTCCAATAGCTTTTATGCTTGCAAGTTTGATACTAACTGTTGTCTCATTTTCATGATTATAATGCAGGATGCTTCCTGCTTCAGATTGGATTCCATACCTTATTGTAGTAATAAAATAAGTATCAAGTGGGTTTATTGATTTTAGCTATGTGTTTTAATACTTTTTTGCCTTTACTGGAATGTAATCAGTCACAAGTAGCATATTCCTATATTTAGTGGAATGATTGAGTTCACAGACACATAGGCAAAAATTCTGAGATTTTCATTTTTGCAGTGAAATTTTTGTGGCCCGTAAAAATTTAAAAAAATCGTAAAAAATCCATAATAGGTTCGGAATTACATATTTTAAGTAAAAATCCAACACTTTAGACATTGTAGTGGAATCAAAAAAGAAGATTAAGGAATGTATAGTAGATTTTACATAAAATTATACACACTGCTATTTTTAACCCAGCTTCTGATCTTTTTTTGGTGGTAATGTTACAGCTTCGAGCCAAAAGTCTTCTATTGAACCAATTACTTTCATGAACTCATCAAAGTCAATAGGTTTAACGATATAGGCATTGGCATGAAGATCATAAGCTCTGAGTATGTCCTTTTCAGCGCTAGAAGTAGTTAAAATTATTATAGGTATGTTTTTAAGGTTACTATTCTCTTTTATTTCTTTAAGAATTTCATGCCCAGTTTTTTTCGGTAAATTCCAATCCAAAAGAATTATATCTGGGCATGAAGAACCTAGAAACTTATCTTCACCCCATAAAAAACGCACTGCTTCTTCCCCATCTTCTGCAACATTAAGATTGATTCTAATTTTTGCATCTTCGAAGAATTCTTCAATTAATCCAATATCTCCTTTATTGTCTTCAACTAAAAGAATTTCCAAAGGCTTATCTAAAAATTTAATTTACTACAACTTTTTATTGTGTATATTTAAATACATCTAATTTTTATCTTTAAAAAATCATTAAGGAATCTTTAATAACTAGTTGGATACAAAATCGCAAAAGAATAAAACTAAAATAGAAGATCTGCTAAACAAAAAAGATCAGGAAAATTTAGTTCCAATTTAATGATATAAGTAAATTTAAAAATAATTAAATTATGAATATACACCTGTATACGTTGGAGTGCCGATGAACTGGAGATCAGAGTCCAAGAACTTACAGCTGAGCTGAAAAAAGCTAATCAGGCATTATGTACCAAGAATGAGCTGATTAAACTTAAGGATAAATTCAAAGCCGAAATAACACTCAGAAACAACCGTATTCTTGAAGGAATCAAGCGGATCTTCAACATTGTGATGCAGGAAAAACAGAAGAAGAGCTGGGAAATGAGTGTTAGTCTGTAGCACTGAAAGTGACCGGAAGCCAACTAGGTTTCGTCAATTTAGTGGTGATGACGGGTTACTGCACTATATTGCGATTAGCGACATGCGGTAGGAACATTGTCTGTTGTATGACAGGACAGGGCATCGTCGCCCTTCAGGAGGTTTTGTTGTGCATGGCTTGTACAAGCAGTATCATTAACAGCGAGAAAAGCTTCATTACCAACTATCCCACTGTCCGTCCAGACAGTATCGGAGTGCAACACGGTCACCCCCACTCACTTCATTTCTTGACATACCCCTAGTCTTAGATAGGAAAATAGTGGGCATGCTGAGGGTTGCAAACCATGAACGTGGCTATAGCTGCGAGCAGCAGGAGGATCTTGAAGCTATCATGCCAGCAATTGTGCAGGCTCTACAGAGGGAAAGCTCGGAAAAGAAGCGGGAGCGGATGGAAGCTATGCTCTTTGCACTTAATTCCATCAATCAGATCATCCATTCGACCCTTAAATTTGATCAAATAATGAAGAAGATGATTTTAGAAGAATCCCAAGCAATCGGATGGGAAAGGATATCATTTCTCTTAGAAAGTATGATATTTGGATAGTCCAGTATGTGCATGGTTTCCCGAACAGCTATGGATCGAAGATGAATGATGAGGAATAACCACACGCGTTTCTTGTTATCGAAACTAAAAAGCCTGTAGCTATCAATGATGCTTTCAACGATGAATGAGTGAATCGAAACCATATGAAGAAGTGGGGAGTCCGTTCCGTACTTGTTATCCCTCTTATCATCAAGGATGAAGTTACCAGGGTTATCTTTTTCAATTATCATAGATCTAATTTTGCATTTGATGATACCACATTGATTTTGCAGTATAGCTCACATCGTCGATATCATTGGCTTTGGAAAATTTTCGCCTTTTTGAAAACCTAAAAATAGACATTACAGAGCGTGAGAAGGCTGCAATGCTTTCCATATGCCTGTACTTGTAGAAGGTCCCTGAAATACAGATAATTTTATAATAACTATAATTAAGAAATCAATATTATGATGTTCCCACTAAAAATCATTAAGTTTTGAATTCACTATATATTTTCCAATAATTTTTAGCTTCCTATAATGTTTGTGCATATATCATTATTAACTTATAATATGTAGAATAACTAAGTTAGGTGGTTTATGAGGTGATTAGTTTCCTTATTTGGGTTACACTTTCTTATAAATTTCAGTACACTTTTCCTCGCTTATACTATAAATATAGCTCAATGCCATTTTCAATAGCAATATCAAGGTATTCTCATGACAATCGTCGCATTTGCAGAAAAAAACAAGGCTGCAGCCCAAATTGCCAATATCCTGGGCGATGGAGATATGAAGAAAATTGAAGTAGAAGGACTTCCTGTATATGAATTTAAATGGAAGGGGGAAGATTGGCTGGTAATGGGATTATCAGGGCACATTATGAATTATGATTTCCCAGAGCAGTATAATAAATGGAACCAAGTTAATCCTGGAGTACTCCTTGGAGTTGACCCTATAAAGTTCGTGACAAGAGCAAATTATGCTTCTGCAGTAAAAAATCTTGCAAAAAAGGCGGGAAAGATCATCCTTGCCTGTGACTTTGATAGAGAAGGAGAAAATATAGGGTTTGAAGCCAAAAACCTTGCTGAAGAAGTCACAAATGTGCAGGTCGCAAGGGCACGTTTTTCAGCCCTTTCTCCAAAAGAGGTAAAGAAAGCTTTTGAGAGCCTGGTGGAACCAGATTATAACATGGCAATGGCTGCAGAAGCTAGGCAGATTCTAGATCTGAAAATGGGCGCAGCATTTACTCGTTTTGTCACACTTTCAGTCAGGGAAAAAGCAAAGACAAAAGATATCCTTTCAATAGGCCCCTGCCAGACTCCTACATGTGGGTTTGTTTACGAACGAGAAAAAGCAATTCGGGCTTTTCAGGCAAAAGACTTCTGGAAAATTACAGCAATTTTCTCTGCAAAAGAAGGGGAATTCGAAGGTACCCATAGGGCAGGAAATATTCATGAAAAAGAAAAAGCTGCTGAAATCTTCAAGAAACTGAAAGGAACAAAAGAAGGGCTTATTGCAAAAAAGACTGTAAAGGAAACAAAAACAAGCCCTCCGAACCCTTTAAATACAACTGAATTTCTAAAAAGGGCTTCTAAATTTCTTGGAATCAGCCCTGAAATTGCACTTGAGGTTGCAGAACAGCTTTATCTTGCAGGATTCACCAGCTACCCTAGAACAGAGACAAATAAGTATGCAGATGATTTTGATTTCCAGTCCATTGTCCTTGATTTTGCGCGTCAGACTGAGTACAGGCCTTTTGCCGAATCTATCCTTATAGCTCCAGTAGTCCCGAAAAATGGGAATAGAGATGCTCATGACCACCCTCCGATCCATCCTATAAGAGCTGCATCACGGGGAGAGGTAAGTTCTGCAGTAAACGTCCCTCAAGCACCCGATGTCTACGACCTTATAGCAAGGCACTTTCTGGCTAATCTCATGCTTGCAGCGATTTTTGAGAAGACTCACCTACACTTGCTCGTGCAGGAAGATCCATTTGACTCAGCAGGAACAGTACTTAAAAATTCAGGTTGGCTTGAAGTCTATCCCTTTGAGAACAGAAAAGACAAGCTTCTCCCTTTTGTAGAGGAGGGACAAAAGGTTAGGATAAAAAAGCTCAGTAATACGAAGGCCAAGACCAGCCCTCCAAAAAAACTGACCGAAGCCGAACTTCTGACACTTATGGATAAACATGGAATAGGAACAAAGGCAACAGCTCCAACTCATATAGAAACAAACAAAAAACGAGGGTACTTCGAGACCAATGGAAAAACGGTTTCGATTCTGGATATAGGTTTTACCCTTATGGAAGGGCTTTTTCTCACTGTTCCCATTCTTGTCAGGCCAGATATTAGGGCAAAGATCGAAGCGCTGATCCAGGAAGTAGAAGATGGGAAAAAGAAATTTGCCGTTGCTCTTGAAGAGGGAACGACCTTGATCAGGGAGATGTACGCCCAGCTCGAAGCAAATAAAACGGAACTGACTTTTAGCATAGCAGGCACTATCAAAGATGCAGCTGCTCTTGAGGACAAAAAAAACTATATAGGAACCTGTAAGACTTGTGGGCATGTGCTAAGGATCGTACAGACAGATTCAGGACGCTTTGTTGGTTGTACAGGTTATCCAGACTGTCGAAAGGCTTATCCTTTGCCGAAAACGGGAGCTTTGACCCTGCTCAAGAGCGAGGAATGCAAAAAGGGAGGAGCAGCTGTTCTGAAGGTAGGAAATAAATACAATTGGGCTGTAGGCATAGGGCCCTGCTTTAAATGCGATCTTGAAAAGGAATGTCATCCTCCGAAAACTGTCGGACCCTGCCCGGAATGTGACGGAAGGATGTTCCTTATCGCTTTCAAAGACAACCGTTTCCTGGCCTGTACAAAGCGTTGTGGGTACACGCATTCAGTCCCTAAAACAGGAAAATTGACTATGCTTGATGAAACCTGTGAAATATGCGGTTGGATAATCTTCAGATTAAAAGAAGACGGTAAGAGCTCTGAAGAAGATTTCTGTGTAAACAGACGCTGTAAAGGAGGCAGAAAATACTGGAAAAAACAGTCTATGGAATTGAAGATATGACTCCGGTAAAATTTTCTGCAAATCTGGCAGCCAACTCAGCAACAAGCATAACTACAAAGAAGATTTCAAAATTATCTGCTGTAGGCTGAAAAAATCATAGGTAAATACTCATAAAAAGAGTATTAATTAGAATAGCATAAGCTATTTTTGAAATCAAAGCATAATGAACCAGAAAAGAAAAAATCGGATCAAATACAGAAATTGACGAGAAATATTTGGATAGGATTCCCGTAAAGAAAAAAATAAGAGGTAGATCAAAATCATCTAAAATTATGATTCTGTTAAATTCAGGACATAATTCCGGGATATGCCAGTAAACGAGATGTATATATACTAGAATTGGAGTATTTTTAGTATCATAATCAACGATTCCATTACTTTCAATAACTTTTTTGATTCTATTCTGATTTGTAGAAATAGTTTCGGAACTGACGAGATTCGGAATTACTTACAGCAAAAGGTTAAATATATCTTGAATTTAATTTCTCTGTACTCGGTTTAATTACACAATATATCCGGTTAAATAATATATGAAATTATATCTAAATTTGTTAGATACTAATATCAACATCCTGGAGTATCTTATGAATGAATTAGTAGGTTTTGTGAACGGAAATAATGTAAGACAAAAAGTGCTCTCCTTACTTTCCTCAAAAGGAAAAATGGAAGAAAAAAGAATATCTAAAACGCTAAGAGTTGTATATCCAACTATTGCAAAGACCCTCAAGGAGCTTGAGGAGAAAGAATTAATTGCAAAAAAGGAAGAAATGTACTTCCTGACCGAAACCGGAGTAAAAGTGGAAAAAATGATCCAGCAAATATAACATTGTGATCACTTTATTTTTATCATATCTACTTTTTTGATTTAACCACTCCTTTTCATCACATTCAATACTTGGTCATGTCCATTAGTTTTGATCAAATATGAAAAACTAGTGAATTCACATTTTTTTGGAAAATGTAGAGAGATTCTTATGTTATGATTTTCAATAGCTTACAGGCACTACCCAATATAATTACCACGGTAAACATGAAAGAATATAAGAAAACTGTAAATTTATAAATTCTTCCCGTCGAGCCTAAGGAGAAAGACTGTGTACTCATGAAGAGCAATCCGGTTAGCAAAGAAATATTTATCTAATTCTTATCCCTTTATGTCGGCATAGTCTGTTAAAAGCTAACTAAAAACCCCGAACTTCCAGTAAATGATTATCAGAAGAGAATCGAAGCTTCGTAATTCTTTCGTGTTCATGAGTTTTTGAAAATTGTAGCCATGAGATTTTCTCTACATTTTCCAAAAAAATGTGAAATATGCTCATTTTTCATGTTTTATCAACAACTCACGAACAATATCTGGGATTAAAGAAATGCTCAAAGAATCAGAGGCAATGCAATGTTACCTGAAGAAGATCTAAAGATCATTATAACAAAACTTGGGAGAGAGCCCACCCTGGTAGAACAGGGCTGTTTTTTAAATATGTGGAGCGAACACTGTTCCTATCGCTCAAGTGCCCCTCTGCTAAAAACCTTCACTACTAAGGGAGAAAACGTGATTATCGGCCCCGGAGACGATGCCGCAGTAATTAAATTCGAAGATGGATATGTGCTAGCAATCGGTATGGAAAGTCACAACCATCCTTCATATGTTGACCCCTACAACGGAGCATCTACCGGTGTAGGAGGCATTGTAAGGGATATAATCTCCATGGGAGCTCGCCCTATAGCTCTTATGAACCCTCTCTACCTTGGGTCTCTAGACACCCTAAAAAATATCTTCTTTTTCGAGCAGATCATTAAGGGAATTGCAGGGTATGGGAATTGTATAGGAGTGCCTGTAGTCAACGGTGAGACTTTCTTTGACAGGAGATATAGTGGGAATCCACTGGTGAATGTAATTGCAGTAGGACTCGGTAAGGAGGAAAATATAGTAACCTCTAGCTCACAAAAAGCCGGAAACAAGCTTGTACTTGCAGGCTCAAGCACTGGAAAAGATGGACTTGGTGGAGCTTCCTTTGCTTCCAGAGATCTCTGTAAATCAGCAGAAGCTGAAGACCGTCCCAGTGTCCAGATAGGAGATCCATATTCAGAAAAACTTCTTATAGAAATGACCCTGGAAGCCATAAAAAATGGCTATATAAAATCCTGCAAGGATCTTGGAGCTGCAGGCTTGGGGGGAGCAAGTTCGGAATTGGCTGCAAAGGGAGGTTTTGGAGTCCATATTATTACAGATGCCGTACCCCAGAGAGAACCCGACATGAACCCCTATGAGATATTACTTTCCGAGTCTCAGGAACGTATGCTCTTTGAAGTATCCCCTAAAAATGTTGATGACTTACTTTATCTGGTAGAGAAATATGACCTTAATGGAGCTGTAGTGGGATACCTGACAGAAGAGCCCAGGTATATTGTTGAGTTTAGAGGAGAAATCGTTGCAGATCTGCCGATTTATTTTTTGACTGGAGGAGCTCCTACCTGTGAGAAACCTTCCCAGGCTCGTGTTCTTGAGATGGAAGGAGGAAGCAAAAAATATGAAACTCCGGAAGATTTGAAGACAGCTTTTCTGGAACTCTTGTCCTCACATAACATTTCCTCAAAAGAATGGATCTACAAACAATATGATCATGAGGTTCAGTTGAAAACAGTTGTCAAACCTGGAGAAGACTCTGGAGTACTCAGGATTACATCCAAGAAAGGAATCGCCCTCTCCTGTGGCTGCCAACCCAGAGCTACACTTCTTGATCCTTATTCAGGAGGAAAAACAGCAATTATCGAAAACGCTATGAACCTTGCAGTGAAGGGGGCAGAGGGACTCGCCATTGTAAATTGCTTGAACTTTGGAAACCCTGAAAGTCCAGAAGTTTACTGGCAATTTAAAAACGCTGTATATGGCCTTGGAGATGGGGCTAGGGAACTTTCTATTCCGATAGTAGGAGGAAACGTGTCTCTTTACAACGAAAGCGACGAATTCAGAACTTCAATCCCTCCGACTCCCTCAATAGGGATGATAGGAAAAGTCGATCTCGAAACTCCTCTTCCGTCAGGGTTCTTTGCAAAATCCGGAGATACAATTATCCTGGTGGGAGAAACAACCCCAGAAATGGGAGGTTCTGAGTATTATGCCTGTTTAGGAGTTAATAATACCGAAAAAGTGCCTTCAGTCCCGAAAAACGCCCCAGAAATAATAAAAGCTATAATCAAAACTGCCAAGAGTGGAAAACTCAGTTCGGCTCATGACATTTCCTTAGGAGGAATCGGTGTTGGACTCGCAAGGATGTGCAAAAAATTATGTGCAAAGATAGATCTGAGTAAAATTGGAGAAATGAAGGCTGTTGAGCTTTTGTTTTCAGAATCACCCGCAAGAGCTTTGCTTGCTACAGCCGAGCCAGAAGCTGTGCAGGAAATCCTCGAGGATGTACCTTGTAATGTAATCGGCAAGGTCGGAGGCGACGTCCTGGAAATCAAAGGAAACGATTTTGAGATTTCACTCTCCTTAAAAGAAATTTTGGAAGCATATGGCAGTCTTACAAGGTTTATGATCGAATGAAACCGATAATATATTTTAGCCTGCATCTCTGTTATATAAAATCGTTGAGGATTTCAATAAACATCTGATTTTCACGAGTCGCTTAAATACCATTTATAATCATATGATCGAATATAGGGGTTTATTTAAATCCTTCATTTTTCATTTGTATTTTAAATATTAAAGCTACTCATCTAATGTCTGTTTAGGCAACAGTTCCAGCTTCAACTTATCCAAGTTTGGCTATTTTATAAGTAACTTCCTTCAAAACAATATGCATACAAAACAGACTTTTCTTAATCAATTTTTATCAAATGGACAAAATTATTTACTTTCAAGTCATCAGTATCAAATAAGACAATGTGGCAATTGCTTTTCAGCACCTCCAAACTGAAAAAAGCTTTCGCAGGAAGTGTAGGCCAAATAAGGAAACTAATCATCTAATAAACCAGCTAACTTAGTTATGTCAGAAGAAAATGATTTGTAGTATCGATTAAGAAATATAAGGCTCTTCGCTGTTTTGTATAGGTTGGAGATAATTCTCCGACTTCTATCATTAACTGGATTCCAGATAGGTAAAAATATTTTGTTTTGATATACAGTATGAAAAAATATAATCGTGAGAACGTGTGGTTTATATAAAGACAATCGCTGCAAAACTAGAATAATCCGAAACCTGTAGTGAACAAATTATCAACCTGGGGCAAGATTCTCCTAGGCCGGATGCAGAAAAGAAACCTTTTGGTTCTATCGAAACAATAAATAAATCTATAAACTTACAAGAAAATAGGAAGAAAAAATCCGGACAAATTTTTATAAGTTATCGAAATCAATATTATAATAATATAACCATTCTAAAAAACAAAATTCAAATGGGAGAATATCATCGCGGTAAAGAAAGAACAGTTTTCTTTTTGCTTCCAGGAAAACTAGTCTATGAAGATGAAATTTTGACCGAGCGCAGGCATTGGCAATTATTTAGTATGATGCATAGAACTATTCGTGCTTCTGAGGAATTTTGGATATACAAGACAGATATTTACTTCGATTATTGAAGGACACTTGCAGAATTAATAACACTATCTTATAGTGGTTTCTCTAATCCCAAAATACGTATCTATGATCCAAGTGATGATACTGTTTATGATGCGATGAAGATTATCTGCCTAAAATGACTAGAGAACAAGAAAAGAGGCTGACTCTTTAGCTTTCAAACTGTGATCCTGCAACTATAAGTCCAGAATCTTTGCAAGCTATGAGAACTAATTCTAAGTTGCCTTTAGTTGGGCGTCTAAATACTTTCATGACCACGTCTGGAGTAAAGAATTTTGGACCAGTAGTTTATCCTTGCATAGAGTGTCGTAATAGATCTGGGCTTCTAAAAATATTTGATATCGATGCATTTCTGTGGATCAAAGGTTTCAGTTTTATTAGGCTAGCACCAGATCAACTGCAAGCTTCATTAGAACTGAAAAGATTTGTTTGTCCTAACTGTGGATCCATTTATTCATTTGAAGGAGATGAATACTCTCGTTTTTTATGGCTTCTAAATCGCTATTAAAAGACTTCTGTAAATGTTTTTGAAAACCGTGATCCAAATTTTTCGAATTTGGCCCAGCTTCCAGTTTATAGAGTACATAGTATATCACCTTATTTAACAATTTGATTTTTATTGGGACTTACACAGTTGAATTGAAAAATCAATAGCATTAAACCTTAAACTGTTTAAAATGTGCATTTTAACTACAGTGTTTATTGTACTTGATTTGCACTTCAAGTGCGTAAGTTCTATCATCCTCTGACCGACTTCTAATCAAAGTAAGAAAAAGCACTCTCAACAGGCAGCCCCTATACTTCACAAACCTCAAATGTTCTAAAAGATATAAAAATATAGGACTTATTACAGAATGCATCCAGTAAATGCAAAAAAGTATTAGAAACACATAGGTAAAAACGACAAATTCATTTGATATCTATTTTATTAAGATTCTATGATAGAGGACCCACATCTGAAGCAGTGGGCAGCTAACATTATAATAGTGAAAATGAGACAATAGTTAGTATCAAACTTACAAGTATAAATGCATATTGGACTAAAAATAAATTTGTTTGTTTAAAATAAATTATGTATACGTTTTATATCAGAGGTTAATTTAGTAGGGCGTGTCATATTAACACCGTTTTTTATTTCTTTTCATTGATATTAGTAAATATTATATTAAATATTTACTTATTTTTATTATGAATGGAGCCGAGCTTTGGGCTATTAAGTCAAATATGAACGAATGTGAGGCGACTTAAGACACTTTTTTGAGTAAGTTAAGGATATTCTTTGATACTCAAGATAAATTTACTATAGGAACCAAGAGTAAGTTGAGTTATCGATGGGATTTTTACCTTTCGTTCCTTGTGTTTCACAATTTAGAGAATCTCTATAATTAAGCCATTAAGAAAGTTTATTTGCGATTATTACTCATATAAATTTCTTATTGAAGAAAAAAGCTTATATTTTGAATTATTAATCTAAAAACTCATTGTTGGCAGTCTGCTAAATATTTTACAAATTTTACAAGATTCTATACTCTTTTTTCTTTATCCTAAAGACCGATCTTTTTGTTGATCTGATATTTTGACGGGATTGAAATTTATAATATATAAGTTTCTTTTGTTTTAAAATTATTTTGTGTAGAATTTATTTAATATAGTTTTTAATTTATTTTTGTGTTTATCATTAATACCAATAGTAACTATTAATGGATATTATTTGATTTAAAAATATTAAATTAAGTTGGATTAAATAATGTCAAACAGGAAATCGCATGAGACATATGAGAATAATATACCAATATCCTATGACACTCTACCAAGAGATAGATTGGTATTCTTAAAGTTCAGGAAGCGGAAATTAAAAAACTCTACATGGAAGATATGCGTTTAGAAGCAGCCGGACAAGTACATTGGGGATATACTATAATAAGCTCTAGTAATCGTGGTGATGTTCCCTGCAAAGTAATTGGCTGGAAATTTTTAATGTCAACCCGAACCGTAGTTTTATATCAGGCATACCGAGATCGTCTAAAACCAAATTCCAACCTTGATCACAGATGGTATGATCAATTCTCAGTCCAGGTGATTGAAACATCAACCGATTTCGTGTAATTTGAGTCCGTAGGATAGATTTGAATGGCTCTGAGTGGGGACAGAATCTACGGATTGACATACTAGTTATTGAAAGCCGTCATTACTCAAATTTTTAAATGTTTATTACAGTAGATATGAGTTTTCCATCTTACAGAGAACTATGCATACTGCCCAGTCGGCTATAATAGATGATAAATTAGATTATTTTTAACTGATTCAAGGTATTTTTAAGGATCTGATACTAAGATCACAATAATAGAGGAAAATTGTCTTGATTTATAAATTCTGCACACTGGTGAGATAAGCTGGAGGTGAATATATGAAGGACCAATCCACTAATAATCAACCTGAAAGCATTTTTTTCTGAGTGAAGTAATGAATACAAACGCCATAATCAGTGGCAAAAAAATAGGAAAGCTCTTGGACCTTATCATAACTAATATGGAGAAGGTGGCGGAGGTCACACACGCCGTTATAAGTCGACCATTCGGCTATCTTTCATTGATGGTGCCATGGGATAATATCATCTCATTAAACGAAAAGAACATAACTATAGATCTCGATGACGTAGA
>Ga0326728_10013895_pt1 | contig 17313 bp, 17 predicted proteins | sample MB3enrmetagenome_FD_207602 | JGI IMG/M metagenome (GOLD analysis project Ga0326728, IMG submission 207602) | Lab enriched peat soil microbial communities from McLean, Ithaca, NY, United States - MB31MN | ecosystem: Environmental > Terrestrial > Soil > Wetlands > Peat | place: USA: New York... | reverse complement strand
CCCGGCAATTCCAGCAGCGTATACTTGCCGCGCTCGGCATTGTAGCGGCTTTCCAGGGAGGGCGTGGCCGAACCCAGCACCACGCACGCGCCGGCTTGCTGCGCCCGCACCACGGCCACATCGCGCCCGTTGTAGCGCGGCGTCTCTTCCTGCTTGTAGCTGCCGTCGTGCTCTTCGTCGACCACGATCAGGCCCAGGTCGCGCACCGGCGCGAAAACGCCGGACCGCGTCCCCACCACCACCGAGGCTTTGCCGGAGCGTATGCGCCGCCACTGCTCGGTGCGCTCGACATCCGTGAACGCGCTGTGCAGAATGGCCACCCGGTCGCCGAATCGCAGGAAGAACTGGCCCGCCATGGCCGGCGTGAGGGCGATTTCGGGCACCAGCAACAGGGCGCCGCGGCCTTGCGCCAGCACGGCTTCGATGGCCGTGAGATAGACTTCGGTTTTTCCCGAACCGGTCACGCCGTGCAGCAGGAATGTCCGGAATTGCCGGGTGAGGATGGCCTCCCGGATCTGCTCGAAGGCCGCCTGCTGCGCCGGATTCAACTCGTGCCGGGCCCTCGCCGGCACGGACGCCATCGCCACGGTCTCCGGCTTCAGCGACACCAGTCCCTTCCGCGCCAGGGAGCGCGCCGCCATGCTGGCGTTTTTGACCGTGCCCTCGAGGTCTTTCAGGTTATGCGAGCCGGGATGCATCTCCAGGAACGCCCGCAGCTCCCGTTCCGGTTTATTCAGCTTGGCGTTGCCTGCCCCGCCGCCGGCCAGTTCAATTCGTAACCGCTCCGAGGGCGCGCGCAACGGGTCGCGATCCGTCTCGACCTGTTCGGCGGCGATGAATCCCCGGCGTTCGAGCGAGCGCATCGCCTTATCGGCCAGCGGCAGCGCCTTGGCCAGATAGGCCGCCGAAAGCGGACGCCTTTCCAGCATGCGCAGGATCTTCGATACGGGATCGTCGGGCGAGGAATCGAGCACAAGCTGGCGCGCGGCATCGCGGCCGGAGTCGGTCAGCGACCACACCTTTCCGCGCCGAATCTCCGACGCCAGCGGCAGCATGCCGCGCAGCACTTCGCCCAGAGGCGCGCAGTAGTAGCCCGCGATCCAGCGCCCCAGCGCCAGCAGTTCCGCATCCAGCACCGGCTCGGAATCGATCAGCCGGAGCGCCTCGCGCGCGGCCATGGGCGGAGGCTCGTCATGGCAGCGGAGGATCACGCCCGTCAGCCTGCGCGCTCCGAACGGCACCACGATGCGGCTGCCCGGCCGGACGCGGTGCCGCAGTGTCTCGGGCAGCGCGTAGGTGAATGGCTGATCCATCGGCACCGGCAGGCTGACGTCGCAATAGAGGTACGATCCCTCGGGCATGAACCCTTCAGGATAAGGCACCGCGCCCCCCCGGGGGGCATGGGCGCAAAAATGATCCCCTCGATACGCATCTTCGTAGGCTCCCCGATTGGAGCGTGGTTTTCCAGTGCGCTTTCCGAGCCGCGACCGTCAGTACCTACGTAGTTAGGTTCTTGCCAAAATTGGCAGGATTTCAGCGGGAGGCTTTGCCGGCAGGACCTCGGCGATCATCAGAAGGTCCCAATCGCTGGTCTCGGACCCTTCGCCGCGTGCGCGCGAACCAAACAGCACCACTGCCACAAGCCTGCCGGAGAGGCCCTTCACAAGCGCCTCGACGCCGTGCCTTGCGAGTTCTTCGGCGTGAGTGCCGGTTTCCACCATCCGGGTCTCCCGGGAATTACCCTTCTTTTGCGTGGCACATGTCCGTCCGGGCCGAGGATTCGCGGTGCCGCCCCGGGCTGCGTCGAGTTGTTCCCCGGGGACCATCGCCGGCAGTACCAGGATTCAGTTGACAGGTGTAAGGCAACGGGCTACAGTATCATCACGGCCATATATTTGACGTTGACTATGAGGACTATCCCTGAGGAGAAAGCAATGCGGATGCTAAATCCTGTTCATCCCGGCCGCTTTCTGCGGACCGAGATTATCGAGGCTCACGACCTTTCCGTGACGGGTGCGGCGAAGATTCTTCGCGTATCCCGTCCGACCCTTTCGAGTCTCTTAAACACCAAGGCCGGTCTCTCGGCCGAAATGGCTCTGCGCTTCGAGAAGGCGTTCGGCATCGATATGGACACCCTCATGAGGATGCAGAATTCCTACGACATCGCCCGCACGCGCAGCCGCGAGAAAAGGATTCGCGTAGAGCGCTACAAACCCCGGCCTGCGGCGTAAGGCGCGGCCCACAAGGGCTGCGGCGGGCTGGGGCGACGCGGGTGGGCCGCTTCTTGAGTGCTGCGTCTCGGAATAGTTCCGCTACAGGCCCTCAAACCCTCTAAAATAACTGTCGGAAGGGCTTCGCTTTTTCGCTGGTTCAAGACGCATGGGCAGACGGACAACATTGCTCGAAGGGCTATGCGGTCACGCGCTTTCGCTCGGCGCTCAGTCCATCCTGGAGCGCAATGGCCTCATCGAAAGAACACCCGGGCAGGCCCGATCCATTCGCCTCCTTGTACAACCGGAGCACCTGCCGCGGTTGGTGTAGCGTTGCGATTACGCGATCTTGCGCCGCGTCATGCGGATGGTCAGTACCCGTTCAATGCGGGCGATTTCGCCGCGCTCCGAGCGCGTGCCGAAAGTCGATGCGGTTCCCCTCGCGCCGGCGCGGCCGGTCCGCCCAACCCGGTGGATGAAATCCTCGGGCACTTGCGGCAGGTCGTAGTTCACCACGTGTGAAATCCCGTCCACGTGAATCCCGCGCGCGGCCACGTCGGTGGCCACCAGCACGCGGTAGTATCCCTCCTGGAAGCCGCGCAACGCCTGGTTGCGCTGGTTCTGGGTGCGGTCGCCGTGAATCGCGGTGGCCTTCGCGCCGCCTTGGGCCAAGCGCTTCGCCAGGCGGTCGGCCCCGTGCTTGGTGCGCGCGAACACCAGGAACGAGCCAGTCTCTTCCCGCAGCATGGTCTCCAGCAGCGCCAGTTTCCGATCCTGCTCCACTTCATAGACGTGCAGGTCCACTTGCTCGATCGGCTTGGTGGTGGAACCCACCTCGATGCGCAGGGCGTTGCGGACTTGCGTCTCCACCAGGTGTTTGACCGAGGATTCGATGGTGGCCGAGAAAAGCAGAGTCTGGCGGTCCGCGGGCGTAGCCGCCATGATTCTTTTAATGGTCGGCAGGAAGCCCATATCGAGCATCCGGTCCGCCTCGTCCAGGACCAAAATTCGTACGCCTGCCAGATTGACCAGTTCGCGGCTGAGGAAGTCGTACAGCCTTCCCGGCGTCGCAACAATCACTTGCGCGCCCTTGCGAATGGCTTGCAATTGCGGCCCTTCGCCCAACCCGCCGACGACCACCGCGGCGCGGATGCCGCTGCCCGCCGCCATCTGGCCGAAAGCTTCGGCGATCTGGATGGCGAGTTCGCGCGTGGGGCTCAGAATCATGGCGCGGATGCCGGCCCGATGCGGTTCCTTGCCCAGTAATTGGATCAGTGGCAGAACGAACGCGAGGGTTTTCCCGGTTCCGGTTTGCGCCGTGGCGACCAGGTCGCGCCCGGCCAGCGCCGGCTCGATAGCCAGGGCCTGCACGGGCGTGGGTTCGGTAAAGCCGTGTTTTTTGAGGTTGCTCTTCAAGAGAGCGGAGAGAGAGAGTTCAGAGAAACTTTTCATTTAGTGTTTATTCGTTTGTGAGAAGAGGAATCAGCGAGCCGACTGCCGATGTTGGAAGAGGGGGTTGCGGATTAACTTCAACTACTTTTCAATTGTACCAGATGTGGCGCCATCCTGTTTGGCCTCGACCGGCGCCTTCTTGTTAGACTTTCTACTGGATGCCTAAAGCGACGCATTTGGAGTGCAGCCTGTGCCACAACCGGCTGGACGCAGGGGTGGTTGCCAACCTTTGCACCTGTGGGGGTCCGCTGCTCGTGCGGTATGACCTCGAAAAGATTCGCCATCGCTGGAGAAGGCGGGAGGTGGCTAACGGCCCGCCGAACATGTGGCGCTATGCGCCGCTTCTGCCGCCGGCCAATGAATCCATCGTCACGCTGGGCGAGGGCTGGACGCCGCTCATCCGCACCGAGCGGCTGAGCGCGCGCATCGGCGCCGGCGAGCTGTGGGTGAAGGACGAAGGGCTGAACCCCACCGCTTCGTTTAAGGCGCGCGGGCTCGCCTGCGCCGTCTCCATGTGCGTGGAGCTGGGCATCCGGAAAGTCGCCATTCCTTCCGCCGGCAATGCCGCCAGCGCCATGGCGGCCTACGCGGCGGCGGCGGGCATTGAGGCCCACATCTTCATGCCGCGCGATGTCCCGCAGGCCAATTACCTGGAGTGCATGGCCTACGGCGCGCAAGTGACGCTGGTGGATGGCCTGATCGGCGATTGCGGCCGCATGGTGGCCGAGCGCGGGCCCGCCGAAGGCTGGTTCGACGTCGGCACGCTCAAGGAACCCTACCGCATCGAAGGCAAGAAGACTATGGGGTACGAGGTCGCCGAGCAACTGGATTGGGAATTGCCGGACGCGATTTTCTATCCCACGGGCGGCGGCGTGGGCCTCATCGGAATGTGGAAGGCGTTCGAGGAAATGGAGAAGCTGGGCTGGATCGGCGGGCGGCGGCCCAAGATGATCGCCGTGCAAGCCGAAGGCTGCCAGCCGGTGGTGCGCGCTTTTGAAGAGAACGAGCCGCGCAGCCGCTTTTACGAAAACGCCCACACGGTGGCCGCGGGGCTGCGGGTGCCCAAACCTCTGGGCGATTTCCTGGTGCTCGAAGCCGTCCGCCAGAGCGGCGGCACCGCCATCGCGGTGAGCGACGACGCGCTACTCGAAGCCGGCGTGCAACTCGCCGCCGATGAGGGCATTTACGCGGCGCCCGAAGGCGCGGCCTGCGTGGCGGCGCTCGAAAAATTGCTGGCCTCCGGTTTCTTGAAACCCACCGACCGGATTGTGCTCTACAATACCGGCTCCGGGTTGAAGTATCCGGAAGCTTATTCGGCGCGGTTTCCGGGATGAAAGACCTGGCACTCAGCGCGCTCGACGCCGTGGCTCGGCGCGGCGTCACTTACGCCGACGCGCGCGCCCTCGAGATCCGCGAGCGCGAAGTCACCACCAAGAACGGCAAGGCCGGCCATGTTTCGAGCTCCGAATCCATGGGGATCGGGATTCGCGTGCTGGCATTCGGCTGTTGGGGGTTCGCCGCCACCGACGATCTCAGGAAGGAGGGCATCCAATCCGCCGCCGCCCTAGCGCTCCAGATCGCGCGCTCCGGCACAGCGGCGCGGAAACGGGAAGTCGTGCTCGCTCCGGAACAAAAGTACGAAGCCACCTGGGTCTCGCCGTTCCAAATCGATCCGTTCTCCATTCCCGTGGACCGAAACCTGGCGGTTCTGCTGGCGGTGGATGCGGAATTGCGCCGCCAATCGGGGGTCAGCCTGGCGGAAGGCTCGATGCACTTCGAGCGGCGGCGGCAGGTCTTCGCATCCACTCTCGGCAGTCTCATCGACCAGACCCGCTCGATGACGGGCGCCGGTTTCGCGGCCCTCAGCTACAAGGATGGCGAGATCCAGCGGCGCTCCTATCCCAATTCGTTCGGCGGGCAATACCAGTTGAAGGGCTATGAGCTGGTGGATGAGCTGCGCCTGCTCGAAAACGCGCCGCGCGTGGCCGAAGAGGCGGTGGCGCTGCACTCCGCCGATCAATGTCCCGAAGGCGAATTCGACCTGATTCTGGATAGCTCGCAGCTTGGTTTGCAGATCCACGAATCCATCGGCCATCCCATCGAGCTCGATCGCGTGCTGGGCAGCGAAGCCAACTACGCCGGCATGAGCTTTCTCACGCTGGACCAGCTTGGCCGGCTGCGCTACGGCTCGGAAATCGTCAACGTGGTGTGCGACGCGCGCTTGGAACACGGGCCGGGGCTGGGCACGTTTGCGTTCGACGACGAAGGCGTGCCGGCGCAAGCCACCGACATCATCCGCGGCGGCCGTTTCGTGGGCTACATGACCTCGCGCGAAACCGCGGCGGCCGTCGGCGACCGGCGCTCCAACGGCTGTATGCGCGCCGATGGCTGGGAACGGCTGCCGCTCATCCGCATGACCAATGTCAGCCTGCTCGCGGGCGAACAGTCGCTCGAAGAGGTGTTCGGCGTGGACCACGCCATCTACATGGAGACCAACCGGAGCTGGTCCATCGACGACAAGCGCTACAACTTCCAGTTCGGCTGCGAAATCGGCTGGGAGATGCGCCACGGCAAGCGCGTCCGCATGCTCAAAAACCCCAGCTACAGCGGGATATCGACCGAATTCTGGAACGCCTGCGCGGCCATCGCCGGGGTCCGTCACTGGACGCTGTGGGGGGTGCCGAACTGCGGCAAGGGGCAGCCCGAGCAGGTAATGGGCACGGGGCACGGCGCCAGCCCGGCGCGGTTTCGCAACATCCGGATCGGGAGCGCCTATGCGGGATGATTCTGAAACCATCTTCGGGCTGGTTGTGGATGCCGCGCGGGCCCTCGGCGTCGCCGAAATCGAAGCCATCGTCGCCGGCTCCGACGAAGCCCTGACGCGGTTCGCTAACAATGCGATTCATCAGAACGTGGCGGAGCGCACCACGCATCTTTCGGTGCGGCCGGTGATCGGTGGGCGCACCGCGCGCGCCGCCACCAACCGCCTGAGCCGAGACGCCATCCGCGAGGTGGTGGCGGAGGCCATCGCCATCACGAAGCTAACGGAGCCCGACGAGGATCTGCCGCCGCTTGCCGGGCCCGCCGATTACCAGGGCGTCGAGCGGTGGTTTGAAGCCACGGCGCGCGCCACGCCGGAAGAGCGCGCACGCGCGGTGGCGGAGGCCATCCACGCCGTGGAGGCGGCCGGCCAGACCGCCGCGGGCATCTATTCCACCGGCGAATCAGCCTTCTCTCTGCTGAATTCGCGCGGCGTATTGGCGCGGCACACCGAGACCATGGCGCGCTTCTCCATCACCGCCATGGCCGCCGATAGCTCCGGATGGGCCAAGGCGAGCGCCTGCGATCTCGCCGCCCTCAACCCATTGGAATTGGCCCTGACCGCCGCGCGCAAGGCCGCGCAATCGACGGCCCCGCGCGAGTTGCCGCCGGGCCGCTATACCGTGATCCTGGAACCGGCCGCGGTGCTCGATCTGACCGGCCAGATGTTTCCGGACTTCAGCGCCACAGCCATCCGCGACGGCCGCAGCTTTTTGTCGGATCGCATCGGTAAGCAAATCTTCGGCGAGAACATCACGATCCACGACAACGCCTGCCACCCGTTGCAGTCTGGCCCGCCGTTCGATGGCGAGGGCGTGCCGCGAAAGCGCCTCACGCTGGTGGAGCGCGGAGTGGTGCGCGAGGTGGCCTACAGCCGGCAGGCCGCGGCGCTGACGGGAGCGGCGCCCACGGGCCACGGCTTCCCACTGCCCAACGAATTCGGCGAAGCGCCCACCAATATCGTCATCGCCGGCGGGGAAACTTCCCTGGAGCAGATGGTTGCATCCACTGATCGCGGCATTCTGGTCACGCGCCTGTGGTACATCCGCGAAGTGGACCCCTACGAGAAAATCTTCACCGGCATGACGCGCGACGGCACATTCCTGATCGAAGGCGGGCGCGTGACCGCCGGCGTCCGCAATTTCCGTTTCAACCAGGGCCTGATCGAGATGCTCTCGAACGTGGAGGCGCTCTCGGCGCCGGTGCGCGCATCGGGAGAAGAGACCTACGACATGGTGGCCCCCGCCATGAAGCTGCGCGATTTCAACTTCACCGAGACCACCCGGTTCTAAGCGGGATTCTCCCAACTGCGGCTGACTTGCATTTTCGCAACATTGCGAATAGACTGGGATCGAAGTGCCCAAGACTAGAGTCGTCCTCTTTCGGGACGCAGACGGATACTGCCCGTTCTTGGAGTGGTTCAGCGAATTGCCGCCGAAGGTACAGGACAAGTGCTACCTCCGGTTGGAGCGCCTGCGCGAGATGGGACACGAATTGCGGCGGCCGGAAGCGGACTTCCTGCGCGACGGAATCTACGAACTGCGGGTCGTTTTTCGAGGAGTTCATCACCGGATGCTGTACTTCTTCCACGGGGTGATCGCAGCAGTGGTCTCGCACGGCCTTGTGAAAGAACAAGTGGTCCCGCCGAGGGAGATCGATCGCGCGGTAGAGCGCAAGAAGCAGTTTGAAGCAGATCCGTCCAGGCACACTTACCAGGAGACTGAACATGGCTAAGCGAACGAAGCCCGCCATCGACGCAGTGGAGATCCTTTACCGCCGGTTCTATCGAGGCAAGCCGGCCCGGTTGAAGAACATCGAGGCGGCGCGAGCGAATGAGGAAGTCGCCCGCAAGATCCACGAGTTGAGGACTGCGGCCAGCCTCACCCAAACTCAGCTTGCCAGGCTCATTGGCACCACGGCATCGGTGATCTGCCGCCTTGAGGATGACGATTACGAAGGCCACTCTCTGGCGATGTTGCGCAGGATCGCCGGCGCCTTGAATCAGCGGATCGAGATCCGTTTTGTGCCGATTCGCCGGTCCGCCTAGCACAACCGTCTACCCAGCCCGCCCAGCCGCGCGTAACCAGAACGCAGCGCGCGCCGCGGAATTCAGTTCTTCAATTCCACCACCGCCGCTTCGAACGGCTTGTCACTCAGGTTCTCGATCTTATGTTTCGAGGGGCCGCTCCAACTGAATTCCCCCGCTTTGTGCTGCTTCACCTCGGCCTTTCCCTCGGGCGAGGTCTCGCGGACATTCTGATCCGTGAAGTAAACCACCGCGTGGTTGAGGGCGTACTCGTGCATCGGCACGCTCTGCCGAGGACCGATCTTGACGCGGGTGACCCGGACCTGGCTGTTTTCGAATTCCAACTTGTAGTCTTTGGGATCCACCCGCAACGGGTCGAGAGCCGTGATCGCCACGTTGGCAGGATTCCCCGGCGTCTTGATTCCGATATCGATAAGCTGGATCGGGTTCTTATTTGTCATTTCCGAGGTGTGCAGACCGCTGGCCGGGCTCCATTTGATATCGCGGTCCCCCCACTTGAGGACCACGTCATGGCCGTCCAGGTAATGCAACGTCTCCCCGCCGGCCCCCAGGTAGATCATCACGCGATTGAGTTTGTGGTCGTGCGGCTGGCCGTGCTTCTCTTTGATCGAAACCTGGCCGTTCTCGAAAGCGAATTGTGAGTTCTGGGCGGCGACCTGAGCCCCGGCAAGAAGACAAACGTACAATCCAAGAGTTCGCATTGGCCCATGATACATCGGAGCCGCGAACGTCAGAGAGCGGTCGGTTTGCGGCGCGCGCTTCAGATCTTCAGCCGGCCCGAACCCTGACCGCGGAATTGGGGGGCGCGCTGCTCCCGGCGCAGCTTGAGAATCAGGTTCATCACCAACTGCTCGATTTTGTCGCGCACCTTGCAGTGGTCTTCATACTTCATCGAGACCGGGTCGGGCACCATCCATTCCACGACGGTCGCGCCGATGCTGTCGGGCAGCGCGAGGCCGGTCATGTTGACCACCAGGTCGAACTTCGAGCGGCGCATGTGGTAGATGCTCTTGGGAAACTGGTCGCGGATGTCGATTTCCTTTTCCGCCATGGCGCGAACGGTATCCGACATCACGGCCATGGCCGGAGCGAGTCCCGCGCTGGCGGCTATCAACGCGTCGTGGCCGTAGACGCGCGCGAAAGCTTCGGCCATCTGGCTGCGGCAGGCGTTGCCCACACACACAAACAGCACACGCTTCAGGGGATCGCTCACAGCTTCTCCAGAAAGAGCGCGTGTACGCGCAAATCCGCGGTCAGTTCGGGATGGAACGTGGCCACCAGGTGGCGGCCCTGCTCCACCAGCACGGGATCGCCCCGATAGCGCGCCAGCACTTGCCCGCCGCTGTTGATGCGCCGGATGACCGGCGCGCGAATGAAAACCGCCTCCAGCTTGCCCGGCGCCGTGCGCCTCTGAAACTCCGGCTCGGGCTCGAGCACCGTCACGCGGCTGTCAATCTGCCGGCCATAGGCGTTGCGCTCCACGGCGATCGCCATCAGCGCCAAGCTCTCCTGCGCGGGGTTCCACACTTCGGCGGCCATCAGGATAGCCCCGGCGCACGTGCCGAAAACCGGCTTGTGGCAGCCGAATTCCGCCAGCGCGTCCATCAGGCCGTCTTGGCGGAGCAGCTTGAGCATGGTGGTGCTTTCGCCGCCCGGAATCACCAACCCGTCGATGGCGCGGAACTGCTCCCGCTCGCGCACGTACACGGGCTCGGCGCCGGCGCGCTCAAGGGCCGCCCCGTGCGCCGCAAAGTCTCCCTGAAGCGAGAGCACGCCCACCCTCTTCATCACCAGCCTCGGGTCTGCAACAGTTCCGACTCCGGCATTTTGGCGATATCCAGCCCCGGCATGGCTTCGCCCAGCAACCGGCTCGCCTCCAGCAGTTTCTCGGGATTGTCGAAGTTCTTGGCTGCGTAGACGATGGCCTGCGCGCGGGCCGCCGGGTCGGACGACTTGAAGATCCCCGACCCCACGAATACCGCCTCGGCGCCAAGCTGCATCACCAGCGCCGCATCGGCCGGCGTGGCAATGCCGCCCGCCGAGAAGTTGGGTGTCGGCAGCGTTCCGTGCCGCGCCACCCACTCCACCAGTTCCAGCGGCGCTTGCAGCTCTTTCGCCTGGTGCACCAGCTCTTCCTTTCCGAGCACCGTGAGTTGTTTCATCTGCTTCACGATGGTGCGTATGTGGCGCACGGCCTCCACGATGTTGCCCGACCCGGCCTCGCCCTTGGTGCGGATCATGGCCGCGCCCTCGGCGATGCGCCGCAGGGCTTCACCCAGGTTGCGGGCGCCGCACACGAACGGAACTTTGAAATCGCTCTTAGCGATGTGGTGCTCTTCGTCGGCGGGAGTCAGCACTTCGCTCTCGTCGATGTAGTCCACGCCCAGCGCCTCCAGAATGCGCGCTTCCATGAAGTGGCCGATACGCGCCTTGGCCATGACGGGAATGTGGACCGTGCGCATGATCTCTTCGATCTTGCCGATATTGGCCATGCGCGCTACGCCGCCTTCCTTGCGGATATCCGCCGGCACGCGCTCCAGCGCCATCACCGCGCAAGCCCCGGCGTCTTCGGCAATCTTGGCCTGTTCGGCGTTGGTGACGTCCATGATGACGCCGCCCTTGAGCATTTCCGCCAGGCCGACCTTCAATCGAAACTCTTCGCTCGCAAATTCAAACATAGTTTTCTCCTTACACCATCGCACTGGCGGGCTCGAAGCTCCCGGAAGCGCTTTCCATCTCGCCCGCGACAATTCGTCCCAGAATCGCCAGGCCGCTTCGGATCTGGTCCGGAGTGAGGCCCGCAAAACTCAACCGCAACGCTCCCGGCTCGAGCCGGGATACCGCGAAGTACCGGCCGGGCAGATAAGCCATACCTTCCTTCTGCGCCCGCGGCAGAAGCTCGCCGGCATCCAGGGGCTCGGGCAGCCGCACCCACACGTTCATTCCGCCTTGGGGCCGCGTCCAGCGCGCGTTGGCCGGCAGATACCGGCGGCAGGCCTCCAGGGTCGCGGCCAGCCGCTCGGCGCCGGCTTGGAGCACGCGCGCTCGATGGGCCTCCAGGCGTCCGGATTCCGCGAACTCCAGCAGCACCGCCTGGGAAAGCTGGTCGGTATGCAGGTCGGCGGCCTCCTTGGCCTGGCGCAGGCGGTCGATCAGGGGCTTCGGCCCCACCACCCAGCCCACCCGCAGGCCTGGGAAACTCACCTTGGAAAAGCTGCGGAGCAAGACCGTGCCGCCGTTTTCGTCCAGTTGCTTGATGGCCGGCAGCGGCTCGCCTTCGTAGCGCAGCTCGCCATAGGCGTCGTTCTCCACCACCAGCACGCGCGCTGCGCGCGCCGCCTCCAGCAGTTGGCGCCGCGCCGCCAGCGGCAGGGTTGCGCCCGTGGGGTTTTGGAAATTCGAGGTCACCACCAGGAAGCGCGGCCGCTCGCGTTCCAACACGCGCTCCAGTTGCGCGATGTCGAGCCCTTCCGCGCCCACCGGAATGCCCACAAGCTGGGCGCCAATTCCGGCCAGCAGGTTCTTCAGGCCCGGATAGACGGGGTCCTCGACCGCTACGGTGTCGCCGGGCCGCAACATCACGCGGCCGATGAGGTCGAGCGCCTGCTGACAGCCATTGGTGACGATCAGGTCGTCGCCGGGACCCGCCAGGCGCTGGCGGCGAGCCTCTTCCATGAGGTAGCGCCGCAGTGGCTCGAAGCCCGCGGGCGAGCCCAATTGCAGGATGCCGGCCAGGTCCTGCCGCGCCAGCACCGTCTCGCAACTAGCGCGGAATTCATCCAGCGGAAACAGCGCGCGCGAAGGCCGCGACATCTCGAAGCTGATGACTTCGCCGCCGGGCCCAGAGGGCACCCCAGAGGGCGCCCCGCCCAGATGTCCCAGGGGCGCCATATCGCCGCGCTCCAGCAGAGAATTCCAATCCACCCCGCCGGGCACAGAAGGCACCCCCACCGAATGCCCCGTCACGAAACTGCCGCGGCCCACCTGGCCGGAGATAAGCCCCTCGGCTTCGAGCATTTCATACGCCGCCGAAACAGTGGTACGGTTCAGTCCAAGCAGGCCAGCCAATTCGCGGGTGGCTGGTAGGCGCTCACCACGGGGCAGCTCTTGAGACCGGATCTTCTCCGCAAATTGCTGATAGAGCTGGCGGTAAAGCGGGACTTCGGATTCGTGAATCAGAGATGGCGCAAAATTCATCCATCCATACCATACCATATTGGACTGGATCTAGTAGCGCCGGCGATCTTGTCGCCGGTGTTCTTCCCAGCCCAAACAACCCCACCGGCGGCAAAGGGAGTGCCCCATGGGCCCGGCGCCACGCCAAGCAAGTGCTACAATCCGATTCAAGGCCATGAGAGGGTTTGCGCTGGTAGCGCTGGCATGCGGGGTGGCCCTCGTGGCATGGCCGGCCCAAAGGAAAAAAAAGGACGAAGTCACCCAGACGCTCCAGCTTCCTAAGGAGCTTCCGAGCGCGGTTGTAGGCGACACCCGGCGTCTTACCTTCCACGTCACCCCGCTGTCCTCCAAGGGTCTGCTTTCGCAGCAGGTGCGCGATGCCCTGAAGGCGCTCGCCCGGGAGGCGGGCGGCGACACGGTTCTCAAGATTCGCGCCTTTGTGGCCGGCTCGGGCGACGTGCGCCGTGTGCGCGACCTGGTGAGCGAGTTTTTTGCGGACCGCCGCCAGCCGCTTCCAGCCCTGAGCCTTATCCAATCCGGGGGCCTGCCGCTCGAAGGCGCGCAGGTGGTTTTGGAGGCCATTGCCGAAAGAAAGAAGGAGGTCAATCCCCACGGGCTGGCTTTCTTCTCCGCGCAAACGGCCACTTCGGAGAACCCGCTCGACGCGGTGGCGCCGCTGGCCGCCAGGTCCCTGACGGCCCTGCGGCAGGCCGTCCAGGCCGCGGGTTCGGAACCCTCCGACGTGCTCCGCGTCTCCTGTTTCCTCAGCTCGCTGGACAGTCTGGCGGCCACCCGCAAACTGGTGGAAGCCGAGTATCCGCGGGCCGCACTTAACTACGTGCAGACGCAACGCGCGCCGGACCGCGCGCTGGCGGCGTGCGAGGCCGTGGCGCGGCTCCGCCGCGACGCCGGTGCGCGGCTGCTTCTGATGAATCCCGAAGGCCTGCCGCGCGAGGCCGGCGAATCGCAGATCGCACTGGTGGGCTCGCCCCACGTCGTGCTGACCGGCTCCCAGGTCTCGTTCGGGTACCGGGAAGAGGATGCGCGGCTGGCTTTCGAACGTCTGCGGAAGTCGCTCGATCAGGCCGGCGTCTCGGCCGGCGACGTGGCATTCGCGCATTACTATCCGCTGTCGGCGGGAATCGCGGAGCAGGTGCGCAAGATTCGCTCGCAGTTCTTCGACGACGCGCATCCTCCGGCCGGGAGCCTGGTGCTGTTCGAGGGATTGCCATCCATGGAGGCCGGCTTCGCGGTGGACCTGGTGGCCGTGAAGGACTAGGCCGCCCGCGGTAGAATAGATCTAGCGCCGTGATGCCGATGTCTCTTGCCCGCCTTTTCGCCGCTTTGCCGCTGTGGGGATTTTTTGTCCCGGTTCTCTCGGCGCAGGGCCCAGTGGGCGCCCAGGCAGAGCCGCCGGCCGCCAGAATCCAGGTGTCGGTGAACGAGGTCATCGTGCCCATCACGGTGACGGACGATAGAGGCCGCTTCGTCTCCAACCTGGACGCCAAGGATTTCCGCATTCTCGACGAAGGCCGGCCGCAGCGCATCAAATTCTTCAGTCACGACCAGAAGCAGCCCATCGTGGTGGGGTTTCTGATCGACATGAGCAACAACACCCGGATACACTGGAAAACCTATCAGGACGCCATCCTGGAGCTGGTCTGGAACCTGCTGCCGGGCGACAAGAGGTATACCGGCTACCTGATCACCTACGGCAACGACGCCGAGATGGTGGTGAACACCACGTGGGATTCGGACAAGATCACCGACCAGATCAAGAAGCTGAAGCCGGGCGGCGGCTCCTCCCTGTTCGACGCCATTTACATGGCATGCACCAAGCACGAGGTGGTGCAAGGCGAACCGTACGAGCCGCGCCGGGTGATCGTCGTGGTGGGCGACGGCAACGACAACGCCAGCAAGAGGAGTATCGATGAGGTTCTGGAGGTGGCCCAGCGCAACCTGGTCACCATCTATGCCATGAGCACCCAGGCATTCGGGTTCGCCAACGACAACCAGGACGTGCTGGAGCGCATCACCTCGGAGACCGGCGGCCATGTCGAGTACCCGCTGAATTCACTCTACAAAGATGTTTCCGGCTATCTCTCGAACCCCTCCGACGACGGCAACTACGCGCTCACGGTGGGCACTGGCGGGTATGCCGCGGAGATCTCCGGGGCCATCATCAAGGCCGTGGGAGGGATCGGCGGCGAAGTCACCACGCAGTACGTCGTGCGCTACACACCGGATGTGGACCCGGAGGCGAGGGCCAAGGTGTTCCGCCACATCAGGGTGGAAATACCGACTCTGCCCAACGCCAAGATCTACGCGCGCAATGGGTACTATCCCAACGCCATTCCGGGGGCGCAGGGCGGCGGGCAGTAGGGGACGCGCCGCCGCGCTCATGGCCCTCGTTGAAAGGCAAACCACGTCCTGCCGCCTTGGATCCCGGTGGGAAAACCAGATCTTCTCCGCCGGCCCGATCTGCTACGCCACTTTGCGCGACCTTGGCCCCTGGTAATTATCCCTTCAGAGCATCTTTTCAGTGAATCCCGCCCGGAAATGCTCGCAAAAACTCCGCGATTTCGTCAAAGCATCGATGCTGAAGTGGGATGAGATCCTTCGTTGGATTCATGGCCCACTGTAGGCCCAAATAGGGATCTTCTGCCCAGGCCGCCGACAGGATAGATCGCAGGCGCATCTTAGCTATTGATCCGGCGTTCGCCCACCCGTTGACTCCCGCACAGTCTAGATAAGAATCGGCGCACTGATTGATGGCGGGGAACCGCGCGGTGACAGATTGCAGAAGCAGAGTCTCTAAACACCCCTTCTGGCTGGCCCCGTTTACGAAAGGAATCATCAGCACAGTAACAGCGAAGTCACATGCCGCCCACTTCACGGTTTCGAGCGGGTTGTCCGGCGCAGGCACTTTAGCTTTCTTTAGCTGGTCGCGAATCAGTTTAAAGGACGCATCGGGGGTATCGTCATTGTCGCTTGCCACGACTACTCCCTTCAGTCGTTCTGCACCAGACTGAGCGGGCAGGCCCTTAAAGTATCTCAGGAACCCAGCGTTTCCCCCGCCGGTTCTTTCTGCCTGGAATCCTTGGATGCCGCGCACCTCACAAAGATGACGAAAGAACGCCACGTCGCCATCTCCCTCGCACACGATCAAGAATTCGCTAGAAATCGAAGTTGCACCCATCTGAACGACTACCGCACCTCAAACCCCTGCTCAAGCGCTGCCTTATAGGACGATCCACGTATGTATTTCACCTCGGAGCGATTGCCGTCGCGAAACACCCTGAGCAACGAAAACGTTTCTTCCCTATCTGCTTCTTCAACTACGGGAATGAGCGACTGTAGAAGTTCATAGCTGTGCGTCGAGGCAATGAGTTGAACATTCTCCTGCTCGCAGAATTTCACGATGCTGCGAAGCATCGGAGTCTGAAATTTGTAGTAGAATCCGTTTTCGATTTCATCTACCAGCACAACCCCACCCCGATTTGAAAAGATACTCAGAATCAACGCAAGGTACTTGTTCATACCGCCGGAGAGAACGGCTACGGGGATCTTGTCATTAATGCCATCCAATGCAGCGTACAACATTATGTCCCCGCCTATTGCTTCGGTGGTGATCTCGCGGACCGCCGGGAACAATTCACGAACCGCTTCTGTTACCTGTTGATGCCTATTAGATTTGCTCAATTCTGAAAACCTCTGGGCGCTAAATGCGGAGTTGACCGTCAGCGGTGATATTAGGTGTATCGGATAGACTTCCTGGGCGCCGCTGATCTTCAATTGGTTTTCTTCAATGTAGACCTTCGTGTCGACAATCTTCTCCTTGGCCTTCCACTTGAAATGAAGTGGCTGTATGGAGAATGTGCTGGTCTCCGCCATGGCTGCCCCGCCCTTTAGTTGTAGAGTATAGGGCTCATCTTCCCCGTAATAGATTCGGAGACTGCGGTCGCCGATATTGGAATCGGTCAATCGTATGACTGCACCAGATTTCTGATCGAACTCAAAAAAGAGGTCTCGGAACAGAGATTCAAATGAGTCCCGCGAACCTTGGAGCCTGTAGTCTCCGAACCCCCGCCAATTTCGAATGCGGAAGTAGATTTCCGGGCTACCGCCCCCCGCCAAGAAGATGGCCTCTATTGAACCTCGCATAATACAGTGACAATGTCGCGAAATATAGTGACAGAGAGGGCAGCATGCACTATGCTAGAGCTATGCCTGCGCGCGTTCGTTCTCGTCGCGATTTTCAGCAGCTCGAGCACCGCCGCAAACAAGCGGGCCGCCTGTTTGCCGCCGGCAAGATGATTCTGGCCGCCATTGCTCGTCAATTGAAGGTGAGCCGTCAGAGCGTGAGTCGATGGTACACAGAGTGGAAGAGCGGCGGTGTCCGCGCTCTCAACGGCGCCGGGCGGGCGGGCCGCAAACCAAGGCTCGATCCCCGGCAACTCCGGAAGGTGGAGCGGACGCTGCGGCAGGGGGCGCGGGCCAATGGCTTCGACACGGATCTCTGGACGCTGCCGCGGGTGGCGCTGGTGATTGAGCGCGTGACCGATGTCCACTACCATCCCGGTCATGTGTGGAAGATCCTGGGAGCGA